>Ga0209795_10001696_pt1 | contig 13245 bp, 9 predicted proteins | sample AgamicOrMarz_FD_187166 | JGI IMG/M metagenome (GOLD analysis project Ga0209795, IMG submission 187166) | Agave microbial communities from Guanajuato, Mexico - Or.Ma.rz (SPAdes) (version 2) | ecosystem: Host-associated > Plants > Phyllosphere > Phylloplane/Leaf | place: Guanajuato, Mexico...
GACGGCAAGCCGTATTTTCTCGACTACCGCGAGCGCGCGCCGCAACAGGCGACGCGCGACATGTATCTCGACGACAAAGGCAACGTCGTGCTGGGCATGAGTTCCATCGGCCATCGCGCGGTGGCTGTGCCGGGCAGCGTCGACGGTATGTGGCAGGCTCAGCAGCGTTTTGGAAAGCTGAAGTGGAAGCAGGTACTCGCGCCCGCCATCCGCTACGCCACTGAAGGCTTTCAGGTCGATCCCCGGCTCCAGCAGCAGCGTGACGCGGCGGCGAAGAATTTCGCCGGCAGGACGAACTTCGACGCCTATTTCTCGGGCATGAAAGCCGGCGCCACTTATCGGCAGCCGGAACTGGCGCAAACGCTCACACGGATTGCGAGCGACGGCGGCCGTGAGTTCTACGAAGGGCGCACCGCCGATCTGCTCGCGCAGCAGATGTACGGGCATGGTTTCGTCACGAAGGGTGACCTGCTGCAATACAAGGCCGTGTGGCGTCAGCCGCTCACTGCAAACTGGAACGGCTATCAGGTGCTGACGGCGCCGCCGCCGAGTTCGGGCGGCGTGGGGCTCATCCAGATGCTGAAAATGAAGGCCGATCTGAAGCCGGCTTTCGACGGGCTCGAATTGAACTCTGCGCCGTATATCCATCTGGTCGCGCAGATCGAAGACCGCGTGTTCGCCGATCGCCAGCAGCACCTGGGCGACCCGGATTCGTACAAGCTGCCGGTCGATAAGCTGCTCGACGACGCCTATCTTAGCCAGCGTGCCTCCGAAGTCAGTGCGGACGAAGTGCCAGGCGCGACGCCGGTCAAACCCGGCCTGGGCGACGCGGTACCCGAAAAAGCGCAGACCACGCATTTCTCTGTGGTGGACAAGTGGGGCAACGCGGTGTCGAACACCACGACGCTCGACGGCGAATTCGGCTCGGGCGTGGTGGTCGACGGCGCGGGTTTCCTGCTCAATGACGCGATGGACGACTTCGTGACCAAGGCCGGCGGCGCGGGCCAGTCTGGCTCGACCAGTGCGACGGGTGCCACGGCTGCCACAGCTGCCACAGCTGCCACGGGTGCGGAACTCAACACGGTGCTGGCGGGCCGCCGCCCGCTTTCGTCGATGACGCCGACCATCCTGCTGAAGGACAACAAGGTGTCGCTCGTGATCGGGACGCCCGGAGGATCGCGCATTCTCACGTCGATCTTCCAGGTCATGACCGATCTCTACGACTTCAATATGCCGCCCGGCGACGCACTCGCCGCGATGCGCTTTCATCATCAGTTACTGCCGCCCAAGACGATTTACTTCGAGCCGTATCATCCCATTACGGGCGAACTCGCCACCGCGCTGCAGGACCTGGGCTACACGCTGGAAGGGCAGTCGTTCAACGGCGACGTGCAGATGATCCGCATCGACGGCACGACGCCCGAGCCGGCCGCCGATCCACGTGGCATGGGAACAGGACGTGTGATACGTTGAGCGCTCGACGGGTTGCAGCTGGCCACCGCTGATAGCGGTCGGCCGCAATTGCGCGCCAAAACAAAATCTACGGGGAACACAATGAACGCACGACAGCCGGGCGTACTCGTATTGCCGGGTTACCAGAACTCCGGCGCAGGGCATTGGCAGACGCGCTGGGAGGCTCTTGATCCCGCATTCGCGAGGGTGCAGATGCCTGACTGGGATTATCCCGTGCGCGATGCGTGGTGCCGCGCGCTCGACTCAGCGGTGGCAGCCGCTGATGGTCCGGTCGTCTTCGCGGCCCACAGCCTCGGTTGCCTGACGGCCGCGTTCTGGGCCACGCAGTACGCGAGCGTCGCCCAGCTCGGCAAAGTGGCGGGCGCGTTGCTTGTCGCCGTTCCCGATCCCGCTGGAGCGGACTTCCCGCAGGACGCGAGCGGATTCGCGCCCGTGCCGACTGAGCGCTTGCCGTTTGCGAGCATCGTGGCCGCGAGTAGCGACGATCCATACGGCGGCGTGCCGTTCTCGCAAGCCTGCGCAAACGCGTGGGGCAGCCGCTGGATCGACGTGGGTCCGCGCGGACATATCAATGCCGACAGCGGGCTCGGCGATTGGGACGACGCGCGCGGCTGGCTCGCTGCGCTGCGCGCTTCGGCTTGAGCGCGGGACGAGAGCCAGCCCGCGCGGAAGCGGGCATTTCTCAAATCACGGATTGCCCGCGTAACGCCGCGATCCGTTCGTCGCCGTAACCGAGTACGTCGCGCAGAACGCTTTCCGTATGCTCTCCGAGCGTGGGCGGATGCGTGAGCGCTTGTGGCGGCGTGCCCGTCATATTGATCGGATTGCGCACCAGCTTGACGGTGCCGCCCGACGGATGCGGCAGATCGACCTGCATGCCGCGCGCCACCACCTGCTCGTTTTCGAACACTTCTGCGAGATCGTTGATCGGACCGCACGGCACGCCGGCTGCCTCGAGCGCCGCTATCCAGTCCTGCTTGCCCTTTAAGCGGACCATCTCTGCGAGGATCGGCACGAGCACGTCGCGATGCCGCACGCGCGCGGGATTGGTGGCAAAACGCTCGTCTTCGGCAAGTTCCGGGCGTTGGCCCACCTCGACGAACTTGCGGAACTGGCCGTCGTTGCCGACCGCGACGATGATCCAGCCGTCGCTCGTCTGGAACGTCTGATACGGCACGATGTTCGGATGCGCGTTGCCCCAGCGGACTGGCGGCTGACCGCTCGCGAGGTAGTTCGAATTCATGTTGGCGAGCATGGCGACCTGCACGTCGAGCAATGCCATGTCGATATATTGGCCTTCCCCGGTGCGGTCGCGGTGCGTGAGAGCCGTGAGCACGGCGATGGTCGAATACATGCCGGTCATGAGATCGGCAATCGCCACCCCGGCCTTTTGCGGGCCGCCGCCAGGCTGGCCGTCGCGCTCGCCGGTGATACTCATGAATCCGCCGATCCCCTGTACGATGAAGTCGTAGCCCGCGCGCTGCGCATACGGTCCGGTCTGCCCGAATCCCGTTACGGAGCAGTAGATCAGATCCGGCTTCACTTCTTTCAGCGACGCGTAATCGAGGCCGTATTTCTTCAGTTGCCCGACCTTGTAGTTCTCCAGCACCACGTCGCTTTGCGCGGCCAGTTCGCGAATGATCCGCTGACCTTCTGGCGACGCGATGTCGATGGTCACCGAGCGCTTGTTGCGGTTCGCGGCGAGATAGTAAGCCGCCTCGCGCGTATCCGTGCCCTCGGGCGTCTTGAGGTACGGAGGGCCCCAGTGCCGCGTGTCGTCACCCACGTCGGGGCGTTCGATCTTGATCACGTCTGCGCCGAAATCGGCAAGCGTCTGCGCGCACCAGGGGCCGGCGAGCACGCGGGTGAGATCCAGCACGCGGATATGACTGAGAGCGCCCATGTTTGTCGATGTCTCCTATGTAAGCGGCCGGCGCGCAAGGCACCGTGTATGTGGGCAATCTTAAGCGATTCGCGGACGCCGGCGCAGTCGGCCAAACGTCATAAGACGAATGACGCGCAATTCTCACAAGCGCTGCAAGAGCCACGCGAGGACCCACGCGCGGCTTGGCGCGTCCCATTTCTCACACTACCCGGTGCGACCTGGCCGAACGGCTAACCACGCGGCAGCGCGCCGCGCGAGGCCGCCGATCCCGTATAATCAGTCGTTTAAGAAACAAACAGTTGGCGCATCTTCCGATGCCGCCGGTAAAAGTCTGGAAACAGTCAGGACCGTCCCCCGCACGCTATGAAAGCCGCCGAAATCCGCGAGAAATTCCTCAAGTTCTTCGAATCGAAGGGCCATACGATCGTTCGCTCGTCGAGCCTTGTGCCCGGCAACGACCCGACGCTGCTCTTCACCAATTCGGGAATGGTGCAGTTCAAAGATGTGTTCCTCGGCGCGGAGTCGCGTCCGTATTCGCGCGCCACTACCGCGCAGCGCAGCGTGCGCGCGGGCGGCAAGCACAACGATCTGGAAAACGTCGGCTATACCGCGCGCCACCATACGTTCTTCGAAATGCTGGGCAACTTCTCGTTCGGCGACTATTTCAAGCGTGACGCAATCCACTACGCGTGGGAACTGCTGACGGGCGTGTACCAGCTGCCGAAAGACAAGCTGTGGGTCACCGTCTATCACGAAGACGACGAAGCGCACGACATCTGGGCGAAAGAAGTCGGCGTGCCGGTAGAGCGCATCATCCGCATCGGCGACAACAAGGGCGCGCGTTACGCGTCGGACAACTTCTGGCAAATGGCAGACACCGGCCCGTGCGGCCCGTGCTCGGAAATTTTCTACGACCACGGCCCGGACGTGTGGGGCGGCCCGCCGGGATCGCCGGAAGAAGACGGCGACCGCTACATCGAGATCTGGAATCTCGTGTTCATGCAATTCAATCGCGACGCGCAAGGCAACATGACGCCGTTGCCCAAGCAGTGCGTCGACACAGGCATGGGTCTCGAGCGAATCGCCGCGGTGTTGCAGCACGTGCACAGCAACTATGAGATCGACCTGTTCCAGGCGCTCATTCAGGCTGCCGCGCGCGAAACCGGCGTGAGCGATCTCACGAACAACTCGCTGAAAGTGATCGCCGATCATATTCGCGCGTGCTCGTTCCTCATCGTCGACGGCGTGATTCCCGGCAATGAAGGTCGCGGCTACGTGCTGCGCCGTATCGTGCGTCGCGCTATCCGTCATGGCTACAAGCTCGGCAAGAAGGGCTCGTTCTTCCATCGCATGGTGGCCGATCTCGTCGCGCAAATGGGCGGCGCGTATCCGGAACTGAAGGACGCACAACAGCGCGTGACCGACGTGCTGCGTCAGGAAGAAGAACGCTTCTTCGAGACGATCGAGCACGGCATGTCGATTCTCGAAAACGCGCTGGCCGACCTCGAAAAGAAGGGCGGCAAGACACTCGACGGCGAACTTGCGTTCAAGCTGCACGATACGTATGGCTTCCCGCTCGACCTGACCGCCGACGTATGTCGTGAGCGCGAAGTGACGGTAGACGAAGCAGCGTTCGACGAAGCCATGGCGCGTCAGCGCGAACAGGCTCGCGCAGCGGGCAAGTTCAAGATGGCGCAAGGGCTGGAATATTCGGGCGCGAAAACCACGTTCCACGGCTACGAAGAAATAATCTTCGACGACGCGAAGGTGACCGCGCTTTATGTCGATGGCGCTTCGGTGCAGGAAGTCACACACGGGCAGCAGGCCGTTGTCGTGCTGGACCATACTCCGTTCTACGCAGAGTCGGGCGGCCAGGTTGGCGATCAGGGCCTGCTCGCCAACGCAAGCGTGCGCTTTGCAGTATCCGACACGCTGAAAGTGCAGGCCGACGTGGTCGGTCATCACGGTACCCTTGAACAGGGCACGCTGAAGGTGGGCGATGTCGTCAAGGCTGAAATCGACGCGGTGCGCCGCGCCCGCACGGCCCGCAACCACTCGGCTACGCACCTTATGCACAAGGCGTTGCGCGAAGTGCTCGGCTCGCACGTGCAGCAGAAAGGCTCGCTCGTCGATCCGGACAAGACGCGTTTCGACTTCGCACACAACGCGCCAATGACAGACGAGCAGATCCGCCGCGTCGAAGAAATCGTCAACGCCGAAGTGCTGGCGAACGCACCGGGCATCGTGCGCGTCATGCCGTTCGACGAAGCGGTGAAGGGCGGCGCCATGGCGCTGTTCGGCGAGAAATACGGCGACGAAGTGCGCGTGCTCGACCTGGGCTTCTCCCGCGAGTTGTGCGGCGGCACGCACGTGCAACGCACCGGCGACATCGGTCTCTTCAAGATCGTGATGGAAGGCGGTGTGGCGGCAGGGATTCGTCGCGTGGAAGCAATCACGGGCGACAACGCCGTGCGCTTCGTGCAGGATCTCGACGCGCGCATCAATGCCGCGGCGGCCGTGCTGAAAGCTCAACCGTCCGAACTGACGCAGCGCATCACCCAGGTGCAGGATCAGGTGAAGCAGCTTGAGAAGGAACTGAGCGCACTCAAGTCGAAGATGGCGTCGAGCCAGGGCGACGAACTCGCCGGTCAGGCGATCGAAGTGTCCGGCGTGCAGGTTCTGGCCGCCACGCTCGAAGGCGCAGATGTGAAGACGCTGCGCGAAACGGTGGACAAGCTCAAGGACAAGCTGAAGAGCGCGGCGATCGTGCTGGCTTCCGTCGAAGGCGGCAAGGTCAGTCTGATCGCCGGCGTCACCGCGGACGCGAGCAAGAAGGTCAAGGCGGGCGAGCTCGTCAACTTCGTCGCGCAGCAGGTGGGCGGCAAGGGCGGCGGTCGGCCGGATATGGCGCAGGCTGGCGGGACCGAGCCGGCAAATCTGCCCGCAGCGCTTGCTGGTGTGAAGGAGTGGGTCGAAGCGCAGCTTTGATCGGGTTTCGATCCGGCTGTTATGCGTTGGATCAAGCCGAACCTCGTTGAAAAGATCTGAAGTGGGTCACGCGGTGCGCCGGATTGTCGGCGTGGCGCGTGACCCAATTTTTTTGCTGGGTCGGCGGTCGGTTAGCGTCTCGGGCTTGCCGTTGGGGAGCGAGATACGGCGGCGTGACGCGTCTACCGGCCCATTTCAGATACTTGCTGTGTGTCCAGCGTTGCAGCGAAAATCAGGCGACGCCAGCGCTCATGTCAGAGCGAACGCTTGGATCAGCATCTGAACCTGCACCCGCAGCCGCCTCCGTCGTCACAACCCCAGCGCTCTCCTGCGCGACCAGAGTCTGCTTAAGCGCGTTGAGGGCCGACGAAAAATGCCCGCGTCGCCAGACGAGCAATGTCTCGATCACACCGATGTCGGGCAAGTCATGCACGGCGATGTTGCTCGCGTCCGCTTGCAGTCCCAGCACCGAGCGGGGCGCAACCGCCACCCCGGCGCCCGCGGCCACGCAAGCCACGATCGCATGATACGAGCCGAGTTCCAGCACCCGCGCCGGCCTCACGCCGTGCTCCAGATACCATTTCTCGATGTAGGCCCGGTAGGCGCAGCCGCGCTCGAACGCAACGAGCGTCGATAGCGCGATGTCGCGCACTCCGCGAATGGGCCGATGGCCGCGCGGCGTCAGCATCACCAGTTCCTCTCTGAACACCGGCACGGTCTCGAACAAGTCGCCAAGCGCCGCCGGGTCCAGTGGTGTTGCCACGAGAGCGGCGTCCACTTCGAATTCGCGCACGCGTTCGATCAGCTTGCCGGTCGTACCGGTTTCGAGCTCGAGGGCGACGTCGGGCCATTGCTGGTGATAGCGGGCGAGCAACCCCGGAAGACGTGTTGCCGCGACACTTTCCATTGTGCCCAGACGCAGCCGCCCGCTCGGACGGTCGGCGCGCACCGCGTGGCGTGCTTCGTCGGCAAGAGCGAGCAGCCGTTCGGCGTACGGCAGGAGCGTCTCGCCGGCGGGCGTCAGCACGAGGCGTCGCCCGTCGCGGATGAAGAGATCCGCCCCGAGCTGCTCTTCAAGCTGTTTGATGCGCGTGGTGACATTCGATTGCACGCGATTGAGCTTCGCGGCGGCGCGGGTTACGCCGTTTTCGCGCACGACTGCCCGAAAAATCGTCAAGGCTGCCAGGTCCACGATTCTCTCCTCGCGATGGATGGTATCCAAATTATTCATTTTCCATGATCGAAACGTCAAGCTAATATGGATACAGCTTCGGCTCAGGCGCCGCCCGCATGTTGGTCGGCATGGGGCCGACCGCGCGGCAGCTCATGTGAGCTGCCGCGCGGCTTCCTGCATGTCGCGTGCGTTTCCTTCAACGGCCATCCATGAACGATTCTGCTTCCCAAGCCCAATTCATGTCCGCGGAACCCCATGCCGCCCGGCGCGCAGCGCTCGCCTGTATGGTGACGCTGGCCGTCGCGCTCGGAGTCGGGCGGTTTGCGTTCACACCGCTGTTGCCGCTGATGCTCCATGGCGGCGGCGTGTTCGGTCAGCCGCCGATCGACATCCAGCACGGCGGCTGGCTGGCGTCGTTCAATTACGCGGGCTATTTCGTCGGCGCTTTGACCTGCGCGGCGTTGCGCGTCGAGCCCGCCCGGATGGTGCGTTCCGGGCTGGTACTGACCGTTTTGTTGACACTGGCAATGGGCGTCACGAGTCAGTTCTGGGTGTGGGCCGCGGTGCGGTTCATCGCCGGAGCGGTGAGCGCCTGGACTTTCGTGTTCGCGTCGCAATGGGGGCTGCGGCGGCTCGCGGAACTCGGTCAGCCTGCATGGAGCGGCGTGATTTACACGGGGCCGGGCGTGGGCATCGTCGGAACCGGCTTGCTGGTCAGCGCGGCGGGCGGTTATGGCGCGACGGTGGGCTGGATCGGCTTTGGCTTGATCTCGGCGGTTCTCACGGTGGTGGTCTGGTCCGCGTTCGGCGCGTCGGCCGCTTCCGGTTCGGGTGCTGAGAATGCGCGTCGCCGCTCTGCGCCTTTAGTCAATGAAAGGGCGATGGGAGAAAGGCCGGCTAGCGGATCGTTCACTGGAACGGTAGGAGGCGCCGGTCAACGCACCGGCCAAGAACACGCATCGAGTTTTGACCCGGCGACGCGCGGCCCAACGGCGCCGGAGGGTCTGGCTGCCGCGAACTCCGGCGTAACTACGGCAAAGAGTTTTGCTACCGCTGCGCCTGACGCCATCGAAGCAAACGTCTCCGCCGCTGCAACCGCACATGCAACAGTACCGCCCAGTCCTGCCCCGGCAACGCCCAACGCCGCCGCCCGAAGCGACTATGGCCACGCAACCCGACCGACCGTGGGCGACGAGCGTCGCAGCCACCCCGCGGACGCTTTCTGGCTCGTCGTCCTTTACGGAGTGCCCGGCTTCGGCTACATCATTACCGCGACGTTTCTGCCGGTTATCGCCCGCCATGCGCTGCCCGGCTCGCCGTGGCCCGATCTGTTCTGGCCGATGTTCGGCGCCGCGTTGATCGTCGGTGCATTGCTGGCCGCGCGGCTGCCGTTGCACCTGGACAATCGCGTGTTGCTGGCCGGCAGTTACGTGTTGCAAGCCTGCGGTATCGCGCTCGGCATTGTCTGGCCGACCGCGGGCGGCTTCTCACTCGGAAGCATTCTGATCGGCGTGCCCTTTACTGCAATTACCTTGTTCGCGATGCGGGAGGCACGGCGTCTGCGCGGCGACGACGCGGCCGGCCTCATGGGCTATGCCACTGCCGCCTACGGCCTCGGCCAGATCATCGGACCGCTCGTCGCTGCGCCGATCGCCGCGCATACCGGCTCGTTTTCGCCGGCTTTGTGGCTGGCGGCCGGCGTGTTGTTGCTGGGGGCGGGCGGTCTTGTAGCCGTCGCCAGAATGCCTCGCGGGCGAGGGCGCATGCCGGAGTGTGGCTGCGGTTAAAGCCGCGGTTGGACACCTGCGGTAAGTTCGCCGACCGTCGCGCAGCCCGGTGATGGGACGACGCGCTGTCGCGTCCTCCGGTTGCATACTCTCGCTTGGAGACTGGCGGCGGACGCCTTGGTAACTCTGCCGACGGTCGCGCAGCCCCGTGACGAGACAACGCGCCGTCGCGCCCTTCGGTTGCTCGTGCTTGGACACCGGCGGCGGACACCTTGGTAAATCTGCCGACCGTCGCGCAGCCCGGTGATCGAACAACGCGCTGCCCGCGCCCTTCGATTGCTTTATCGCCAGCGAATATCCTCGAACAACCCCCTTCCGCAATCCCACGCAAAAACCTCACGCTTGCCCCCCAAGCTCGAACCACCCACGCTCAACCCCAAAACCGCCCCCATCAAAAAACAAATCCCGCCCTCTAGCACTAAAATGACGGCTTTCCGTCATCCCCGCGCGTCTGTCGCCGGCCGCGCTGCTCACCATGCAACATTTCGCGTCCGACAACTACGCCGGCATCTGTCCCGAGGCGCTCCATGCGCTGATCGCCGCCAACAACAGCGGCCACGAACCGGCCTATGGCGACGACTCCTGGACCAATCAGGTATGCGACCGTCTGCGCGAACTGTTCCAGACCGATTGCGAAGTATTCTTCGTGTTCAATGGCACGGCGGCCAATTCGCTTGCGCTCGCGTCGCTTTGCCAGTCATACCACTCGGTGATCTGCCATGAACTCGCGCACATCGAGACCGACGAATGCGGCGGCCCCGAGTTCTTCTCTGGCGGCTCGAAGCTGCTCACGGCGCCCGGCATCGGCGGCAAGCTCACGCCTGATGCGATCGAGGCGGTCGTCACGCGTCGCGCCGACATTCATTACCCGAAGCCCAAGGTCGTCACGCTCACGCAGTCGACCGAAGTCGGCACCGTCTACACCGTCGAGGAAGTGCGCGCGATCGCTGCAATCGCCAAGCGTCGTCATCTGAAGGTGCATATGGACGGCGCGCGTTTCGCGAATGCCGTCGCCGCGCTCGACGTGCATCCGTCCGAGATCACCTGGCGCGCGGGCGTCGACGTGCTGTGTTTCGGTGGTACGAAGAACGGCCTGCCGGTGGGAGAAGCGGTGGTTTTCTTCGACCGCGCGCTCGCTGCCGACTTCGCCTACCGACTGAAGCAGGCGGGCCAGCTTGCTTCCAAGATGCGCTTCATTTCTGCGCCGTGGCTCGGCCTGCTCGATAACGACGTGTGGCTGCGCAACGCGCGTCACGCGAACGCGATGGCGCAACTGCTGCAAACGCGGTTGCAGGAAATTCCGGGCGTCAGCATCATGTTCCCGCGCGAGTCGAACGCGGTGTTCGCGCAGTTGCCCGCGCAAGCCGCGAAGGCCATGCGCGCGCGCGGCTGGAAGTTCTACGAGTTCATCGGCGCGGGCGGCTGCCGGTTGATGTGCGCGTGGGACACGCAGCCCGAAACGGTCGAGCGTTTCGCGACCGAAGTCCGCGAGTTGTGCGCGGCGTAAAGTTCGTCCGCTGTGCAAACCGGGAAGCCGGGAAGCCGGGAATCCGTGTAAGCCGCAACACCGCAACGCCGCCAGCGCGCCGCGCCGGCAAAGACCGAACCTCCAAGTCACCTCACCATGACCGAATACCGATTTTGTCCCCGCTGCGCGTCGCCGTTGACGGAGCGCGCCGACGCCGAGCATGAAGGCGGCCGCATCCGCCAGACCTGTCCCGATGCCGGATGCGGCTACGTGCACTGGAACAATCCGCTGCCGGTGGTCGCGGCGATCGTCGAATACGAGGGGAAGATTCTGCTCGCGCGCAATGCTGCGTGGGCGGAGGGCGTCTTTGCGCTGATCACGGGCTTCCTCGAAAACGGGGAGACGCCGGAAGAGGGCATTGCGCGCGAGGTGCTTGAAGAGACGTCGTTGCATGCCGAGTCGGTCGAACTGATCGGCGTGTACGAATTCATTCGCAAGAACGAACTGATCATCGCGTATCACGTGAAGGCAAACGGCACGATTTCTCTGTCGCCGGAACTGCTCGAGTACCGGCTGGTCGAGCCGGCGAAGCTGCGGCCATGGCGCGCCGGTACCGGGCAGGCGCTCGGCGAATGGATGCGGCGGCGCGGCTTGCCGTTCGAATTCGTCGACAAGCCGGGCCAATAGTCGTGAGCGGCCATGGTCACCAGTAACGTCGGCGAGCCGGACAGCGGCGCCGCACATACGGCAACGGCAGGCGCCGCCCCAAACCCGACCGCACCCCGACACCACCACTCAAGCGACCCAGCCACCCCAATGTCCAAACCCGCTGCCGCGTCACGAAGCTCGTACCCGCACTTTCTCGCCATCACCACGCGCTGGATGGACAACGACGTCTACGGTCACGTGAACAATGTCGTCTATTACAGCTACTTCGATACGGTGGTGAACGAGTATCTGATCCGCGCCGGCGTGCTCGATTTCGAGCGCGGCGAAACGATCGGTCTGGTGGTCGAGACGCATTGCAACTACTTCGCGCCGCTCGTGTTCCCCGAGCGCGTCGAAGCGGGCTTGCGAGTGACGCGGCTCGGCACGTCGAGTGTGCGTTACGAAGTGGGGCTCTTCAAGGAAGGCAGCGACGAGGCCGCCGCGCACGGCCACTTCGTGCACGTGTACGTGGATCGCGTCACACGCCGTCCAGTGAGCCTGCCCGATGCGCTGCGCGAGGCGCTCGAGCCGATCCGCGTTGTCACCGGCACAGCGGCGGATTAGGCACGTGCAGTCGTTAGCCATCAACCTGCTTAACGGGCTCAGCTTCGGACTGCTGCTCTTCATGCTGTCGGCCGGGCTGACGTTGATCTTCAGCATGCTCGGCGTGCTGAACTTCGCGCATGCGAGCTTCTACATGCTTGGCGCCTATGTCGGTTATTCCGTGGCCGCGCGGGCCGGATTCTGGAGCGCGCTCGTGATCGCGCCGCTCGTCGTCGGTTTGATCGGTGCTGCGTTGGAGCGCTGGCTGTTGCGCCGGGTGCGAAGCCATGGCCATCTCGCGGAATTGCTGCTGACGTTCGGCGCTGCCTATGTGCTCGGCGAACTCGTGAAGCTCGGCTGGGGTTTGAGTCCGCTCGACGCGAGCGTGCCGGCCGCGCTGGACGGTCCGCTTTTCACGCTCTACGGCGCGACCTTCGCGCGTTATCGAGCGTTCATGATGCTCGTCTCTCTTGTGATGCTCGTCTCGCTGTACGCGGTGCTGCGCGTGTCGAAGGCGGGCCTCATCGTGCGGGCCGCGCTGACGCACCCGAGCGCCGTCGAAGCGCTCGGCCACAATGTACCGCGCGTCTTCACCGGCGTCTTCGCGGCGGGCACGGCGCTCGCCGCGCTGGCCGGCGTGATCGGCGCGCCGCTTTCCGTGATCGAACCCGCCATGGCCGAATCGCTCGGCTCGATTGTGTTCGTCGTCGTGGTGATCGGCGGGCTGGGATCGCTGGGCGGCGCGCTGGCTGCGTCGCTGCTGATCGGCTGTGTGCAGACACTGGCGGTGGCGAGCGATGTTTCGCTCGGCGACGTGCTCGCCACGTTCGACGCTTCGCTGCCGCGCGAATGGGACGCGCTGACGCTCGCGCAGCTTGCGCCGCTGATTCCGTACCTGCTGCTCGTCGGCATGCTGGCGCTGCGCCCGCGCGGACTCTTCGGCCGGCGCGACGATCATGCGTGAATTGCTCAAGCCGGAGCCCGCGCAAGCGTCGCCCGTAGCCGGGACCCAGCGTTCTCACGCGATGTGGCGTCGTCTCGCACCGTGGCTCGCGCTCATTGTCCTTCTCACGGCACCGCCATTGATCTGGCGTCAAAGCTGGCTGCTCGTCTATCTCGCGCAGACCGCCACGATGATCGTCTTCGCGCTCTCGTACAACCTGTTGCTCGGAGAGACCGGACTGCTGTCGTTCGGCCATGCCGCCTATTCGGGCCTCGG
>Ga0209795_10001699_pt1 | contig 13233 bp, 10 predicted proteins | sample AgamicOrMarz_FD_187166 | JGI IMG/M metagenome (GOLD analysis project Ga0209795, IMG submission 187166) | Agave microbial communities from Guanajuato, Mexico - Or.Ma.rz (SPAdes) (version 2) | ecosystem: Host-associated > Plants > Phyllosphere > Phylloplane/Leaf | place: Guanajuato, Mexico...
TAAAGACTAACCAAGTTGGTTCTTTTGATACAATGCCTCCTACTTTTAAATTTAATTTGAGCTGTTTTTGTACTTCGTTAAATGTTGTTACGTTTAAAAAAATAGCATCCGCTTTACCTTTATCCACTAACTTTAAGTTTTCTGCCGTAGAAGGGTTATCAATGCTTTCTAATGTTAAAGGCTTAGTGGCATGTTCTTTGTTATAAGCATTCAAAATAGCGCGCAATCCACCTGTAGCAGATACGGGTGGAAACTTTTTATCTGCCATATCGTCAAGTGTTTTGATATCATTCCGTGATTTTTGTGTCACTAAGGCCGTTAAAGAATAACCATATTCATGTGCAGGGTAAAGAAACTTTTCTTCACGTTCAGGGTTTTTAAAGAACCAATTGATGGCGAAATCATATTTTCCTGTCGAGACACCTATCAAATTTGTTTCTTCTTCCCCAAGCGTATATTCAAATTTGTATTCCGGAAGCTTTTTTTCAAGCTGTTTTAAATAATCCATATCATATCCAACAGGCTCATTCTGGTCGTTCGTAAATAGAAAAGGCGGATTTACTTCATCACTCAAAGCAACTTTGACTACTTTTTTATCGCTATTTTCTGAGCTAGAGCTTTGAGAGCATCCTCCTAAAGCCATAATAAGTCCAATTGCAAAAGCTAAAGTAAAGTATAATTTTTTCATCGTTTTATTCCTCCCGATACTAATTTCTGTGTGACGAATAATAAAAAAGCACCGAAAAAGCTGCTAAAAAGCTTTTTCGGTGCCATTGGTGATCCAGTAGGCAGTGAACATATACTTACTACTACAATAGAGGAAGTATATTCTAACAGTAAAAAATTTTTAAATAAGATTTGGAATTCTGCAAACTATATATTACCGATAGAATTAATATGAATTATATCGGTGTATTCCTGTTTTTGTCAATGTCATAAATGCAAAGAAAAGTATTCTTGCTTAAGTAATAGAAAGCTATTCACTATATAAGAATAAGAAAAGAGAAATCATAAGTTATACAAATCATCTTTTAATTGAGTTTTCTTATATAAATCTTTTATTATTCCTATACTGAAAATTATATTAAAAATAAACATTGACAATTTTCGGATAATAAAGTTAAATTAATGTAAATAAAACTTTATAAAAACAACTCTTATCAAGAGCGGTGGAGGGACTGGCCCTTTGAAGCCCGGCAACCCAACAATACACGTATTGTTTTGGTGCTAAATCCAGCAATGTGCATATTATGTGCATTGGAAGATAAGAGAACCGATCGTAAACTATCGCTTCTCTTAATCTTTAAGGGAGGCGTTTTTTTATGGAGAAAATAAAGGAGAGAATAAAAACATGAAAAAAGTAACAAAAGCAATTGGACTTACTTTAGTGGCAGCATCGCTGTTGGTGTCAGCAGCCTGCAGTAAAACAGAAGCACAAGCATTAGATTCGAAAAAGATTACAATCGGTGTAACGGGTGGACCTCACCAGCAAATTGCAGATCAGGTGAAAAAATTAGCCAAGAAAGATGGTATTGATATTACGGTAAAAGTCTTTAATGACTATAACACTCCTAATACAGCATTAGATCAACATGATTTAGATAGTAATAACTATCAAACCCTGCCTTTTCTAAAGCAGCAAGTGGAAGATAAAAATTATAAGATTACAGATGTGTTCAAAACAGTAGCATTCCCGATGGGTATTTATGCAAATAGCTTAAAAAATGTTAGTGAGCTCAAAAAAGGAGACAAAATTGCAGTACCAAACGATCCAAGCAACGAATACCGCGCGCTAAAACTATTTGAATCTGCAGGAGTTATTAAATTAAAAGATGATGTGAAAACAACGGCTACTAAAAAAGATATTGCTGAAAATAAGCTTGATCTTCAAATCGTAGAACTAGAGGCGTCTCAACTTCCTTCTCAGTTGGATGAGGTAGCTGCAGCAGCCATTAATACAAACTTTGCAATGGGAGCGGGTTTATCGATTAATGATGATGCAATCTATCATGAAAAAATAAAAAATAATCCATATCCAAACTATTTTGTTGTCCGTACAGAGAATAAACAAGATAAAATTATTGATAAACTAGAAAAATATTATCATTCAGATACAATTCATACATACATAGAAAAAGAATTTAAAGGTTCTGTTGTACCGGCATTTTAAGGAGGGGTTAGAATGATTGAACTGAAGAAAACTTCTAAAACCTATAAAGTGAACGGAAAAGCAGTAGAAGCTGTTAAAGATGTTTCGTTAACGATTAATAAAGGTGAAGTATTCGGTGTTATTGGCTATAGCGGAGCTGGAAAGAGCACATTAATCCGCTGCATCAATTTATTGGAAAAACCAACTTCTGGAGAGGTCATCATTGATGGGGAAAATCTATCAAAGCTAAGTAAGCAAGAGCTGCAGAAAACGAGAAGAAAAATCGGCATGATTTTTCAAGGCTACAATTTATTAAAAACGGCAACAGTTTACGACAACATAGCGATTCCATTAAAGCTAGAAGGCGTAAACAAAAAATTAATTCAGGAGCGCGTAGAAAAATATTTATCAATCGTAGGACTTTTAGATAAACAAAATCATTATCCTTCACAGCTTTCCGGCGGGCAGAAGCAGCGTGTTGCTATTGCTCGTGCGCTAGCGCATGAACCTGAGATTTTATTAAGTGATGAAGCAACTAGTGCACTTGATCCCGAAACGACCGAAGCCATTTTGAGCTTACTGTTAAAGATTAATAAAGAGCTTGGATTAACAATCTTTTTAATCACGCATGAGTTAAATGTAGTACAACGCATTTGTGACCGAATTGCTGTTATGGAAAATGGACACGTCGTAGAAGAAGGTACAGTCGTTTCCCTTTTTACTAACCCTAAGCATCCGACAACAAAACGCTTTGTAGAATCTGAAAATACCTTCACTATTCCGTCTGAAATAATGGCGTCTTATCGCAGTACTGGTAAGCTGGTTTCTTTGCACTTTGTTGGAAATGAGCTTTCAGAAGAACCAGCTTTAGCTTTAGTTTCTCGGAAATTTAATGTATTGCCAAGCATATTAGCAGGGGGAATTGAACAGCTAAAAAACCACACTCTTGGTAAGTTACTCGTTCATTTACGTGGTGAAAAGGAAGAATATGAACAAGCGATTACATACTTAACAAATCAAGGCGTAATTGTAGAGGAGGTAAACTAAATGGCTGCTTTCTTTAATGAGTGGGGAAGTGTAATTTGGGAAGGTTTATTACAAACCGCTACGATGACCATTATCTCGTTAATTATTGCCATCATCATTGGTTTACCAATGGGAATTTTTTTAGTAATGACAAGACCAGGTGGGCAAGCTGAAAATGTGTGGGTATATCGAACGTGCAACTGGATTATTAATATTATTCGATCCATTCCTTTTATCATTTTATTATTTTTCATCCTTCCATTCACTAAACTAGTTGCAGGTACTACAATTGGCGTACAAGGTGTTATTGTCCCTTTAGTTGTGTATACAGCCCCTTATATAGCTAGGTTAATGGAATCTGCATTACTTGAAGTAGATAAAGGTATTATAGAAGCTTATCAATCAATGGGAATCTCAACACCAAAAATTATTTGGTATGTTGTTGTTAGAGAAGCACGTTCAGGTATTATTCTTGGGCTGACAATAGCTACTATTGGTCTTATTGGAGCGACGGCGATGGCAGGGCTTGTTGGAGCAGGAGGGCTTGGAGACATTGCTTTTCAATACGGACACTTACGTTTTGAGCCCACTGTTATGTATACAACCATTTTAATTTTGATTGTTATTGTTCAGTTGATACAGTCCTTGGGGAATTATTCAGCAAGGAAATTAAAAAAAGACAGCTGACTATAAAAATAAGAAGCTCACGCATTCTAGGTGCGTGAGCTTCTTATTTAAATGGAACAAATCTTTAGTTCTTCTATAACTAACGGGTAAATGACAGATAATTGTTCATCACTATTTCCGTTGAGTGCTGAATGGTTCTAATGGATTTATAGCAGAAGCTTTAGAATTTCCTTTTCTTACTTTAAACCACGAGTAAATTAAACTGACTATACATACTGCTAATATTGCCCAAGGAAAGTAACCCGTTGGGAGCGGCTGACCAGGTTGAACCAGAGCCCAAATAGGAAGGCTAATACTTACTAATCCTAAAATTGGAAAGATAAATTTACGATGAAATGGCCATCTTTCTTTTTTATTAAATATAACAGCTAAGTTAAGCATTAAATAAATTAGTAGAATAGAGATGGTACCTAGCGTGCTTACGTAACCAAATCCAACGACCCAATTTCCACTGAATATACCGAAGAGGATTGCTAGCACTAAACCTATTCCCATAATTAATGTTAAAGTTCCAATCGGCGTTCCCCATTTAGATACCTTTGAAAATTTGGTAGAAATTAACCCTTCTTTAGAAGAATTAAAAGCAATTCTTGAAAAGGCATTTAAGCAAGCAATGGACATTCCCACAATGCTAGTAAACCCAGCGATAATCGCAAAGATAGCAAGTTCATTTAAATACCTGTTTGCCAATTCCATAAATGGATTTGAACTTTTGCTTAGAGCAGAAGCACTATTAGAAAACCCTTGAATTACACAATATGTGACAAATATATAGAAGATAGCCATAATTGCAATACTGGCTAAAACAGCTCGAGATGTATTACGTTCTGGATTTTCTGTTTCTTCTGCCAGTGCTACAGAGTTTTCGAATCCAATAAATAGATAAACAGCTAAAGGGAAACCTAAACCAATTCCCGCGAGTCCACCTTTAATAGAAGATAAATGAAATGGTTCTAAAGATAGTGGTTCAGGAGGATAGAATAAAATCAAGATAGAAACAACTAATAGAACAATAACTTCTATTATTAATGCTACAGAAGCAATTTTTGTAGAACGATCTATTCCGACTATTGTCAATCCCCATATGAATAAAGTTAAAAGAATCGTAGGAATAATCCAGTGAATATGAATTCCGTATAGCGCTAGCGAATCGGCTGTCCAACCACCTAATTCAATAAATGCTGAAGCGGCAAGAAAAAATGTTCCAACTATAAATATGATTGCTGAGGCAGTTCCAACTACGCTGCCAAACGTCATACCAATATATTTTACAAGTGACCCGCTCGAGGGATACTTCTTAGAGAAGTTCGTTAGACTTAACCCGACCATTGCTACTGCTAATGCGGCAATTAATAATGTGAGGGGAGAGCCGGTACCTGTCGCTAGAAAAATAACTGGTAATCCATAATAAATGGCTGCTGCTGGAGCAATTTGAGCCAATGTAGAGTTTACTGCATCAAATAATGTTAGTCTTTTTTTCGGAGCTAATTGTGACGTTATCTTAGTACTCATATTTTTCCTCCACCGTATAATAAAAAGGATTTATCTACAATAAGAGGCTCTTTCTCAATGAATAAGAGAGTAGGAGCCTCAGATTGACCATTTAGCCAATATTTTAAGTCTGAATTTTTTATGTTTTAGACGTAGCGGTTTCCTTTGAAAAGTAATGATGATACTGACGTCCCGGGTGATGATCCGGCAGCTGATCGTATCCGAATAAATTTTTCCGAAAAGAACCTGATTCATATTCTTTCCGTACAAGGCCGCGTTCTTGCAGTAGAGGAACAACATATTCAACAAAGTCTTCAAACGTACCAGGAGATACAGCATAAGCAATGTTAAACCCATCTACATCCGTTTCATCAATCCACTTTTCCATCTCGTCTGCAATTTGAGCCGGTGTTCCAACGGCTACTGGACCAAGGCCGCCTATTCCTACGAAATCAGCCACTTCCCGTATGGTCCACTGCTTGTTTGGATCAATTTTTGTAAAGGTCTCAATAACAGATTGAATTGCGTCGCTTTGTATATACTCTATTTTTTCATCAGGAGCATACTCGTCAAAATTGATGCCAGTCCATCCTCCTAAAAGTGCCAAACTGCCTTCATAGCTAGTATGCTGTACGTAATCATGGAATTTGGCTTTTGCTGCTTCTTCAGTTAGCCCAATAATGGGTGTAAATACAGAAAGGACTTTAACTGTCTCAGGGTCCCGCCCGCTGATTTTGGCTTCTTCACGTATTTTTCGAACATAGTTTTTTGCAATCGAAGCTGTCGGCACGCTAATAAACATGAGTTCAGCGTGTTTCATAGCAAATGCTCGCCCTTTTTTAGAAGCGCCCGCTTGAAAAAGAACAGGGGTTCTTTGCGGAGATGGTTCGCATAAATGAGCTCCTGGAACTTTATAATATAAACCATTATGTTGAATATCATGAACTTTATTAGGATCTGTATATACCTTGTTAATTTTGTCTACAGATACAGCATCGTCTTCCCAACTTCCTTCCCATAGCTTATATACCACTTCTAAATATTCATTCGCTATTTCATAGCGTTCATCATGGCTTGTTTGTTGATTCAATCCAGTGTTAACAGCGGCACTGTTTAGATAAGAAGTAACAATGTTCCATCCTATACGTCCTTTTGTTAAATGATCCAAAGTAGACATACGTCGTGCAAATATATAAGGATGTTCATAACTTGTGGACACTGTTAACCCGAAACCTAGATGTTTTGTTGCTTGTGCCATAATGGGAATTAAAAATGCAGGGTCATTAACTGGAAGTTGTGCTCCCTGGCGTACAGCAGGATCGCGTGAACCTTGATACACATCATAGGTTCCTAACACATCAGCAAGAAAAATGGCATCAAAGTGTCCTTTTTCTAATACTTTCGCTAAATGCGTCCAATATTCAGCATCTTTATAAGTAGAGGATCTATCATCAGGATGTGTCCATAGTCCAGGAGAATAATGTCCGGCGCAATTCATTTCAAAAGCATTAAGGTATATTCGTTTTTTAGTCATATCCATTTCTCCTTATTGTTTTTGTCTTTTAAAATTTATAGAGTTATTAAGAATAATCAGTAGGTGTCGGGTATTCTCCTGTTAACACCCAACGTCCAATGTTCTTTCTTTTATACTCAATTGGATTATGGAGAGAATGAGTACGTACATTACGCCAAAACCTGTCAAAATTATTTTTTCTTGTAGCCGAGCGTGCACCCATTACCTCGAACATACTGCTTGTAACGTGTAAAGCAACCTTTGTTCCGAATACATTTGCTGCCCCTGTAGCAAGAACCACTTCTCCACGCTCTTCTGCAGATACGGCTTTGTCTTTGGCCCAAGCTTCATCCAGTTTTTCTCCTGCTCGTTCTACCAAGGTGACAGCAGCTTGAATATCAACCCAAAAATCACCATAGAGACGCTGAATAAAAGGATCTTCAACAGCTTGTTCATAATCACTCAAATACCAGGGACGAGACTTTTCACGTGTATAACGACGGGCTTCTTCCAATGCCCCTTCAGCACTTCCAACAAAAACATTTGCTAATACAATTTGAGATATAATAGCGTCAAATGTAGAGAATGCAGTCCGTTCTGAATCTGTTAAGTTGATAATTTCTTCAGCATGTATGATTACATTTTTAAAAGTAACTGAGCCGCTATCTGTTTGTCTTTGACCCATACCGTCCCAGTCGTCGTTTATCGTTATGCCTGAACGTTTAGTTGGAACTATACCTACGTATGGTTGACCATTCTCTTCCCATAGAATTAACAGACGGTCAGAATCTTGGGACCCTGTACTAAAGGTATTACGTCCGTTTAAAATGACTGTATCTCCTTCTGTTTTTCCTTGCAAAGTAGGTTCAATTGGATTAAATGAATTTCCCCAAAACCAATTATGGGCAGCAGACTCTGTATAATAATATTTCTTTTGCTCATGAGATCCGCAAAAGTGGGGAGTTGTTAAGTGAAGAAAGTGATACCCATATAAATGTGCTAATGCAGCATCGGTTTTGGCTAGTTCCCGAACAATGCGAAGCACAACAGACCAGCTTTGACCTTCGCCTCCGTATTTAATAGGAATTAAAACCTTAAGTAAGCCGCTGTTACGAATGGCATCTTTTTGTGCTTTTGCCGTTCCGCCTGCTTTATCGCGTTCAGCGGCATCTTTAGCAAACCCTTCAGCGAGTAAAGAAGCTTTTTTTATGTAGTAAGAAGATTCTTGTACAGTTGCATTTGTCATTTGTTTTCCTCATTTCATTTTTAAAATTTTAATACTTGTCTACAAAACAAAAGAGGCTCCTCAAACGCTATGGATACGTTTGAAGAGCCTCCGGTTGACCAGACGGCCTGATTAATATGAAGTCTATATTAAGTTAATTATTCCTATTTGTAAAGTCAGTTTTTTGGGTAACATAAACATTTTGGTTAGGTTTTTTAGACTTTCTATCTAATGCTCGATTGAGGCACTCAAGTACAGCCAGCACAAATAAAATATGTAATCTCAAGGTTTAAAAATACTAAATTGACAGTCAAAAAGATGTTTGGTATATTTTTCAAAAGATTTAAAATTCTTATTGGAATTATCGGATTTAAAAATGTTTGTTAAACCTATAGCGGAAATAGAACAGTCGACCAGACGAATGGAGACAAAAATGACGGGGATTACCTCAGATTTTTTGTCTTTTTTAGTGGCCGCAGATTAACGCCATATGTTTAATACATCACAAATGATGGAGGTAGAGAGAGAAATGAAGAAATTTGTATGGCTTTTTGCATTATTAGCAGTGATTACTGTTGTGGGAGGGTGTGGAAATAAAGAAAAAGCATCTGGCCAAAATAGTGACAAGAAAGAAGATATAGTTCTTAAAGTGGGAGCAGCTTCCACGCCGCATGCCGAAATTTTAAAGTATGTGAAACCCGATTTGAAAAAAGAAGGTATAAAGTTGGACATTGTAAATATTAAAGACGGCATACAGACAAATGAACAAACAGCAAATGGAGAATTAGATGCCAACTATTTTCAGCATACGCCATACTTAAAGCAAACGAATAAAGACAGTGGATTAAATCTTGTCAACGTGACAAACGTTCATATTGAACCGTTTGGAGTGTATTCTAAAAAAATAAAATCAATTGATGATTTATCCAAAGGAGCAAAGGTTGCTGTTCCTAATGATCCGGTGAATTTTTCACGTGCACTAGAGCTATTCCAGGCTAATGGAATCATTGAATTAAACAAGAAACCTAGTGGTAGTTCTTATACGGTTGAAGATATTTCAAAGAATAAAAAGAAGCTAGACTTTGTTGCAGTAGACGGTCCGCTCCTTGTCCGCTCTCTTGATGATGTAGAAGCTTCAGCTATCAATACGAATTACGCTCTTGAAGGCGGATTTAAACCAACTAAAGATGCGTTAATTATTGAAAAGAAAGAGTCTCCTTACGTGAATATTTTAGTGACTACGAAAGAGAAAAAAGATGATAAAAATATTCAACGTTTAGCAAAAGCACTTACGACAGACAAGGTTAAAAAGTTTATTAATGACAAATATGATGGCGCAGTCGTTCCAGCTTTCTAAGTATAGGAGTAAAAGAGAAATAGGAATGACAGTTTGAAAGAAAAGGAGGGGTTCTTTTGATAAAGTTTCAAGGTGTTTCAAAAATATTTAAGAGTGGTTCAAAGAAAGTTGAAGCCCTCAAAGACATTGAATTAACGATACAAAAAGGAGACATATTTGGGGTAATTGGATTAAGCGGGGCGGGGAAGAGCACACTGCTTCGAACGATTAATCTGCTGGAGTACCCGACGTCAGGTGAAGTGATCGTAGATGGAGAAAACCTAGCAACGTTGTCTGAAACGGAGCTAAGAAAAAACAAAAAAAGAATCGGCATGATCTTTCAACACTTTAATCTATTAAATTCAAAAACAGTGTTTGAAAATATAGCAATGCCCCTTATATTAAGAGGAAAACCAAAAAAAGACATAAAGCTACGTGTAGAAGAACTTCTTCATTTTGTAGGTTTAGAAGACAAAGCTGGTGTATATCCTGATCATCTATCAGGAGGTCAAAAACAGAGAGTGGGCATTGCGCGTGCATTAGCAACGAACCCTTCTATTTTATTATGTGATGAAGCAACTTCGGCATTAGATCCGCATACAACAGAATCTATTTTGAAATTACTGAAAAGAGTTAATGAAGAATATCAAATTACGATACTAATAATTACACACGAAATGGAAGTCATTAAGCAAATTTGTAATCGTGTCGCTGTGATGAAGGACGGGAAGATTATTGAAACAGGAAATGTATTTGATATTTTTTCAAGTCCACGTACTGAAATTGCTAAAAATTTTGTCCAGTCGGTTGTTCGAGATGACATTCCACAAAACGTGTATGAATTAGTTCAAACTACAAATTCAAATCAGAAGATTTTTAAGATTAACTTTCTCGGCAGTAATTCGGGTCAATCTGTAATTTCAACTTTATCTAAGCGCTTTAATGTACAGGTGAATATTTTACTTGGAAATATTACAGAGTTACAGGGAATTCCATTTGGTCATTTAATTATTGAATTAATTGGCACACAAGAAGAAATAGATCGAGCTGAACTATATGCACTGCAGCAAAATATAAAAATAGAAGAGGTGGTTGAGAATGTTAGAAGTAAGCCAAGAGTTGATACTAGCGGCTTTGTGGGAAACACTGTACATGGTTAGTGCTTCCCTGCTTTTCGGGGCTTTAATTGGAATTCCTTTAGGAATTCTACTTGTTGTAACACGCAAGGGGCATATTCTTGAAAATCGAGTTATTTTTTCAATTTTAAATCCTATTGTAAATATTTTTCGTTCGATTCCGTTCATTATTTTACTTGTAGCAATCATCCCATTTACAAGGTTCATCGTCGGAACGACTATCGGTACAACGGCGGCTATTGTTCCGCTTGTTTTACATATTGGACCTTATATGGCTAGACTCGTTGAAAATTCTTTGCTTGAAGTAAATGAAGGTATTATTGAAGCAGCGCAAGCGATGGGTGCTTCTAAAACTCAAATTGTATTCCGTTTTTTAATTCCAGAGGCCTTTCCCTCTCTTATTTTAAGCTTAACAACTGTCACAATTGGGTTAATTGGAGCAACGGCAATGGCCGGTGCTATCGGAGGCGGAGGGCTTGGCGATTTAGCTATTACTTACGGCTATCAGCGCTTCAGCACGATTACGATTGTAGTCACCGTTGTGCTTCTTATCATTATTGTTCAAGGTATTCAATCTTTAGGGAACATCATAGAACGCAAGATTAGAAGAGTGTAAAAACGTATTAGAAGCAAGTTTTTTAAAAGGGGAGTTATAAATGAAAAAAACGATATCTCTGCTTCTGCTGTTGTTCATCCTCGTCATAACAGGATGTTCTAATTCCTCATCCAGTGCCAATAGTAAAGAAGCTAAAATTAAAGTAGGCATTCGAAGTTCTGAACTTAGGACGTGGGAATTTATAAAAGAGAAAGCAAAAAAACAAGGCCTGGATATAGAACTTGTGAATTTTTCTTCAGCTTACGATCCTAATCAAGCCTTAGCCGAAGGAGAAATAGATGTAAATGCGTTTCAGCACGTTGCTTATTTAGACTCATTTAATCAAAAGAACGGAACGGATATTGTGCCAATTGGAACGACCATCATTGCCCCTCTAGGTCTTTATTCTGAAAAATATAAATCATTAAAAGACATTCCAAACGGTGCTCAAATTGCTGTTCCAAATGATCCTTCCAACTGGGGAAGAGCACTAGTTTTACTGCAAGAAGCAGATTTAATTACAGTGGTCGAAGGCTTTGACGGTAACGGAGGAGAGGATAAAATTAAAAGCAACCCTAAAAATTTAAAGATTGTTCCCGTCGATTCTGCAAGCACTCCCCGCGTTATGCAAGATACGGCGGCTTCCATTATTAACAACGGTGTAGCTGTGGAAGCGGGTCTAAGTTTAAAGGACGCACTCATTCATGAAAATAAAACAGCGAAGCCCTATATTAATGTCATCGCTGCAAGAAAAAAAGATCAGGATAAAGTGTATTTAAAGAAGCTAGTAAAAGTGTATCAATCCAAAAGTACGGCTGCCTTTATTAAAAAAACATACAAAGGAAATTATATTCCGACGTTTATTAGTTTGAAAGAATTGAATACGTACAAAGACACGTATAAAACAAAATAAGTACAAAATAGGAGTGGGAAAATGGCCAAGGAACGAAAAATGAAACTTGCAGCATATTTGATTGGCACAGGTATGCATGTAGCTTCATGGCGTCATCCTGATTCAAAGCCTGACGCAAGCATCGATGTTTCTGTGTATCAAAAGCTTGCACAAACCGCTGAAAGAGGAAAATTTGATATCGCCTTTATTGCCGACAGTTTAGCAGTAAATGCAGAGTCGCACCCTCAGATTTTAAATCGATTTGACCCTATTGTAATCATTACAGCAATGGCAGCAGCTACTGAAAAAATTGGCATTGTTGCCACATCTTCAACTACTTACAATGAACCTTATACACTAGCGCGTCAGTTCGCCTCTGTCGATCATGTAAGTGGAGGAAGGGCGGGCTGGAATGTTGTGACGACAGCAGATGCAACAGGTGAAACGGCGTTAAACTTTAACCGTGATACTCATTGGGAACACGATCACCGTTATGAACGTGCGGAAGAATTTATTGATGTTGTTCAAGGGTTATGGGATTCGTGGGAAGATGCTGCCTTTTTATATGATAAAGAAAACGGAGCGTTTTTTGATGCTAAAAAGGTACATGAACTTAACTATAAAGGTAAGTATTTTTCTGTAAAAGGGCCGTTAAATATCGCTCGTTCCGTCCAAGGACAGCCCGTTATCGTTCAGGCCGGTTCTTCTGAGCCGGGACAGCGCTTAGCGGCAAGAACGGCAGAAGTGGTATTTGCTCACCGAGATAACATAGAAGAAGCCAAAAGCTTTTATAAATCCCTTAAATCAAGGCTTTCTGAATACAATAGAACAGAAGCGGATTTACATATTCTTCACGGTATTTCCCCTATTGTAGGAGGAACAGAAGAAGAAGCGGTTCAAAAATACAGTGATTTACAAAAGCTAGTGAATCCATATGAAGGATTAAAGTTCGTTTCTGGGTATATGGGGAACGTGGATTTTACCAAGTATGCCCTAAATACTCCTGCATCAGAGGTGGAATTTCCAGTCGTGAATGGCATTCAAAGTCAGTTTGACGAGATGCTAAGAATTATAGCAAGGGAAAAACTTACGGTAGGAGATCTTTATACGCGATTTTTCGGTGCTGCAAGGAAAGATAACTTTGTAGGAACCCCCATTCAAATTGCGGACGAAATGGAAAGAT
>Ga0209795_10001704_pt1 | contig 13215 bp, 9 predicted proteins | sample AgamicOrMarz_FD_187166 | JGI IMG/M metagenome (GOLD analysis project Ga0209795, IMG submission 187166) | Agave microbial communities from Guanajuato, Mexico - Or.Ma.rz (SPAdes) (version 2) | ecosystem: Host-associated > Plants > Phyllosphere > Phylloplane/Leaf | place: Guanajuato, Mexico...
AAGTTCTTTACTTAATTTATTGCTAGGTTTTCTGCCTTACAGAGGATCAATATTAATTAATGGTATTGAATTAAGATGTTTATCACCACAACTATGGAGGGAACGAATAAGTTGGATAAGTCAAGAACCAATGTTATTAGCTACTACATTACGTGATAATATCCTTTTAGGATGTGCGCAATCAGATGAATATATACTTACGCAAGCAATTAATAATTCTTATGTGCAAGAATTCTTATCGAAGTTACCAGATGGTCTAGATAGCAATGTAGGAGAAGATGCAAACATGCTTTCAGTTGGTCAAGCACAGCGAGTAGCACTTGCAAGAGCTATACTTCGTAAACCAGATTTACTATTACTAGATGAACCTACAGCTAGTTTGGATATGAATAGTGAACGGTTAGTTATGAAGACACTAAAAAAAATAATTAATAGGCAGACGACAATTATGGTTACTCATCAATTGACAAATATTAAGAATTTTGACAAAATTTGGTTAATGTTAGATGGAAAAATTGTGCAGTTAAGTAGCTATTCAGAGATAGCTAAACTTTAAATAATTATTAAATTTTTTATTAGTGTATAATAATAAATATTTTATTTTTTTTAAATATCATAGTTCTGTAGCTTTAGGAATATTATTATCAGTAGTAACTTTACTTACTAGTATCTTCCTACTAGCTATTTCTGGCTGGTTCATAGCTAGTTCTGTGCTAGTAGGAACTGCTGGAATATATACATTTAACTATATGTTGCCAGCTGCTGGTGTACGTTTTGCATCTATTCTACGTACTACTGTGCGCTGGGCAGAACGAGTTGTTAGTCATGAAGCAACATTAATATTGTTGCAAAATATCAGGATATATACTTTTAATAGGATAATTAAACTAACTCCATCAATACTTACTAGTTTCCATAAAGCAGAAATTATGAATAGAATTGTAGCTGATGTAAATACCTTAAATCATCTATACTTAAGAGTATTGTCTCCACTAGTTAGTACAATAATTGTAATATCAGTTATAACATGTGTACTTAGTATCATTGATTTATATTTATCTATTATAATTTGTACTATTCTATTATTTGTACTACTACTTTTTCCTCCGTTGTTCTACTATAGTAGCAAATATATAGGCAATAAATTAACTATATTGCGATCTAACTATCGTTTACAACTTACTAACTTACTTAAAAATAATGCTGAATTGACTGTGTATGGAGCATACAATTCTTATAAACGTAAATTATCTGAAACAGAACAGCACTGGCAACAATACCAGCGAAAACATAATATTTTTATAACTAGTATACAGGGTTTACTACTACTTATTACATTGTGTTATATGATAAAAATACTGTTATTGTTTGATTCAATAGTAATTTATGGAAACAGTGGTGCGATAATAGCACTGTTCTTCTTTACAACTTTAGCAGTATTTGAAGCATTAGGACCTGTAGCTAACGCTTTTAATTATTTTGGTCAGGTAATAGCATCAGCTATCAGTATAAATAAATTAATAAATTTATTACCAGATGTAGTTTTTCCTATATATGGTCCAGCAGTAGCTAAAAGCGTTTCAATTATTATTGAAAACTTACAATTTAAGTATAAGCCACTAGCAGAACCAGCTATAAACAATTTTTATATTAACGTTGATCCAGGAAAACATATTGCTATAATTGGTCATACAGGCTGTGGTAAATCTACTTTATTAAAATTACTAACTCGTGCTTTAGATCCAACAATTGGAGTTATAAAATTTAATAACTTACCACTATCACAGTGGAGCGAAAAATCTATACGTGCAATGACTGCTATTGTACCACAGCGTATTCATATTTTTAGCTCAACACTACGTGATAATTTGTGTATAGCAGGACATAACGTTAGCGATAAAAAAATTTTTAATATACTAGAACAACTAGAATTAGATAATTTGTTTAAATATAAAGGACTAAATACCTATTTAGGTGAAGGTGGACGACGACTTTCTGGTGGAGAACAGCGTAGAATAGGTATTGCAAGAGCATTATTGCATAATGCGCCGCTGTTGTTACTAGATGAGCCTACTGAAGGATTGGATTTTAATCTAGAAAAACGTATTCTAGCAATTATACTAAATCTTAGTAAGGAACGTACGTTAATTCTGATTACTCACCATTTGCAAGGATTAGATATTATGGATCGTATATATATTATGGATCGCGGTTCTATAATAGAACAAGGAAACCATCTAGTCCTTATGAATTATCGTGGTAGATATTATAAATATTGTAAGCAGCAACTAGCATAAAATAAATAGGATAATATATTTAAATTTTTTATAAAAATTATAAGCAAGCTTGGAGATGTTAATTAATGAAAAAAGAAGATAATATTGAAATGCAAGGTATTGTGTTAGATACATTGCCAAATACAATGTTTAGGGTGCAATTAGAAAACGGATACCTTATTACGGCGCATTTATCTGGTAAAATGCGAAAAAACTATATACGTATATTGACAGGAGATAAAGTTACTGTTGAAATGACTCCTTATGATCTTAGTAAGGGTCGTATTATTTTCCGTATCAGATAATAAGCGTAATTTACAATTTTTTAATATCATGTTATAAATTTAAATAAACGTAATCTTTAAAAATAATACCTATAAAACTACGCAATGCAATTGCTAAAATTTACTATTTTTACTTATAATTAAAATTTTATATTTTAAATGTCATTATCTAATATTAAATAAATTATTTTAATATTTATAAACATCTTATATAAATTTTTAAATATACTTTAAACACCAATCACCTTAGGACGTTAAGCTTTTATATATTCTTTTCTAAAGCAATAGATGTAATAATGCAAAATAAAAATGATAATAGTGTTCCTAAAATAAATGCAAAATACAACAATTAAATACCTAAAAATTATTTTTTAATATAAATAATGCGTGTTCCTTTCAATATTCTCTGTAGTTGAACATTTTATAATAACACCAAGTAGTGTATAAAATGATAATAGGTATAAAAATAAAAGCTATAACAGTAATAACTTGTAAAGTACCTATACTTGAAGTTGCATCCCAAATAGTTAGACTTGCGTCTGGCATGGTACTAGACGGTATTAAAAATGGAAACATAGTTATACCTGCAGTAAGTATAATACATACTATAGTTAAAGATGAGAATATAAATGCCAATACACTGTAGCCAAATATGCTAAAAAAAGCTGTTAATTGCGTATATAAAAAACAAAGTATAGGTATAATACATAATACTGGATAACTATTATAATTAGCTAGCCAGGCTCCTGCCTGTCGTACTACTGTTTTATGTAGTGGATTAGAATCAGCGAAGTGATCTATAAAAGAAGTTATAGTGAAGCCATCAATACTTTTAATTATAAAAATACAAGCTAAATTAAAAGTTAATAAGGTGATAATAGCTGTTACTTGACTAATACTACGCATCCGTACTTGTATATTTCCTGTAGTACGCATTTGTAGATATGTGCTACCATGCGTTATAAACATTGAAAAACTAATAAATCCTGATAAAATACCAAAAGGATTAATTAAATTAAAAAAATTTCCATTATAGTATAAAATAAAATATTTATCTACATAAAAAGGAATACCTTGCAGTAAGTTACCAAATGCTACACCTATAAGAACAGATGATATGAAGCTTCCTATAAAAATAGCAAAATCCCACATATTATGCCATCTGCTATCTTCAATCTTATAGCGATAGTCGAACCCTACTGGTCGTAAAAATATAGATACTAGTATTAATATCATTGCTACATAGAATCCTGAAAAAGCTGCAGCATAGACCATTGGCAAAGCAGCAAATAACGCTCCACCAGCAGTAATTAACCATACCTGATTACCATCCCAATGCGGAGCTATAGAATTTATCATTATTCTACGATCAATATTTCCAAAAAAAATAATTAAAATACCTACTCCAAGATCAAAACCATCAGTAACAGCAAATCCTATTAATAATAGGACGATCAATATCCACAAAAAAAAACGTAAAAATTCATAATTAAACATAAAAAATCCTATAAAATAAATTATATGATTAAATATTTTTTATGCGACTAGGTCCTATAATTACATATTTATATATCAAATAAATATAAAAAACAAAAAATATAGTATATAGGAAGCATATTAATCCAATAGAAAATAAAATATCGATAGTAGTTAAATTAGATTTTGCAATGTCTGTAGGTAGAATTTCACTAATAGCCCAGGGTTGACGACCATATTCTGAAATAAACCAACCGGATTCAATAGCTATCCACGGCAGTGGTATTGCGTATAACATAGCACGATGAAACCAGCAATACTTACCAATGCAATTACGCAATACTATCCATAAACAAGTTGTTATAAGTAAAAACATTAGTATACCGCAAGCAACCATAACACGGAAAGAAAAGTAAATAGGCGCTACATATGGGATAGAATCACTGGTAGCTTGTTTAATGTTAAGCTCGCTGGCACTTGAAATATTATCAGTATAGCGTTTCAGCAATAAACCATAACCAATATCTTGTTTAATGCTATTAAATGCTGCACACCCCCTTACATCGATACTACCTTTACGAATATGCTGCAACATATTATATGCTTTTATACCGTTACGTATACGCATTTCATGTTGTACAAGTAGATCTTTTAGACCTATTATTTTACGATCTATAGATCTAGTAGAAATAATACCTAAAAAATATGGTATACGAATCTCCAAATAGTTAATATGATCTTTTTGATTTGGTATACATAAAATAGTAAAAGAAGCAGGAGCTTGCTCAGTATTCCACTCAGCTTCGATAGCAGCAAACTTAGTTTTTTGCAAATAACTAAGTTTATAACCAGACTCATCACCTAATATTATAACAGATAATACTGCTGCTATACCGAATGAAGATGCAATAGCAAACGATCGCTTAGCAAATGCAATATATCGTCCATTGATAAGATAATATGAGCTAATACCAAGCACAAATATAGCACCTGTACAGTAACAAGCAGTTACAGTATGTACAAATTTTACTTGTGCTATAGGATTTAATACCATATCAGCAAAGCTGATCATCTCCATGCGCATGGTTTCATAGTTAAAAGTAGAAGATATTGGGTTCTGCATCCAACCATTGGCAACTAATATCCACATAGAGGATATATTAGAACCAATAGCTACTAACCAAGTTACAATCATATGTTGTATTTTACTTAATCTATTCCAACCAAATAAAAATAGTCCTACAAAAGTAGACTCCAAAAAAAATGCCATCAAACCTTCTATAGCTAGTGGAGCTCCAAATATATCTCCTACATAATGAGAAAAATAAGACCAATTTGTTCCAAACTGGAATTCCATAGTTAAACCAGTAACAACACCTAGTGCAAAGTTAATAGAAAATAATTTACCCCAGAATTTAGTCATATAAATATAAATATTTTTTCCAGAAATAACATATACCGTCTCCATAATTGCAATCAAAAATGCAAGACCTAACGTCAGTGGAACAAATAAAAAATGGTACATAGCAGTTAAAGAAAATTGTAATCTTGATAATTCAATTACATCAAACATTGCTAATATTTATGCTCCTTGTACTAAAAATTTTTAGTATTTACTAAGCTAAGTAAGCAATATGCTATTTTATTTATATATTATGCGATTATATCTATAATGAAATAGTACTCTTAAGTACTTCACCTATATCAGCTAAACTGCGTACTGTCTCTACACCAGCTGCTTCAAGAACAGTAAATTTATCCTCTGCAGTACCCTTACCTCCTGTTATAATAGCGCCTGCATGGCCCATACGTTTATCCTTTGGCGCAGTTACACCAGCAATATATCCAACTACAGGTTTTTTAATATTATTTTTTATATATACTGCTGCTTCCTCTTCAGCATTTCCGCCAATCTCACCTATCATGACGATAGCCTTGGTCTTACGATCTTTTTCAAACATCTTAATAATATCTATAAAACTAGAACCATAAATAGGATCTCCTCCGATACCTACACAAGTAGATTGCCCAAAACCAGTATCAGTAATTTGCTTAACTGCTTCGTAAGTAAGAGTGCCAGAACGGGAAATTATACCTACACAACCAGGTTTATGGATATTACCAGGCATGATTCCTATTTTACATTCTCCTGGAGTAATTACTCCTGGACAGTTAGGTCCGATCATACAAACTTTCCTACTATTCTCTAGCTTAGCTTTTACTATTAGCATATCCAATATCGGCATACCTTCAGTAATACAGATAATCAATTCAATACCAGCTGAAATTGCTTCAAGAATTGAATCCTTACAAAATGGAGCAGGAACATAAATAACTGATGCAGTTGCTCCAGTTCTTTCAACTGCTTCACGCATAGTATTAAAAACAGGCAAGCCAATATGTTCTGTACCGCCCTTACCAGGAGTAACACCACCCACTAATTTTGTACCGTATGCTAATGCCTGTTCAGAGTGAAAACTTCCTTTATTACCTGTTAAACCCTGGCAAATTACTATTGTATTTTTATCTATTAGAATAGACATTCTTTACTATCTCCCTAGGCTGCTATAGAAACTACTTTTTGAGCAGCTTCAGTTAAACTTATGGCAACTATTATATTCTTTAAACCACTATTAGCTAAACGCATTGCACCAATTTCTGATTTATTACCTGCAAGCCTTACTACAACAGGTAATTTTACTCCTACTTCAAATATAGCACCAATTATTCCTTTAGCAATTAAGTCACAGCTTACGATACCCCCAAAAATATTAACAAGTACTGCTTTTACCTTATTTTCTGATAAAATAAGTTTTAAAGCTACAGCAACGCGTTCTTCTGTTGCTGCGCCACCAACGTCAAGAAAGTTCGCTGGTTCGCCACCTTGTAATTTAACAATATCCATTGTACCCATTGCAAGTCCAGCACCATTTACCATACAACCAATATTACCGTTTAGAGCAACATAGTTTAGTTCCCACTTAGTTGCGTATACTTCGCGCTCATCCTCTTGACTATAATCATGTATCATACACAACTCTTTCTGACGGAATAATGCATTGCTGTCAACATTTAATTTAGCATCTAGGCAAATAAGATCACCTGCGCTATTAATTACTAGCGGATTTACCTCTACTAACTCTAAATCACATTCTATAAACATTTTTGTCAAATTAATAAATATTTTACAAAACTGTTTTATCTGTTTGCCACATAAACCTAGATTAAATGCTAACTCACGTCCCTGATAATATTGCGGACCAGTTATAGGATCTATAGCAACTTTGTAAATAAGATGTGGAGTACTTAATGAAACATTTTCAATATCTACACCACCTTCAGCAGAAGCAATAAAAACCAAACTACAAGTACTTCTATCTATTACTGCGCCAATATAAAGTTCTTTCATAATATCTGTAGCAGCTTCAATAAGAAGATGATTCACAGGTTGTCCTAATGAATTAGTCTGATAGGTAACTATCCTGTTACCTAACCACTGTTCAGCGAACAATAAAATATCTTTTTTAGATGTAAATACTTTCACACCTCCAGTTTTACCGCGACCACCAGCATGTACCTGGCATTTTACTACCCATGGTCCGGTACCTATTTTTGATGCATACTCTTCAGCTTCACTAGTAGTAGTACAAATAAAACCAAAAGGAACTGGTAAACAATACCTCGTAAATAATTTTTTTGCTTGATATTCATGTAAATGCATGATGTTATTTTCCATATTTTTTTATTTTAATTTTTTACATTTATATATTATGCTGGATTGTTTATATCTATAAACATAATATCTAAATCATAGTTTTTAACTAACCATTTACCAAGCGCTACAATACCTCCACGTTCTGTAGCATGATGGCCGCATGCAAAAAAGTGTATTCCCATTTCTCTAGAGATATGGATTGTATCCTCAGATACTTCTCCGCTGATAAAAGCATCAATTTTTGCGTCAGCAGCAAGATAAATAAATTTTTGACCACTACCACTACACCAAGCTATACGTTTAATTTTATATGGTGCACTTTCACTAAAGTGTAGTACTTTACGCCCAAAAAACTGCTCCATACGATGTCGTAAAATATCACCTTTTATCGGTATATAAAATTCACCTTGCTGAACTAATTGCGCTAGCCTTCCTGTTACTTTAATACCAAGTGCAGCTGCTATTTGAGTGTTGTTGCCTAACTCAGGATGAATATCTAAAGGCAAATGCCAAGCATAAAGATTAATGTCATTAGTTATAATAGTTTTTAGCCTTTTTCGTTTCATACCTCTAATGATTGTTTGCTCGTTTTTCCAAAAATAGCCATGATGCACCATCACCGCATCTGCATTTTGCAATAATGCAGCATCCAGTAATGCCTGGCAGGCAGTAACGCCTGTAATGATACGATTTACATCTTTACGGCCTTCTACCTGTAGACCATTAGGTACATAATCTTTTATTTTTGAACTTTTAAGTTTTTCATTAATGCAATTTTCAATTTCAATATTAAGCATAAAGTAGTCTATTTAAATTAGTAATGATCTTAAAATAAAAATATTTTTTTATTTTCTATATTTTTACTTATTTTTGCAAATTATAATAAATAAAATAATATTTTAATTATACGCATTTTATAATTAAATAATATTTTTTATATTTATAAAAGTAGTAAATATGACAAGAAGATATTCTTAATACAAGCGCCATGTTATTTTTATAATTTATTTAATTATTAATTTTTAAATTTTTTTTAGATAATTTTCCTACTTTTTTTTTATTTTAATAGGTCTAGCTATTGATTAAAACCGTCAACATGAGCTTACTTATAAGCGTGTTTAGTGCTATTAATATACTTAAATTATATCAATTTAATTTATAATTTTTTAATCCTACTGTACAGTTAAAAACTGGCCTTTTGGTGCTGAAATAGCGGGTATCTGCGCAAAAATACCCTAATCTTTCAAACTGAAATGAATCTCCAGCCTTAGCTGATAGAATACTAAATTCTACAAATCCGTTATATATCAATAACGAGTTTTTATTTATATAATATAAAAAATTTTCTTCAATAGTATGATTATGTTTATTAAATAAACGATCATATATACGGAACTCTGTAGCTATACTTCTAGTTGCAGAAACCCAGTGAATAACTCCATGCATCTTGCTGTAATTTACTTTGCTTTGCGGATCGTAGCTACAATATATTACTGTAATTTTACCTTTTTCATCTTTTTCAATATATTCAGCTTTTATTACATAGGCGTTTCGCAGACGAACCTCTTTGCCTAGTACTAATCTTTTATAATTTTTATTAGCATATTCACTGAAATCAGCACGTTCAATATAGATATCACGGCTAAAAATAACTTTCCTGGTTCCAAAATAATATTTTTTTGGATGATTATGCATAACGATATCTTCTTCATAACCTATAGGTAAATTTTTAATTACTACCTTAACAGGATCTATAACTGCCATAGCGCGAGGTGCTCTTTCGTTTAAGTCATCGCGGATACACGCTTCTAACGCTGCTATCTCAACAACATTGTTATCCTGCTTCGTAACACCAATACGACTGCAAAATTCACGAATAGATGTTGCAGTATAACCACGACGACGTAAACCAGAAATAGTAGGCATACGTGGGTCATCCCAATCTTCAACAATATTATGCGCAACAATTTTTTTTAGCTTACGCTTAGATAAAATAGTGTACTCTAAATTAAGGCGAGAAAATTCATATTGATGAGGGTGTTGCACATCAATAGATATATTTTCTAATATCCAATTATATAACCTGCGGTTGTCCTGAAATTCAAGAGTACATAGTGAATGAGTAATACCCTCTAACGCATCGGATATGCAGTGGGTAAAATCATACATAGGATAGATACACCACTTATTACCAGTATTATGATGATGATAGTATTTAATACGGTACAGTACTGGATCACGCATTACCATAAACGGTGATGCCATATCTATTTTTGCTCGTAGACAGGCCTTTCCTTCCCCAAACATTCCTTTACGCATATTAGCAAACATTATGATATTATCTTCTATACTGCGATTACGATAAGGACTATTTTTACCTTTTTTTGTTAGGGTACCACGGTACTCGCGAATTTGTTCTGTAGATAGCTCGTCCACATATGCTAGACCTTTTATGATAAGTTCCAGTGCATAGTTATGTAATTTATCAAAATAATCAGATGAATAACGTATTTTACCACTCCAATTAAATCCAAGCCAATTTACGTCATGCTTTATCGATTTTATATACTCTTTATTTTCTTTTACTGGATTCGTATCATCAAAACGAAGATTACATTTTCCGTTATAATCCTGAGCTATGCCAAAGTTAATAAAAATTGCTTTTGCATGTCCAATATGTAAATATCCATTAGGCTCTGGCGGAAAACGGGTATGCACAGACATATATTTACCTAAAGCAAGATCATTATTAATTATCTTGCGAATAAAATTATTTGTACTTTTTTTTTTCATATTTATTTATATTTGTATAAAAGCATATCATATGCTTTGCTTATTTATAGACATTATATAAAAAAAATGTTTAATTAAATACTATATTAATTATAATATGTATAAAAAACGTAATTAATATTAAGTTATTGTGCGTATACTAATAAACTGATGTATAATATAATTATCATAATATGCTTATAAAAAAATTTTTTAATTAAAAAATTAGTAGCATAATACGAAAAAAATAGGCTACGTAGCTCAGATGGTTAGAGCACAGCACTCATAATGCTGGGGTCACAGGTTCGATTCCCGTCGTAGCCATCAGCTTGATTAGCGGGAGTGGCGAAATTGGTAGACGCACCAGATTTAGGTTCTGGCGCCGCAAGGTATGCGAGTTCAAATCTCGCCTCCCGCATTATGGGGTATAGCCAAGCGGTAAGGCAGCGGGTTTTGATCCCGCCATACCCAGGTTCGAATCCTGGTACCCCAGTAAGTATTACTAACTAATTTAAGCATAAATTATTTTACTATATAGTGGGGTATAGCCAAGCGGTAAGGCACCGGATTCTGATTCCGGCATACCCAGGTTCGAATCCTGGTACCCCAGTATATAAAAATAATTGTAATTAAAATAAAATTAATTATTATTAAAATTTTTATAGTAGTAAATATCATAGCGTAAAATAAATAGTTACTAAGGAGCATAATGAGTAAAGTTATTCTAGATTTGCAACTTGCCTGTAATGATTATTCTAACTTGATTCCTAGTAAGAAAGATTTTATCCGCTGGCTTAATAGCTTACTTCCACTGTTTAATGATAAGGATAAGACTGAGTTAACTATCAGACTGGTAGATGAATCTGAAATTCATGAGTTAAATATGATTTATCGCAGAGAGGATAGTCCTACTAACATTCTATCATTTTCTTTTGAATCGCCAAAAAATATTAAAATTAAACTGCTTGGAGATCTAGTAATATGCAGTACGGTAGTAGAACAAGAAGCAATTAATCAGGGGAAAACGCTATACGCTCATTGGGCACATATAATTATTCATGGTTCGCTGCATCTGTTAGGGTATGATCATATCATACATAAAGAAGCTCAAAAAATGGAGAAAATTGAAACTGAAATAATGAAAAAACTAGGATATCCAGATCCTTACTTATTATAGCATTTCAACATCTTACATCGCTCCAGTACAGAACATGTACAATTTATTTTTTACATTAAAATTATGGAAAAAAAATTTATACAAAATAAATAATTATATTTATATATTATTAATAAAATTTTTTTTCTAAAATTAATTACATAAATAATTTTTTAATTAAGGTAAGTACCATGCAAGAGCTTTATTGCCCTAAAGAGATAGAATATAACGTCCAGCAATATTGGAATAAAACAAATATATTTAAAGCTGTAATAGATGAAAAAAAAGAAAAATACTATTGTCTATCTATGTTACCTTATCCTTCAGGTAGTTTGCATATGGGCCATGTTCGCAATTATACTATCGGCGATGTTATAGCAAGATATCAACGTATGCTTGGTAAAAACGTACTACATCCCATAGGCTGGGATGCGTTCGGTTTACCTGCAGAGAACGCAGCTGTAAAAAATAATATTTCTCCATCGTCATGGACCTATAAAAATATTTCATATATGAGAAAACAGTTAAAATTACTTGGTTTTAGCTATGATTGGAGTCGTGAAGTAACTACTTGCAGTCCTGAATATTATCGCTGGGAACAATTTTTTTTTACCATAATGTATGATAAAGGTTTAGTATATAAAAAAAAATCAGCAGTAAATTGGTGTCCACAAGATCAGACAGTGCTAGCTAATGAACAGGTTATTGATGGCTGCTGCTGGCGATGCGAAAAAAAGGTAGAACGTAAATATATTCCACAGTGGTTTATAAAAATAACAGCATATGCAGATCAGCTTCTATATGATTTGGACAATCTTCCTAATTGGCCAGAACATGTTAAAACTATGCAGCGTAACTGGATTGGTCGTACTGAAGGAGTAGAAATAAATTTTTATATCGAAGATATAAAAGAATCACTTACAGTTTATACTATTCGTCCTGATACTTTAATGGGCGTTACCTATATCATGGTAGCACCAAATCATCCGCTATCACTTAGGGCTAAAGTAGGTAATAAAGTATTATATAATTTTATTAATAAGTTTTGCAACATAGCTGAAGCTGATGTTGCTACTATGGAGAAAAAAGGTATTGCTACTGGTCTGTATGCTATCCACCCATTGAATAATAACAAGCTGCCAGTTTTTGTAACTAACTTTATTGGTACAGGTGCTGTAATGGCAGTACCAGGCCATAACCAGCGTGACTGGGAATTTGCCCGTAAATATAATCTTCCTATCAAAACAGTTATTCTTAATGCAGATGGTAGCTCGCCTGATATTAGCTCAGAAGCTATGACCAAAAAAGGCGTACTTTATAACTCTGGAAAATTCGACGGATTAGATTATCATGCAGGCTTTAACGCTATTACTGATACGTTAGTAAAATATGGATTTGGTAAACGTAAGGTAAATTACCGCCTACGAGACTGGTGTGTGTCTCGTCAACGCTACTGGGGTACGCCCATACCGATGATGACGCTAGAAGATGGCAGTACAATACCAGTTCCTGTAGATCAATTACCGATTATACTAC
>Ga0209795_10001707_pt1 | contig 13209 bp, 12 predicted proteins | sample AgamicOrMarz_FD_187166 | JGI IMG/M metagenome (GOLD analysis project Ga0209795, IMG submission 187166) | Agave microbial communities from Guanajuato, Mexico - Or.Ma.rz (SPAdes) (version 2) | ecosystem: Host-associated > Plants > Phyllosphere > Phylloplane/Leaf | place: Guanajuato, Mexico...
TTCGGCGTTGAACGCGGTGATGTCCGCCGCCTGGCTGATGGGATAGACCATAAACCCGACGGGGAGCGCACGGGAAAAACCTTTTTGGGCAATCTCGTTTTTCACCGTCGGATTACGCTCGACGCGGGCGACGGTGACGATATTCATGTAGAGCATCGTCAGCTCGGCGAGGGCGGGCAGGGCGGATTGCAGGCAGATCGTGGTCAGGTCAGGGTCGATTCCGGCGGCGAGATAGTCGGCCAGCACTTCGGGGATGTTGTCGCGGATTTTTTGCGGGTTGCTGCCGTTGTCGGTCAGCCCCTGCAGGTCGGCGATGAGGACAAACTGGTTATGGGTGTGCTGAAGCGCCACGCGCTGGCGCAAGGAACCGACGTAATGGCCCAGATGCAGCGGGCCGGTTGGACGGTCGCCGGTGAGGATAGTGGGTTGAGTGTTCATACAAACTCCTTAAGGTTGAAAAGCCGAAAGGGGTCTTAGAAATGTGAAAGCCGCCTTTCGGCGGCTATCTGAAAATGGAGAAAACGATTCCATGCCGCCTTTAAGAAGGCAGCCACCAACGGTTTACGGTGAGGTCGGCGTGGTTTATGTTCATAAGGTTAACGTACCACGACTGGCGCGAAAAACAAAAGGGCACAGTATGCTGCAATCACTCAACCATCTGACGCTCGCCGTCAGCGATCTGCAAAAAAGTCTCACATTCTGGCACGACACTCTGGGGCTTCCGCTTCATGCCCACTGGGAGACGGGCGCGTACCTCACCTGCGGCGAGCTGTGGATATGTTTGTCATACGATGAAGCGCGACGCGCTGTGCCGCCACATGAGAGCGACTATACCCATTACGCCTTTACCGTTGCAGCGGAAGATTTTGCACCGTTTTCGCATAAGCTGGAACAGGCGGGGGTTACCGTCTGGAAGCAGAACAAAAGCGAAGGCGCATCGTTCTATTTTCTCGATCCGGACGGACATAAGCTGGAGCTGCATGTGGGCAATCTCGACGCGCGGCTGGCGGCGTGCCGGGAAAAGCCCTATGCCGGAATGGTATTTACCGAGGATAAGGGTTAACGCGTGCTTGATGCCCGCACTTTTAACCTGCCCGCCAGCGTGACGTGCGTGGCGGCGTCTTCCTGGTTGCAGAGATATTCCACCGCCAGCCGACCCAGTTCGCTGTAGGGCAGTTGAACGCTGGTGAGCGCGGGGGTGAGCTGCTCGGAAATCTTTTGGTCATCGTAGCCCGCCAGCAGCATATCCTGCGGGATGCGAATGCCGTTCACCGACAGCGCCTGATAGCAGCCAATCGCCAGCCAGTCGCTGGCGCAGAAGATGGCATCCGGACGCGCGTGAAGCTGCAGCAAAGACTCGGTGGCCGCGTAGGACTCGCTAAACTGCCAGTTGGTCTGGCGGACCAGGCTCTCATCAAGGGCCAGCCCGGCCTGCTGCAACGCGGCCTGATACCCCGCCAGGCGTTGACGGGATGCTTCCATCCAGCTTTCGCCGGTGATGTGCGCAATGCGCGTTGCGCCGCAGGCAATCAAATGCCGGGTGACCTGAAAGGCATTGGCATAATCGTCTGGCACAAACGACGGGAGCAAGGGGGAATCGGGATCGCGCTGATTCAGCAGCACCAGCGGCAGGCGAGTGCAGTCCTGGAAATCGGTCATGTCCACCAGGGTGGTGACGGGAGAAGCGAGGATGATCCCCACGCAGTTGCGTTTCTCAAGCTGCCGTATGATGTTTAACGCCAGCGCCACGTCGTCCCCGTACTCATAGACGGTGAGCATTGCCTCATTGCGCCAGGCGGCTTCCCGCGCCTGGCTTATCGCATCGATAAAAGGATCGTAGCTTTGCAGGGAGCTTATCAGCAGCGCCACCTCTTCCTGATTACGCGGGGCGTGCAAAGGCGATAAGCGGTCGTAGCCCAGTTCGGTCGCCACGCCGATCACGCGCTGGCGGGTCTCGTCGCTGAGCTTGATGTTGCGGGACTGGTTTAATACCAGCGATACCGTCGCCTGCGACACACCCGCCGCGCGCGCAATATCATTCATCGTGACTTTATTTTTCCGCTTCATCTGGCCTCTCCCTTTTGCGAATTCGCATCATACCTTAACTGCCTGTTAAAGCGCCGCCGATCACGTTTCTTCTTCAGACAGGCGTCAACTCTGTGAGGAATGTCGCTTTTCTGAACGCAATGATTTGCTCATTTATACGGCAACTAATATTTATTAGCTAAATATTATCAGTGAGAGGATGTGTAATGAAAGAGCAATGGAGCAAGGAACAGGCGCAGGCCTGGTATCAGCAGAAAGGCTGGCTGTGCGGGTTTAACTATTTGCCGTCAACGGCGGTGAACTGGACGGATATCTGGCAGAAAGAGACCTTCGATGCCGACACCATAGACCGTGAACTGGGCTGGGCGGCGGATGCTGGTTATAACACCCTGCGTATCAACCTGCCGTTTATCGTCTGGGAGGCTGACCGCGACGGCTTAATGGCGCGTATCGACCATTTTCTGAATATCGCCGATCGCCATGGCTTTAGCACCATGCTGACGCTGATGGACGACTGCGGCTTCTCCGGGGATGAACCCTACCTGGGGCCGCAAAAACCGCCGGTACCCGGCAAACATAACAGCCAGGCGGCGGCGAGCCCCGGACGCGATAAAGTCTGCGATCGTGACGCCTGGCCGCAGGTTGAGCGATATATTCGCGACGTTGTCCGCCAGTTCCGCGACGATAAACGCGTTTTATTGTGGGATCTCTACAACGAGCCAGGCAACCGGGGCATTTTTGCAACCGGGACCGAAGAGGTGTTGTACGACGAAAAGCTGGAAAGCTATGCCCATGAGTTGATGAAGCTGGCGTTCCAGTGGGTCCGCGAAGAGGATCCTGAGCAACCGCTGACCGTCTGCGCGTGGCGATTACCTGCGGAAGTGGAAGACGAAACCTTTTATCAGCATCCGCTGGATCAAACCGCGCTGGCCCTGTCAGACGTGGTGAGCTATCACGCTTACACCCACACGGCGAGAATGACGGCGATCATCCAGCATCTTCAGACGCTGGGCCGCCCCATTTTCTGCACCGAATGGCTGGCGCGCCACGTGGGCGGCACCATGGAAGAGCAGCTGCCGCTGATGTACATGGCGAAGGTCGCGCCGTACCAATGGGGGCTGGTACGCGGTAAAACCCAGACCTGGCTGCCCTGGCCGGTGGTGATGAAAGAGTCCACCGACTACTGCCGTCTGTGGTTCCACGATGTCTTTGAAGAAAATGGCATTCCGTTCTCGCGCAGCGAGATCGCCCTGCTTCGTCACCTGCGTAAAATCGCCCCGAAAACGTGTGGCTAATAATAACGACCCGGCGGTTCACCGCCGGGCAGCAAGGTACACCCTATGGCAACGACAATGAAAATACCGTCTCGCGAGTTATGGTCCTATTTTGGTTATGGTTTAGGTCAGTGTTTTAGCTTTGGTTTAGTGGGTTCATTCATTAACTATTTTTACACCGACGTGCTGGGGATATCGGCGCTGGCCGCCAGCTCCATATTCCTGATCGCCCGCGTCTGGGATGCGGTGCACGATCCGCTGTTTGCCAGCTTTATGGATACGATTAACAGCAGGTTCGGTAAGTTTCGTCACTTTTTGCTGATTGCCCCGCTGCTGATCACCGGCGTTACGCTGCTGTCGTTTTATAAAATCGACGCGGACATGACCACCAAAATCCTCTATGCCGGGGTGACCTATATCCTGTGGGGAACGCTGTACGCGATATCCGATATCCCGTTCTGGTCGATGTCATCGGTAATGACCAATGATTCAGGCCAGCGTACCCGCGCGGTCACGGCAGCGATGCTGGGCGTGAACGCGGGTATTGCCTGCGCCAATATCTTCTTCCCGAAACTGGCGGCCTTTTTTGCCCAGTACAGCGATGACAAAGGCTATTTTATGGCGGCGCTGGTGATGATGATGGTCGGCCTGCCGTTGATGATAAATGGCTTTGTGCAGATTAAAGAGCGCGTGCCGCCCAGCCCGGAGAAGGTGACGATACGCGATACGTTCCATAACCTGCGGCAGAATAAGCCTCTCTTTATAATCCTGTTATCGTTCTTTTTCTGCGTGTTCCATAACGTCGCGAACGGTATTTATATCTACTTCTTTATCTACAACCTGGGCGATGGCAGCCTGCAAATGGCGATTGGCATCATGGGGATTTTGGCCGCGGTGGTGTGCCTGATTGCGCCGATGCTGACGCGCAGGATGCAAAAGCGAAAGCTGTTTATGATCCTCTGCGGGCTGGATGTGGCCGTGCGGCTGGTGATGTGGTTTGCAGGTTATCAGCAAACGGCGCTGCTGTTTGTCCTGCTGGGCCTGAGCACGCTGTTCGTGATGATGACCAACATTCTCACCTCGTCGATGATTGCCGACACCATTGAGTACGCGGAATATCACACCCATAAACGCTGTGCGGCCATCACCTTCTCAGGGCAGACCTTTACCGGCAAGATGTCCGTCGCCGTGGGCGGCGGGTTGATAGGCGTCTTCCTGACGATGATAGGCTACGTGCCTCAGGCGCAGGCGCAAAGCGACGGCGTGTTAACTGGGCTGTTCTTCGGGATTTGTCTGCTCCCGGCGATTGGCTCCGTGATTCGCCTGCTGTGCATGTCCCGCTTTACCTTTACCGAGGAGAAGCACGCCGAAATTTGTCGTTTGCTGGCGGCGCGACGCGACCAGGCCCGTCAGCCCGACGACGAAAGGCAGGTAACGGGCCCGGCAACGGTCAATTAACAGAAGCTGACGCCTGCTAAGCAGGCGTCAGGCTTGCGGGGAAGCTGTCGGGAAGACGAAGCCGCGAGGTGGTGATGCTGTCGCCAATGAAAAAAGGCACCACCCATAAACGCAGGTCTGGTTTGCCCTCTTTATGCAGCTCAAAGGGATGCGGCAGCGGCTGGGTAAACCCCTCGTGCTCAGGGTAGATAAGCAACAACTCGCCCTCGCCATCGAGGTAGTGCAGGCCATACGCCAGCATCTGATACATATCGTCCTGCGCCAGATTAAAGCCGGGTTTATGCGTCTGGATCATCTTCCATTTTGTGTCGCACACGATTGGCCCGGGTTCTGCGTCGGTGGCTGAGCGAAGCCAGATATCCGGTTTCAGCGTGAACATTTTCCGGGTATTAAACCGCGCCAGACTCTTCTCTTTTGCCTGCGTCTCCACCCGATAGTGCCGCTGATGATGGCGCATCCATGCGGCAACAAAGGATTCAAATACCGCCTCCATCGGAAAAAGGAGCGAGATAGCGTTAGCCTGGCCCTGCATGCAGTGCGGCGACTCGCCCTGAAGGATCAGCTTTGCCCAGTCCAGGGCCTGCATGTAATGATGCATATGCCGGTCGAGTCTCACCTGACTGAAAGCAACCGCGACATCCGCCACGGCGGCAACAGGCTCGAAATGGGCCTGCAAGGGGTGAAGCTGCCGGATCAGCGATGGATCACGGGTCAAGCGCCTGACTTTTTCAATAGCCGTTTTCAGGAGGCGGTTTTCAGGGCGTTCGACGCTGTACTCGTCATATTCCACCTGAAAACGATCGGGGCGTACGCTGTTTTTGGACAGCTGGGCCGATACCCGCAGCTTACCCTTCATCCACGAGAGGTTATCCTCGCGGCGTAAATAATCCCGCTTAAGGCCCTGACGCAGGATCGCCTGCACGCTGGTAATAAATTGCTGAATGAAAATATCCATCAGGGGCATACGCGACGTTTTGACGCTGGCGGGAGTGGTCGCAATATGGCGGAAGGTTTTCAGGGCACGCAGCATCATCATCAGCTGTTCTCGCGCTCTGGCATGATTCTCCTCTCCGCGTCCCGTTTTGGGTAATACCTCGATCAACGCACCGCCTGGCAGGGCGAGAACGCCCACGTAGTTTTTGACCTGGAGGACCTTTACCCGCCCTACGGTGCGTAACGTCAGCAGACGGCGATCGTATTCATCGCCATCGCTCAGGCAGCGCTGCTCCAGCCACTGAAACAGCGGGTCGGGCAGGGCAACCGCGTCCTGAACGCGTCCTGAATTTGCTTCGCTTACCAGATAGCCATACTCATAGAGCGTCCACGGCGGTGGGGGGGTCATGCCTCCTGCTCCGTGTCGCGCGCCTGAGGATCGTAAATCTGGCGCCAGGCGAGTGGAGTGAGCCAGACCGGATCGTCTTCACTGGCGAGATAATAACGATCCCCGGCCTCCTGTAATTCATCTGTCGCATCGGCACCAAACAGGCGTTGCGCGTTACCCTCGTTTTTAATTGAGCGGATAAAGCACAGCTCAGGCGCCTTTTTCTGGTTATCACCCAGCACCAGCCGTATCTTTTGCCAGTCGTTATAAAAATACTCTTCCAGCAGAGGCAGGACTTTGTTTTTCATGACCCGACGCAGCCTGTCGAACGCTGCGTCTTCGTCATCGGCGTTTTGAATTATCGGGATGAAAAACGCGTGCCCAAGCGTATGTTCGCTGTCGTAAAGCATCTCGATACGTTCATTCAGCGTTACAAGCAGTTGCTTAAGGTTAATGCCATTGATGACATGCCCCTCCAGCAGGGATGCCTTTGGCAGCATCGCTTTGAACTCGAACCGGCGACGCAGCGCGGTATCAAGAGCGGTCAGCGATCGATCCGCGGTGTTCATGGTGCCGACCAGATAAAGGTTATTCGGCACGCGGAACGCTTGCCCGGAATAGGGAAGCACAACGCTCAGCGCTTCCGCTTCACCCGCGCGTTTTGAGGTTTCAATCAGGGTAATCAGTTCGCCAAAGATTTTGGAGATATTGCCGCGGTTAATCTCATCGATAATCAGCACGTAGTTCTGACGTCTGGCAGGGGAAGTCTCAGCCGGGGTGGCCGGAAGGTGATAAGTCTCCTGCAAATGGTGAAGGATACCTCTCACATAGGGCGGGTTATGAACGTCGGCGTGATTATCCTGATACCAGGCTTTGATATCCTTCAGATACGCGTTATAGCCGTTGCCCAGATCCGATTTTTTGCTTTGTGAAGGGAAGATGCCAAAACACCTCTCACTTTTATAGGTCACCCGGAACGCGTTTCCTGATGGCGTGTGAAGCGTCATGCTGTCGTTTTCGATCAGATCGGCCTGAAACTGTGCCAGGGCCTCATTCAGGGCCAGCTGCTCGCCCACATGACCAAACGCGGCGTCTTCACAGATTTGCCTGAAGACGCCCGCTTTGATCTCGTAGCGGACACTTCCGTCGTGGGTGGTATCGGCCCTGAGGCCTTCAATAAACTCTTCGTAGCCAAAACTCTGGTGGAACGTCACAAAGCGAATTCGCCCTTCTTCCACCAGACGGTCATAAAGCGCTTTGAGTTCGGTTCGATACGCGCTGCCTTCAAGGCCATCGAGTAAGCGGGAATATTCCTCTGGCTCACAGGCGCGCACCGCATGTTCGACGGTGGTGTAGGTTTTACCGGTTCCCGGCGGGCCGTACAGAATGACGTTCAGCGGGATATCCGGCGTGCTGGCCACCGCATCCTCTTCATCCTCATCAACGAACGACGCCTGGCTGACTAAGCCGATTTCGCTTTGATCCTTGATGTAATGCGTATAAAGATGCCAAAGCGACATATTCAGTTCTATCGGATCGATCGCATGGCCTGTCTCACGGGTTAACGCCTGTTTCAGCTCAAGGTTTTTCTCGAACCACTCGCCTTTTCCGGAAAGCCCCAGATTAAAACGGTTATTACAATAGTTATAAATGCGCGAAAACATGCTGGTATTGACGACGTTCGACACCTTTTTCGGGTAGATCGTCGCAAAGGCCCGATGACAAAGCGCCCAGTACTGTTTTTTTAGGATATTTTGGGCTTTAAGCGCCTGGAGCTGGTTGACCACCGTCTGATAAACCTCAGGCGTACACCCCTGCGCCATTAAGCGGGTGAGTTCACGCAAGTGCGTGTGCGCGCCGTTAAATTCATCAAGCGACATGCCCCCTTGCTTAACGCTGGCGACGCCGTTTGAGCGATCGTACCAGAGCGATTTCAGCAGCCCTGGATCGTTAAAATCCGGATGCTCTCGTTGGACCTGGTCCGCAATATGATGGTAGGCGGGGCCCCATTTAGGGCTGTATTCACTGTTCTTTGCACTGTGGGTGCGGAAAAAAGGGGCGAGCGCGGTGCGATCCTGAACCATCATAAACTCCGGAAATCGGAAAATGGCTTAGTTTATGAGATTAATCTTAATCATGTCACTGCCTGTTCAGGTGGGCAGTGACGCGGTTCAGGTAAGGTTATTCGCCGACCAGCTCAATCCGGTTGCCGTCCGGGTCGGCAATGACCGCTTCATAAAAGCCATCGCCGGTCATCCGCGGCGCGCTGAGCAGGGTATTCGTTTCACGCGCCTGAGCCGCCATTCTGTCGACATCCGCCCGGCTGCCTACCGCGATGGCGATATGCGCCCAGCCAACAAACTCCGGGTACGAAGGGGCGTCGGGGAGGTCTGGCACCGTCATCAGCTCAACAGTCGGTCCACCCTTGAGAGTGATAAAATGTGAGGCAAATCCCGCGCGGTTTTGGCTGACGTACCGCGCGTTGCTGCGTCCGCCAAAGACGCTCTCCCAGAAAGTCACCTGCGCGTCCAGGTTGCGGGTCCAGAGTGCGACGTGTGCAATTTTCATCGTAATCCTCGTTGGTTATGCGGCGTAGTGAACAGCGTGTCCTGTCCGTTTTACAGCATGAATCAAATTCTGCATAACATCGAAGGCGCGGAGTGTGCGCCCTTAAGGACTTTGACAGGTAAAACAGGCTACACTCTGACTTTGAGCGCTAAAAGCCGAGGATAAGCACAATGCACTTCACACAGAAAGATCGCGACAACACTGAAAAAACCGACGAAAAGAACGGCGCGGGCGCGTTGCAGCATAAGCTGCTGGAGTCACGCTCGATCATTATCTCGGGAGAAATCGACCAGGCGCTGGCCGAAAAAGTCATTACTCAGCTGATCCTGCTGCAAAGCATCAGCAATGACCCGATCAAGCTGTATATCAACAGCCAGGGCGGCCATGTGGAAGCCGGGGATACCATTCACGACTTTATTAAATTCATTCGCCCTGACGTGCACGTTATCGGCACCGGCTGGGTGGCAAGCGCAGGGATCACCATCTTCCTGGCGGCGAAAAAAGAGAACCGTTACGCTCTGCCGAATACCCGCTTTATGATCCATCAGCCACTGGGCGGCGTGCGCGGCCAGGCGACGGATATCGAGATCGAAGCCCGCGAAATTATTCGTATGCTTGAGCGCGTGAACAAACTGATTGCAGACGCGACCGGTCAGCCGCTGGAAAAAGTGAAAAAAGATACCGACCGTAACTTCTGGATGTCCCCGGCGGAAGCGCTGGACTACGGCATCGTGGGTAAAATCATTACGCAGTATGATGAACTGAAGCTGGATTAATGCCCCCCTTTAGCGCCCGCCAGTCGGGCGCTAACCCGCTCAGATTGTATTATGCGATTCACCGTCGCTTGACCCACAACAAAGCATCCCGGCGACCCCGCTTTCATAATGGCACCCGTCTCTTATCTCACTGGTGCTACCCATGGCGTATCAACTGAACCTGAACTGGCCGGAATTTCTTGAAAAATACTGGCAAAAACAACCCGTTGTTTTAAAAAATGCCTTCCCGAATTTTGTCGACCCGATAACGCCGGACGAGCTGGCGGGGCTGGCGATGGAGCCCGAAGTCGATAGCCGCCTGGTCAGCCATTTCAATAACGAATGGCAGGCAAGCAACGGTCCGTTTGAACATTTTGATGGGTTGGGTGAAACCGGCTGGTCGCTGCTGGCGCAGGCGGTTAACCACTGGCATATGCCCTCTGCTGAACTGGTGCGCCCCTTCCGCGTGCTGCCGGACTGGCGTCTGGATGATTTGATGATCTCCTATTCCGTTCCGGGCGGCGGCGTGGGGCCTCATATCGATCAGTACGATGTGTTTATTATTCAGGGGATGGGGAGCCGTCGCTGGCGCGTGGGCGACAAACTGCCAATGCGTCAGTTCTGCCCGCATCCGGCGCTGCTGCACGTCGATCCCTTCACCCCGATTATCGATGAAGATCTGGCGCCCGGGGACATTCTTTATATCCCGCCAGGCTTCCCGCACGACGGGTTCACCCATGAGACCGCGCTGAACTATTCCGTTGGCTTCCGCGGGCCGAATGGACGTGATCTGATCAGCAGCTTCGCGGATTACGCCCTTGAAAACGATCTGGGCGGCGAGCATTACAGCGATCCTGATCTCACCTGCCGTGAGCATCCCGGCCGCGTAGAGCAGTATGAACTCGATCGCCTGCGCAACATGATGATCGAAATGATCAGCCAGCCTGATGAGTTCAAAAAATGGTTCGGTAGCTTTGTCTCCACCCCACGCCACGAGCTGGATATCGCCGCGGCAGAACCGGCCTACGAGCCGGAAGAGGTGCTCGATGCGCTGTTGGGAGGAGAAACTTTGTGCCGTCTGAGCGGGCTGCGGGTATTAAACGTGGGGGACAGTTTCTTTATAAACAGTGAATTGCTGGAGACCACGGATGCGAACGCCGCAGACGTATTGTGCCGTTATACCGAATTCGGTCAGAACGAGTTGGGTACAGCGCTGCAAAACCCGGCGTTTGTTGAGGAGCTGACGGGGCTGATTAATCAGGGATACTGGTACTTCGACGAATAATATCACGGTGACGCTCAGCGGGCGCTGAGCGTCACCAGCAGGCTTAGATCAGCATATTGCAGGCTTTCCAGTAGTAGAGCAGCCGCTCATCATCTGCCTCTTTCTCTGCTTTATACTTCATCGTTCGCGCCAGGTTTTCTCGCGATACCTCCTGGCCTTTTTGCACGATGTCTAATACCGCTTCACCAAGAGCCAATGAAATTTCTTCAGGATAACTTTGAATCATCATATTTGCCTCCTTGTTGAGTGCGTACCGTTAATTATAAAACAGTTTCATGGTTTATATTGCATTTCGTCTCTTTCCGATGTTGTGGTGATATTTAAATAATGCCCTTAAATAGTCGCTTTTATTCATTTGTCAAAGATGTATCTAAATGCTAACAGAGGATGAAATAATAAAATTTTGGACTACAGTTAATATCGTGAAACAGCCCATTAACCACAGAGGAGAATTAACATGGTAAACAAGAGCGAGATTAAGGATCATACTCAGGTCGTCGCCAGCTGTGGGACTCACGTCGGGGTAGTCGACCATTTAGATGGCGAGCGTATCAAGCTTTCGAAAAGCGATCCGGAATCCGGTGGTAAACACCATTATATTCCGCTGGAGTGGGTCGATAAAGTTGATGATAATAAAGTGGTTCTCACCAAAAACCATAAAGAGGTTTTTGCTGAGTGGCAAGAAGCCTAATTACCACAGTAACAAGGATGTTATTTATGGGCTCTGGCATCATGCCAGAGCTTTATAATTTCTGAGACCTGCCACTTTAAGCCGCATTGTCGTTACGTAATTGCCGTTACGAAGAGGGAGTGATAATATTTTCTTCCTTATTTTTTCCGGCAGGCGCAGGCATGCACAACACAACGCTTCGCGACGAAAGTGCATCAACAAAGAAATTTTTCCTGGTTGAGGATTTTCAACGCTTTGGCGAGCGCTACGGTATCGATTACCGCTTTCCGCATTTGTCTGGCGATGAGTGTCACACAAGCCCTGTACTGCACGGTGATGTCCAGGAGATGACGCTGTCATCCGGGATATCGCTCACCCACTCGGATGTTCGCGTCCTGCAACCCTACGAAACCACCTCCCGTCACAGCAGCCCGCTTTACATGCTGGTGGTGCTTGAGGGATGCGTGACGATTGCCCTCAACGGGGAAGCGTTTCAGGTCTATTCCGGTATGGCATTTACGGCCCGCTTAAGCGAGCAGCAGGCGATGTGCGCCCGTCACGATGCGGACAGCAGCTTAAAAACGCTCTCCTTTGGGGTATATCCGGATGACATGCACCGCGAGAGCCTGCTTGAGTCGTTGCTTCAGGAGTGGCAGCGTCTGGATACGCCCACCTTTGTCTGGCAGGTGCCTGGGTTCGTGCTGACCGGGATTGCCCATTCTCAGCAGCCAGGGATCGGGGAGTTGTCGCGTAAATTGCTCCTGGAAGGGCTGATGTATCAGCTGCTTGGTCACGGTCTGAACCATCGCCAGCAGCAGCAAACCTGCCGCACTTTGCCGTCAGGGGGGGAGCGGGCGCGCCTGGAGAGTGTGCGCATCGTACTGGAACAATCACCGGAGCGGGAATACACCCTGGCGCAACTGGCGGCCCAGGCGGCGATGAGCCCCAGCAGTTTACGCAGCAAGTTCCGTCAGGCGTATGGCTGCACGGTATTTGATTATCTGCGCGATTGCCGTCTTGAGCAGGCGCGGCGCTATCTTCTGGAAGGCCACAGCGTACAGCAGGCCGCCTGGATGTCGGGCTACCAACATGCCTCAAATTTCTCGACTGCTTTTCGCCGGCGTTATGGCCTCTCGCCTGGCGACGTCCGTCAATCCGGTTAAACCACTTTCCTCCATCACGCTAACGTTTTACGTGCGGTTTGGCATTGCGCATACGTAACCTGGCACGCCGCATAGCTATTTGCGATCTCAAAAGGGTAATAATTCTTATTAACAATTAGAAATGCCTTTGGAGATCTTCATGTTTGCTCAATCACGGCTGGCACTGCTGGTGGGATGCGTGACCGGCAGTATCGCTTTTCCTTTGCTGGCGCAGGATACGCCGAAACCTGAGACCGTGGTGGTGACGTCGCAGATACAGAGCGGCGCAACCAAGCTCGCCACGCCCGATATCGAAACCCCGCAGGCGGTCTCCATCGTAACGCGCGATCAGATTGAAGAGCAGGGTGCCACGAGCGTCCGTCAGGCGGTGAGCTATACCCCGGGCGTTTACAGCAATCAGATTGGGGCTTCCAACCGCTTTGATTACATCGTGCTGCGTGGTTTCTCCGATGGCAGCCTGGACAATATTTACCTCGACGGCCTGAAGATGATGGGCGACACCAACTCCCATAGTTCGCTGGTGGTCGATCCGTGGTTCCTGGAGAGCGTGGAAGTGGTACGCGGCCCGGCGTCTGTGCTGTACGGACGCTCATCACCGGGCGGCATTGTGGCGCTTACCTCGCGTAAGCCGTCGTTTGATCCGGGCGGAGAGATCAAACTGCTTGCCGT
>Ga0209795_10001708_pt1 | contig 13207 bp, 12 predicted proteins | sample AgamicOrMarz_FD_187166 | JGI IMG/M metagenome (GOLD analysis project Ga0209795, IMG submission 187166) | Agave microbial communities from Guanajuato, Mexico - Or.Ma.rz (SPAdes) (version 2) | ecosystem: Host-associated > Plants > Phyllosphere > Phylloplane/Leaf | place: Guanajuato, Mexico...
TGAAGATGCGGGAAAAGCGGGATAAGCGGGATAAGCGGGATAAGCAGGTAGTGTGGGTAAGGTAATTCTTATAAAGTTTTCCTTACTTCCGATATTAACAAAAAGGTTTACCTAAATTGTCATCTGACAATAAAGGTAAACCTTTTTTATTATTTATTATTTAAAAGTCTTTTCAACGTCATCTAACATTAAGTAAGCAGCTTTGATTCCACCCGCAGTGTTCCAAATTGTGTCACTTACTTTCATTACATGTCCATTTTTAGAAGCATTTAACTTTTTGAATAAAGGATCTTCTGTAAATTCTTTTTCAAGCTTAGATCCAGACTCTTTACCATCATCAAATGTAAAGTAGAATAGGTAATCTCCATCCATCGCTGGAATACGTTCTTTTGTTACGCCTCTTTCAGCAAAATCAGGAGCATTTTGTTCTTCTGGACGTTGGAAACCTAATTGTTTAAGTATTACACCAGAGAATGTATCTTGGTGATAGATTCGTACATCAGCGCCCATGAAACGGACCATTGAAATTTTTTGATTTACTTTATCGCCTAATTCAGCTTTTAGATCATCAACACGTTTTGTATAATCAGCTAATACTTTATTACCTTGTTCTTCTTTGTTTAAAACTTTTGCATAAAATTTGAAATTCTCTTGCCAATCTCCACGTAATGTTTCAGCGAAAACTGTTGGTGCAATAGCACTTAATTGCTCATACACTTTTTCTTGACGCATTTTATTACCGATGATTAAATCTGGTTTTAAACCAGCGATTTTCTCAAGGTTAACTTCACTTTCCACACCTACAACTTCTACGCCATCCATATCTTTAGAAATATGATCGTACCAAGGGTTACCTGTCCATGATTTAACAGCACCAACTGGTTTCACACCTAATGCTAATAAAGCTTCAGTTCCTTCGTTTGTTAAAATAACAACTCTTTTTGGATTAACAGGAACTTTTGTCGTACCCATTGCATGCTCAATTGTAATTGTATTTGCTTTTTTACTTTCTTTACCAGAAGCTTCGTCTGATTTTTTTGTGCCACAAGCACCTAATACCATAATTGCTGCAATGAATAGAGCAATTAGTGAGGAAAATTTTAGTTTTTTCATAGAATGGTCTCCCTTTTTAGTTGATAATGATTATCATTTCTCTCGACAAATAGTATTATAGATTAAGATTTGATTAGAAGTCAATAAGAAAATGAAAATCATTCTCATTGACTTGATAATTCATATCATTTAGACTAATAGAAGAGAATAGAATAGTAGGAGATATAAAATGCTTATTCATCCAAGATCAAGAGTTATTGTATTTGTAGCTTGTATCTTATTATTAGTGATTTGTTTTTTTTCTAGTATTTTACTAGGATATACAGATACTAGTTTTACAAGCTTAATTCATTCATTTACACAATTTGATGGGTCTAATGAACAGTTAATTATTCAAAATGTTCGAGTTCCAAGAGCTATTATTGCCTCAATAGTAGGAGCAAGTTTAGCAATCGCTGGTTTATTTATGCAAGTTTTAACTAAAAATCCTCTAGCATCACCAAGCGTTCTAGGAATTAACGCAGGTGCCTCGATGTTAATTGTACTTAGTATCACTTTTTTTCATTTACAATCACCTAATGCGACTATATGGCTTTCATTTATAGGAGCTACATTATCAGCGGTATTTGTATTTGGGTTAAGTTCAATAGGGAAAGACGGAGCGACACCATTAAAAATTACTTTAGCTGGTGTTTCAATTGCAGCTATGTTTAGCTCAATCACCCAAGGCTTACTAGTAACAAATGAAGTAGCATTAGAGCAAGTACTATTTTGGCTAGCGGGTTCAGTTCAAGGGCGTTCACTTGATTCTTTACATATGGTACTACCATATATCGTCATAGCTTGGGTGGTCTCACTTGCACTTGGTGGAAAGATTAATACATTCATGTTAGGAGAAGATGTATCTAGAGCTTTAGGTCAAAATACAGCTTTATTAAAAACGACATTAGTTGTATTAGTCATCATTCTAGCCGGTGGTGCTGTAAGTATAGCAGGACCAATAGGATTAGTTGGTATAATTGTTCCACAAATAGTTAGAATGTTCGTTAAAAATGATTATCGCTGGATGATTCCATTTTGTGGGATCTTCGGGGCAATTTTACTTCTTTTAGCTGATGTAGGATCTCGTTATATTTTAATGCCAGAAGAAACGCCAGTTGGTATTATGACTGCAGTTATTGGTGCACCATTTTTTATTTACTTAGCAAGAAAAGGCGGTACAGTAAAATGAACATGATCAAATTAAGAAACAAGTACTTTTCACTACTATTTAGTAAACGATCATTTTCCGTTTTAATAATTGCCCTTCTTTTACTGATCAGTTCATTTATAGTGAGCTTAACGCTAGGTGACCGTTATATCTCAATTCCAAAAGTATTATCTGTTATTTTTGGTGAAGGCGAAAAAATAGATGAATTATTTATTCAAGCATTTCGAATGCCACGAATCATCATTGCCATTTTTGCTGGGATTTCTTTAGCGATTGCTGGAGCAATTCTTCAAGGGTTGGTTAGAAATCCACTAGCATCTCCAGATATACTTGGAATAACAGGTGGAGCAGGCGCTGCCGTTGTATTATTTTTAGCAATATTTAGTGATAATCGGACGAATCAATTAACAGTAAGTATAAAATGGCTACCTTTAGCGGCATTTATCGGTGCCATGATCAGTTTAGTATTTGTCTATGCTTTTGCTTACAAGGATGGGGAATTAAGACCTTTAAGATTAGTTTTAGTAGGAGTAGGATTTTCGGCATTAGCTCAAGCGACAACTTCATTCTTTATGATTATTGGACCTATTTTTAGAGCAACTGAAGCGAATATGTGGTTAACCGGGAGCGTATATGGAGCGAACTGGGAACAAGTTAAAATCATTTCAGTCTGGACGCTAGTTTTTATCGTGTTAGCATTATCGTTTATTAGACATATCAATACGCAGCAACTTGGAGATGAAGTTTCAACAAGCTTAGGTGTTCAAGTAGAAAAAAATCGACTAATCTTATTATTTATAAGTACAGCATTAGTAGCAGGTGCAGTTGCATTTGCCGGAGCAATCGCATTTGTTGGACTAATTGCACCTCATATTGCTCGGAAAATAGTTGGTGCTTCTTACGGTGCATTGATTCCCTTATCTGGAATCATCGGTGCCATCATGGTATTAGTAGCTGATACAATAGGAAGAACGGTGTTTAGTCCAATTCAAATACCTGCTGGTGTATTTACTGCTGTAATTGGTGCACCATATTTTATCTATTTATTATTTAAGACTGGAAAAAGGTGATAAGATGTCAACGAGCGCAATCGAAACAGAAAAATTAACGTTATCGTATGATGATCGTACAATTATAAACGAATTAAATTTTCAAGTCCCAAAAGGAAAAATAACAGTTTTAATTGGAGCTAATGGCTGCGGAAAATCAACATTACTTCGTTCACTTGCAAGATTACTTCAACCAAAAAGTGGAACCATCTTACTTGATGGAAAAGAAATTAGTAAGCGACCTACAAAGGAAATTGCACGTAATCTTTCAATCCTTCCTCAAAGTCCTGTTGCACCAGAAGGTTTAACCGTTTTTCAATTAGTAAAACAAGGAAGATATCCATATCAAACTTGGTTAAAACAATGGTCAAAAGAAGATGAAGAAAAAGTAAATCATGCTTTGAAAATGACAAATATGTATGAATTAAAAGATCAATTAGTCGATTCTTTATCTGGTGGACAACGTCAACGTGCTTGGATTGCGATGACATTGGCACAGGACACAGATACAATTTTATTAGATGAACCAACAACGTATTTGGATTTAACACATCAAATCGAGATATTAGACTTACTTTACGAATTAAATGAAAAAGAGCAGCGTACGATTGTTATGGTACTACATGATATAAACCTAGCATGTCGATATGCACACAACGTTGTTGCAATTTCAAATGGTGAAGTATACGCAGAAGGAGATCCAGAAAACATCATAAATCAGAACTTAATCTGTGACGTTTTCTGTATGAACTGCGATATTGTGAAGGATCCATTATTCGGAACGCCACTTTGCATACCTCATGGCCGAGGAAGAAAAATAATTTAATCAATTTTAAAAGGTGTCCTTGTTAGGGCACCTCAGATTGTAGACAAAATACTTAAAGCTTGATTTTCAGACTGATTGCAAGCGCTTGTCTTTCGAGGCGAGAAGCCTGGTGAGGAGCGGAGTTACCTTTGACGGTAAAGAGCACCGCAGATAGGCGAAGCAACGAAGAAAGCGAGCGTTTGTCAACAGTCTGAGGTGTCCTTGTATAGGGCACCTTTCATTTAGAAAGAGGTGAGATAGAATGACGTTATCAATTAACAATATAAGTGTAGATATCCTTGGTAGTTCGATCCTTAAAAACATTAATTTTCAAACGAATAAGGGTGAAATTTTTTGCTTAATTGGAACTTCGGGTGCAGGGAAATCGACATTGCTTCGGACATTAAATCGATTACAGTCGATAAGCAAAGGCGAAATTCATTTAAATGGACAATCAATATACAAAATGACTCCTCAAAGTTTAAGAAAAAGTGCAGTAATGATCCTACAAACTCCTTCATTATTTGAAGGGACAGTTGAGGATAATATTTTGTTTGGAGTCAAATTAAACGGTAGCTATGATAAGACAGATTCGAAAACAGTAGCGAAATCTTTATTAGAAAAAGTAGGATTAGAGACGAAATTACTAGATCGGAATGCTTCAACACTTTCGATTGGTCAACAGCAAAGAGTTTCAATCGCAAGAGCAATAGCCATGAAACCAACTATTTTATTATGTGATGAAATTACTTCAGCATTAGATCCACAATCGACCCTACATATTCAGGACCTTCTAGTAACTTTAAAAAGAGAAGAAAATTTAACGATTATTCTTGTTACACATAATATGGATCTAGTTCAACAAATAGCTGATCGAGTAGGCCTACTGATTGATGGTAAATTAGTAGAAGTGAGTCCAGTTAATGAATTTTTTAATAAACCAAGCACAGAATTAGGGAGAAATTTTCTTTCTACAATTGCTTAAAGAGGTGAAATGATGGAAGGTAATTTGCATATTACAGGAGTATCTCTGACGTTTTTATTAATTATTATTGCAATCGGATTATCCTATTATCAAAAACTTGGTGTTGAAAAAGACATTGGCGTTTCTTCAGTAAGGACCGTCATTCAATTAATGATCATGGGTTATGTACTTGAATACATACTACAAATAGAGCATTTTTTAATTGTCATCATTATTTTATTTTGTATGATTTTATTCGGTGCTTATACTTCGAGTAAAAGGTCACAAGAAATTGAAGGAGCATTTTTTATTTCATTTATTAGTATTTTGCTAGGCGTCATGATTTCTTTAGGAGTCGTATTGGTAGCAAATAAAATTGCTTTAAAAGCTCAATATGTTATTCCAATTTCAAGTATGATTATTAGTACATCAATGAATGCAAATAGCTTAGCGTTAACAAGACTTAGGGCTGAAATTCAGGCAAGTAAAGATCAAATTGAAGCTGCATTATGCTTAGGGGCAACAACAAAACAAGCTTCAAATAATGTCATAAAAAATTCAATAAAAGCTGCCTTAATTCCATCAATTGATCGAGCTAAAACTGTAGGAATTGTTACTTTACCAGGCTCGATGACGGGAATGATCTTTGCTGGCATAAGTCCTTTATATGCGATTAAATATCAATTGCTAATCGAATGTATTTTAATAGGCGCAATTGCAATTAGTGTATTCTCCTCAACACTTCTATCCTATAGAAAATTCTTCACAAAAGACGATTCATTGAAATATGAAACGATAATGGAACAAGGATAAAGAAAGAGGGAGAAGGTGTATGTAAAAACTTTTCCTTCTCCCATTATGCTAAATATTATCCGATTACTCTTAATTGTACATCCATGTTTCCTCTAGTTGCTTTTGAATATGGGCAAACACCATGAGCTGCTTTTACTAGTTCTACAGCTACTTCTGTTGGTACACCTTGTACTTTTACATCAAGTTGAGCAGCTAATTTGAATCCTCCATCAGCAGGGTCTTTACCAATTGTTATGTTTGCAGTTACTGATGTGGATTCTAATTTAATTTTTTGGCTACGAGCTACTAAATTTAATGCACTATCAAAGCAAGCTGAATAGCCAGCGGCAAAAAGTTGTTCTGGATTTGTTGCTCCACCAGGACCACCTAATTCTACTGGTGGTTTAAGTGATAAATTAATAAAATCATCAGATGAAATAACTCTTCCGTCACGTCCACCTGTTGCAGTTGCTTTAGCAGTATATAATTTTTCCATTACAATCTCTCCTTAATATAAATTATCTATTTTTTATTTTCATTTGCAAGTTGGACTTTCTTTAATAATGTTTTTGTTTGGTTTAATATTGTTAAAAATTCCTCTTGAGTAGTATTACTTTCCTTGAAAAACTTCTCAGGTATACAAAAAGCTTTTTCTTTTAATTTAATACTTTCTTCAGTTAATGTAATTAATACTTTTCTTTCATCACTTGAATCACGTTTACGGAAAATTAGTCCCGCAGATTCCATTCGTTTTAGCATTGGTGTAAGAGTTCCTGAGTCTAAAAAAAGAGTCTCCCCAAGTTCTTTCACAGTTTGTTGGTCTTTTTCCCAAAGTGAAAGCAATGCAAGATATTGTGGATACGTTATGCCAATCTCATCTAAAATTGGACGATATAATTTAGTAATTTCTCGCGAACAAGCATAAATTGAAAAGCATAGTTGATTTTCAAGCAAAAGCTGATTTTCTTTATTCATTCGATCGACATCCTTTTATATTAATTGTGCACAATTTAATATGACACAATCATAATTGATGAGAAATAATTTTGCAAGCGATAATAACTATTATTTTTTACCAATTTATTTATTTTGATTATTAATTGAGGAGGTTTGAAGTGGAAATAGCTTCTTCACAATAAAAAAGCCAGTCAATGTTCAATACATTAACTGGCTGTAAATTTAATTTTTTCTAGACCTAGAAATTAATGAAGTTATTTGTAGCATTGTGATTGGTAAGGATGTTTTTTTATGATACGCCAAAAACTTAGGTGTCCAAGAATTAACATATTTCTCTTTGAAGCTTCTTAAACCTTGAAAGTGATATAAAAATTGTCCATATTGATAAATTTGCGCTGCAATTTTTTCACTTGTAAAAGAATACTTAGATAGACCCACGTTTGCTAAAGGTGTCATACCGACATTAAAATAATGAAAATTTCTAGACCTAAACCATTCAATTAAGTTAACAAACATAAAGTCCATAATTCCTTTTGGTGCGTCAACTCTATGACGCATTAAATCAATTGAAATTGTATGCTCATTATAGTTTGGCATAATGGATGCAAAAGCAATCATTTTATTATCATTGTTTTTAATAATAGCCACTGGTGCAAGTTTGATGTAATCCTTATCAAAATAGCCAAGTGAAAACCCTTTTTCTTTTCTCCCTTTCAACCACTCTTGTGATAATTCCTTTAATTCCGTAAAGAATTCATTTGAATAAGGGGGTTCAATAATTTCAAAACTATATTCTTCGCGTTCAAATTTATTGTAAAGTGCACGAATTCCTTTATTACGTTTTCCAGATAAAGTGAATGATGAAATATCAGTAAAACCTTCTTCACCAAGTTTAAAGAAATCAAATCCATTTTCATGTAAATAGGATAGTGAATTTGAGTTTACTTGGTAGAAGACAAGTGTATATCCAAATTGATCAGCATAGTTTAATAATTCCTCAATAGCAGGATATAAACGAGATTTTTCACCAACCGGGTCACCTAAAATAACTAATTTGTCTGCATATGGCTGAAAAATAAATAATACTGTCTCATCCTGAGCCCAGAATAAATATTTATCATGTAAAAAAACCAAATGTGAAAGTTCTGTACCACCATACTTATTAAAATGTTCTTTTATTTTTTCTTCTTCAGCTTTCGTATTTATAAATTCAAATTGTTTTCTTTTAACTTTAAAAAATGCGATATAAAAAAATAATAAAGCAGCTGCAAAACCAAGAACTGCACTAATCACGATATCTCTCGAATTAACAAGTATATATGGTAAATATTTAGCAGGTATTTTGACATTTGTTTGAGGTAGATTGATATAAGCAATAAGTAAATAACTACCCAAAAAGAAAAATAAAATAAAATTATCAACAATAAGCTTACCCCAAGTTAAAACGAAGCTTTCTCTATAAAATTGTTTCTTTGAAATAAATAATATAAAAGCAACTGCTAATACAAAAAGTGCTTCTTCATAATCTAATCCTTTTGAATACGTTGTAACTGCCCCAACAATCAGCATGAAAAGTGTAATATACCATGCTCTTTTATCTTTATAATCAATTCCACGAGAGAGTCCTAACAATGTAAAGCCTGCTGTGACGGAAATTAAATGTGAAATATTAATAATTGTCCAAGGTAAAATTAAATTTAAAAGACTAATTCTTAAAAGCATGCTTGGTACAGCAGCGGAAACTAATAGAATAACGCCAGATAAAAATACTAAAATCGTTAAAAGTTTATGCCCTAAATAAGTAGAAATTTGATTTGGAATATTATTAAATGATTGATTTATTTTATTCCATAATAATTTAAGAGCTAAAATAATACCGCAAGCAAACGGAAAAAAGAAATAACTGAAACGATAAATCAATAAAACAAGAAGTGTCGTTTCCTTATCGATTCCAAAGTATGTAAAACCTAGTAGGAAAATAAAATCAAAAGACCCAAGACCACCTGGAATCATACTTAAAAGTGCTGCAACAGATGCTACTAAAAAAACAGGTAAAACCTCAATGATTGAAATGTCGATATGTAAAAATAAGCAAATGAAGTAAATGAATAATAAAATAAAAGACCATTCACATAAGGAAATGACAACCAATGAAAGCATATATTTTGCGGAAAAATTCTCCGAGAAAAAATTACGTTTTAAATAAACGACTAAAAACATAACCGGGAAATAACAAATTGCAATGATTATAGCGATATATAAATACTTATATTCATTTAAAAATGATAAATCAAATATTCCAGTAAATAAAACTAAGCTCAATATCGATAATCCAGAAAGTAAGAATATCGTAACACTACTCACTGCTTTAACAATTTCTGGTCCGGTGCGATCTTTTCGATAAAATAGAGTCCGTATGGTGGTACCGGCAACCCCACCAAGACCAATTAGGTTTGAGGAAGTATTCGCAAGCCAAGCAACCATTAGTATTTTTCGAAAACTAAAATCTAATTTTAATAGTCTTACAAGTACGAAGTCATATAAAAACATTGGCGATACAGCTAAAATACCTAATGCAAAAATCAAAAAGTACTGTATTAATGTAAGAGACTCCATATAGTTAAAGAACATTTTAAAGTCGAAGTTTAAAAGTACGTTTTTTCCAACGAATATAAATGTAACTAATAATATTGAAATGAAAAATAGTTTAAATAAACCTACTTTACTAATCCGAATCTTATTCATAAGACACTCCTGAAGTTATTATTCAACAATTAAAATAATAGTTATTAGTTTTAGTATTCCATATTATTCCACTATTTAACAAGAAGAATATTAACACGTCCTAGAAAATTTATTAACTTATTATTTTGGCGATAAAAAGTTAATTAGATTTTAATATTCAGGACTGTTTTGAGATTAGTATTAAAGAAAAAAAGACTTAGGTTTTCACTCGTTTTTCTATGGAGCGAGACCTAAGACACTTTAAATTTCCATTGGAATCGGGGCATTAAAGTTCAATTATGAGAGGACTATTTTATGTTTTTTTGAATATTTATAAATGAAAATAATAGGCTCTATATAAAAAAGAGAGACCTCTTATTTGGAAGAGAAAGGAAATACAAACCTCTCTTGAAGAATATTCAAATGATCAGATAAAGTTTTATGCTGAATTTGGGTGTGTTCGATGATGCAAGCATTGTATAAATTGGAAGGAAATATGTAAAGAATAAAATGTAAACCCGATTAAGGAGAGTAGGAAAGAAGTATTTTAATTTAAAATAAATTTGATAGCTATGTTACGGAACTTTTTCAAGGGGGAATTATAATTGAATATAACAAATGTTTTAATTATCCTTGGATTCATATTTTTGGCCATAATACTTTTAGTTTTAATTATAGGTACACTATATTTGTTTTTTATCGATCGAAAACAGAAGCAGCATCCAATACTCCGTAATTATCCAGTAATAGGACGGGTTAGGTACTTCTTAGAAACGATTGGACCTGAGTTACGTCAGTATTTATTTAACAATGACCTAGAAGGTAAACCTTTTTCTAGAGAAGAATATGAGCATATTGTCAAAAAAGCAAAATATAAACGAGATGTCCTTGGGTTTGGGTCTAAAAGAGACTTTGAAGAAAAAGGATATTATATTAGAAATTCGATGTTTCCAAAACTGTCAGAAGAATTAAAAATGGACCAGCAAATAAACGTAACAACAAACCGATATTTATTGATTAAAGAGCCTTTATTTACACAGAAGGAAGAAAGATTAGAGAAGAATAATTCACTTGCATTTTTATTGGATGATAGTGATGCAATTGTGATCGGTAAAAACACGAGGTATCCTTTTATTGTAAAGGGCCAGATTGGTATGTCTGCTATGAGCTATGGATCCCTAGGTGAAAAGGCTATTACTGCACTCTCAGAGGGATTAGCAATTGCGAAGGGGACATGGATGAATACAGGTGAGGGTGGTTTGTCTGAATACCATCTAAAGGGTGGCGTTGATATTATCATGCAAATTGGCCCAGGTTTATTCGGGGTTAGAGATAAAGAGGGGAATTTTAATTGGGATGCCTTGAAAGAAAAAAGTAAAATTCCTCAAGTAAAAGCTTTTGAACTTAAATTAGCTCAAGGTGCCAAAACACGAGGTGGGCATATTGATGGGGAAAAGGTAACAGAGGAAATTGCAAGAATAAGAATGGTAGAACCGTTTAAATCGATTGATAGTCCTAATCGTTTTCGAGAGTTTCAAGACTTTCCTTCTTTGTTTGACTTTATGGAACAAATTCGTGAACAAACTGGAAAACCAGTAGGAATGAAAGTAGTTATTGGAAGTGGTTACGAAGCTGATGAATTAGCAAAATATATAAAAAGTACTGGGAAGGGCCCTGACTTTATTACTGTAGACGGTGGTGAAGGGGGGACAGGTGCCACATACCAGGAACTGGCGGATAGTGTAGGGTTGCCAATTAAATCTGCATTACCTTTAATGGATCATGCTTTAAGAAAATATGGTGTACGTGACCAAGTTAAAATAATAGCCTCAGGAAAATTATTTTCGCCAGATCGAGTAGCGATTGCACTGGCAATGGGGGCTGACCTTGTTAATATCGCAAGAGGATTTATGATTACGATTGGTTGTATTCAAGCATTAAAATGTCACTCCAATGCATGTCCAGTCGGTGTGGCCACAACAGATCCTGATTTACAAAAAGCCCTTGTCATTGATGAAAAAAAATATCGAACAGCGAATTATCTAATTTCAATGCGTGAAGGATTATTTCGGTTAGCTGCTGCTGCAGGTTTGGAATCCCCTGCCCATTTTCAAAGTGAACATGTCATTTATAAAGATGAAAAAGGGAAAGTGTGGTCACTGAAAGAAATTTATCAATCATTGGTAGAAAAAGTAGATTAAAAATAGTACCTTTACTTTTTATTTTGCGTAGACAGGACTATATCAGTATTAGTTTTATAGTTTCTTAATAGTTGAACAAAGAGAGACTACTTAGACTACTTAGGTAGTCTTTTTGTGTGACGGATAGTCGCAGGGTGGGGTGCTGACCTAGTCAGTGCCTTTTATTTATTTTATTTAGACAGAATGTAATAAATGGTGCATAAGAATGATCTGAATTTATATGGAAAAATCTAAAATTCCCCCAAATTATATAAGTCATTAAATTGATATAATTAACTTAAAAATATTTGAAGAAGAGTTTCTCGGAAGTGTATCACGGAAATTTAAATGGAATTAATGAAATTGAAGTTACTAACGGTCAGAATGGGGAGAACACAGTAATAACAGAACAGAACGCAATTAATAACTTTATTAGTGATATTAAAGATATTAAAGTTGCCCAAAATAAAAAGACTGATGTAAAGGGATGGATATACAGTATTTCATTTTATAATCAATCAAAACAAAAAATTAATGAGTTTCACAACTAGTGAAATAGAAGGAAAGACAAAAAAGATGAAACAAAATTAATTACTGCAATTGAAACATTTTTGAATCATAAGTGAATGTGAACAGTTTAACCAATGAAGGCATTAGCTGAACTTCTAATACAACCATTTGCTGCTTATTTTAAATTAAGCATTGGGAAGTTTTTGGAAGGATTCACGTTATAAAAGTATATTAGAAACTGTTGTGACTGTAGTGTTCACCAAAAAATTTTTAAGCCATGCTTATAGCCTATTCCGCAAACTCCCAAATCTACATATATTATAAAGATTCGAAAGCCCAAGATTGCATAATACGTTATTGAAAAGGGAGGAAAGTTAATATGAATTTCTACAACTATGTACCTTATAATCACAATGATTATTATAGAAATCCACAGCAAGCTGTAAATCCACAACAAATTCTAACATTAATAAATCCAGCTGTTAGCCATGGATTAAAAGAAGCACAACATCTTGGCTATCAACATGCATTAACAGAAGCAGTTGCTATAGGTTATTTGATGGGAAAAGGTTACGATTATAATACTGCTTGGAAAACTGTTGAATCTTGGTGGAGACCACCGGGAACGCCTATACCTACTCCATATTAAATTTAAAAAGTTATTTAAATACTATACTAGCTATTGAGAATTTTTTAAGGAATCATTAATTTAGGAGATTCCTTTTTTGTGTTTGTGGATCTATATAAATAAAACTATATTTAGTAATTAGGACTCTATTCTAGTTCTTATGTAAAGTATAATTTAGTTGTACAAAAAAAATCGACTGCAAAGTCGATTTTTTACAGAGTGTTGAAATATAAAATCGTCAATAGGTAAAACGGACATTAAATGAACATTTAATAATGATAAAATTAGCATTTTTTGAATGATCTTTTAATGGTTTTAAATGTTAATATGTTTGA
>Ga0209795_10001709_pt1 | contig 13199 bp, 14 predicted proteins | sample AgamicOrMarz_FD_187166 | JGI IMG/M metagenome (GOLD analysis project Ga0209795, IMG submission 187166) | Agave microbial communities from Guanajuato, Mexico - Or.Ma.rz (SPAdes) (version 2) | ecosystem: Host-associated > Plants > Phyllosphere > Phylloplane/Leaf | place: Guanajuato, Mexico...
AAAACAGCTTGATGCAAGCCTAAAACTTGTTCTGCGTACTGACTCGCACGCAATGTTTTTTGTAACTGCTCCGCATTCATATAAAAAGCTCTTTTCCTCGTACTCTGTTTTTAGTTATAGCAGTTCGGGTAGTGCTAGGAAAAGGGATTAGACTAATTTAGCTTCCGATGAAGAATGATGTTCGGTAAGCGCCTCATGACTTTCTTGAGCTGAAGGTAGTAAAACTTTAAAAGTTGTTCCAACTCCTTTTTGGGAATTTACACTAATTTTTCCCTGATTAATCTCAACAAAACGCTTGCAAAGACTCAAACCTAAGCCAGCACCTTTTTCCCCTGCAGTGCCTTTAAAACTAGCGGTAATACGTGGATGGAACAAGTTTGCCATTTGTTGCTCGGTCATGCCCAGACCTGTGTCTCGAACAGTAATTTCTACATTTGCATCCGCTTGTCGAGCTTCAATAAAGACTTTGCCCGATCCATCAATGTCAGTAAATTTCAGCGCGTTTGACACTAAGTTTTGAATTACAGAGGTCATCATGTTGATATCGGCATAGATTTTTAGATCTTCTGGAACATCATTCACCAGTTCAATATTTTTCTTTAAAGCTAAGGTATGCAATACATCGCAAACGATATTGCTGACTTGTCTAAGTTTAAAGTTAATTGGGTGATAAACAAAACGCCCTCCCTCAGCCATCGCCCATGTCAGCAAACTTTCAAGTAAGTTATAGGTCGATTGTGAAGTATCGTATAAATAATCTGCAATATTTTGAATACTCGATTCATCTAAAGTTTCACGCTCTTTGGCGAGTACCTCAGAGAATCCAAGCAATCCATGAAAAGGTGCACGTAAGTCATGCGAAATAATTGAGAAGAATTTTGTTTTACTTGAATTAATCGCAACTTGTTGTTCATAGAGTTCGTTTAACTCTTCATAGTTAAACTTCAACTCGACCTGCTGCATAAAAGTAGAGCAGTAATCAAGCAACAATTGAATATCATCATCTTCAAATGTTGCTGCATCATCATCAAAAAACACAGCAAAACCCATTGAGGTTTTATCGGGGTGTAAAAGATGCACAGCCAATGCCCTGCTGCACTCAATATTTAATTCTTTTAAATAATTGATTAAGTTTTGATATGAAGGATGTGAATGATTAATAAACTGTTGCTTTGCAAAGCACTGTTTTAAATGTTTCGAAGGCTTAAAAGAAATTGCTGTCATGCCTTCAGGACAACGGTGCCAAAAGTAAGGTTCCTGATTAAAAGTCAACAAGGCTTTTTTACAATTTAAAAGACGAAGACTAAATCGGAAAAATTGCTCGATATAGTTCTGCTCGGCATTTAATCCAAGCAACAAAGATATTCTACAAGCACTTAACTGCTCAACCTGATTTAGTTCTAAACGTTGGAATGTCATTGCCCGCCTCACAGATTTTGTCGTTTTTGGTCGGAACCGCTCTCAAGAAATGTACTTATAATCATTATGATCTACTACAAACTTTAACACAGTACATTAAAAGAGCAACGTTCTTTTCAAAATAGAAATGTGAAGTTTCAATTAAAGGTTTTCAGATACATAAAGTGGGTATGCTTTAGAAAAATACAACAAATGTTTGAAGGTGGAGAGTTGAAAGATGTTGGAAATGCGAGTTTATAAAGCGGCTTTAAAAGTACTATTTGAATAAGAGCTTAGGGGTCAGACTTATATGTGGCTCATAGTAAACTCATCTCAATTGAAATAAGGGCTTTTATTAGAATAAAAATTGAAAGATTTTTATAAGCTCTATGCTTATGATTCAAAATTCGAGTCCGACCCTCGGAGCCAAGGTATGAGTACGTAATTTCTTAAGATCAAACCGCTTTTGATAACCAACAAAAAACCCCTAAACCGTTAGCTTAGGGGTTTTCGTAGAATCTTTCGATTCTGAATATGGTCCGAGGGTCGGACTCGGTTATATTAATAAAACATTGATATAAATAAATTATATTCAAACCTGAAAACTTATATCCTCAATCATATCCTTATTACTTTTTATAAAACAAAACCTTAAATCATCTATCTTATTGTTCTAACATATAATAACTTATCCATTAACAAACTAATCAGGTGGTGTCGAATGCACAATGGTAAATCAGAAAAGCATTTAGCTTACGAGATTCAAATTAAAGAAGTCTTAGAAAAAGCTCACGAAAAATTTGAGCAAAATGAAAGCGTAAAAGCTAAATTAGATATGCTAGACCCCAAGGTTGCCGAGGCTAGTGGAATGACATTTGAAGAATATAGACATCAAACTCTACTTGAATTATTTGTTAAGCAAGCCAAAAGCTTAAACAAAGATGGCATTGATTATGCAATAGAAATTATTCTCCCCGCCGATGAAGCTAAAATATTAAAAGAAATGAGAATTCAAATCCTCAATGAGATTATTCAATAAACCTAATTTAAAGTTGTAGCTAACTTATTCTTTAGCCACACGGTAAACCGTTGCAACTCCTACACTTACAGCTTTTGCAATTTCTTCTTTAGTCATATCACCTTTGCTCAATAATTGTTTAATACGCTCATGTTTAGCTGTATTGGCTTTCTTTCCAGTAGGGACATATCCCGAACGTGCTAAGCCTTGTTTGATTCTTTCCTTGCGCTTGTCATTGTCTAACTTCGCCATTGTTGCCAATAAATCAATGAGCATTGCATTGATGACATTCAATATCTCTCCTGTCATACCGTCATTGGTTGTATGTGTGGTCGGTAGATCAGCAACGATTAAGCGTAAGCCTTTTGCTTTGATCTTATCTTTTAGAATTGCAAAGTCATCTTGTGAAAGTCGGCTAAGTCTGTCCACGCTTTCAACTAAAAGAATATCGCCTTTATTCGCCTCAGTAAGTAATTGGTTTAATGCTGGACGTTCAAGCTTCGTACCTGAATAGTTTTCAATGTATGTGCTGTGCTGGTCGCCATAGCTTTGGCTGAATAGAACAAGATCATTCAATGCTCGCTCTGCATCTTGATCTTTGGTACTTGCTCTTACATATATTCTAATTGTCATATCACTAGCCTTTATCATATAGCTATCATTTAACATGACTTATGATAAATCTATCATTTAACTAAGTAAACAAGTTAAATGATAGATAGTGAAATATAATTATCAAATTATCTTTTGGGTATAGTCTAATGATAGATTGAGTTATTCTTTAAACTGGATTGAAAGCCAATGCTCAGACTAATAAGGAAATCTATCTTGCTTAAACTCAACTTTATTCTTTTCTACATGCTTAAAGAACATATCAATCAATTCTAAAAAGTTCGATGTTGTATTTGAGTCAAACTTATATAGATACTCTCCATCTTTTTTATACTGAGTTATATCAAGTACTTCAAAGTATTCTGACTCCGCATTCTTTTTACGTTGAATACTTACTTTAATAATTAATCTTTTTGTGGAACGTTCAGCAAGGTTGTATTCTTTCTCATTGCGTTTTTCAGTTATAGGATTAACTATTTGAATCGAAATATTTAATTCTTTGTACTTAAACAATAAAATATTTTCTTCTTTAATCTCATGATCGAAATCAGGACAGATAGAAAGGAACTCTGTTGTAATCAAATACTTTAGATGATTTACATGTTCCTCCAATTGTCTAGCTTTCTCACTTTTATAGGCTTCAAATTCGTTTTGTTGTTCAATAAGTAATTGAAGTCCATCCATATCAAATGCTCTTCTTTAAAAATAAGGGATAATCATTAAGTATAGTCGATGAAGATTAATGCCGTAACCGCCTATGTTAACTCTTAAAACCACATTGATGATTTTGCCGTGGTGTTCCCTTTGGCAAGGGGAATACCTTTCCAAAATTTTTGACTGAGATGCAGTCACCTAACCACTATCAAGATTCATTTGACTAGCTAGCCCAGCAATGGGGATATGGGGTCAAAAGTCGCCAACCTCACCTTGAAAAAGACCGTCCCCCCATGAAATTTTCTCTTGGTCAAAAGTCGCAGGGAGGGGGTATCATTTTGTGTTTCTTATTGGGGCAAAAAACTTAGCAACTCTAAAAAATGGTATGTTTTGCCAATACATAAAATGACTAATTTTATAGATATTACAGGTGTTACATAGGTTACAAGACTGTTTTATATAAATTTTTTCTAATTTCAATATAAATATGTATGAATATTAATAACATATAAATTAACTTTTATTTAAATAATATTATATATATCAATATCTTAGTTTAGATAAATCAAATCAACCATAGTTATATTGACCCTGCCACAGATATCTACCATTTTTAAGTGGTTACAAGTGTTACACAGGTTACAAGATTGTTTTATATAAATTTATCTGTAACACATTGAGGCTTTGAATCATGTTACATGGGTTACTATTCAGGGTATGGGGGGTATGAAAAATCACTTAACTCGCCTTAAGCGGACACCGCCCTCTACTCTCATTTATAAAAAAAAAGATCATTTGAGATAAAAGTAAATAAAAATATAGAGTGAACTAGTAAATATGGATAAAAATTTAAGCTTTTTAAGTCTGATCTACTCCAGTTAAAGACTACATTACAAAACATTGCCAAAATTTCGGAATAAGTAACCTCGCCCTTGCCACCTTACGGCGCAAATTTTCAACTAAAAATGATTTAGTTAGCTTGGGCAAAGCTATTGTGATGCTGAAAAGCTTTCATTGCTGGGTGAGTGAAATTAGGAAATAAATAGAATCTAAAATTGCTGTCGTAATAAAAAATGTTCTGCTCAATTAGGGCATTAATCCATTGCTGAGCTTGATCTTGATTCACTAGGAATTTCTGTATTAGGTCTTGTTGTACATGCTCAGGTTTCACAAGAGCATTTTCTACAGGATTACTGATCTTACGTAAGTTACTACGGTGTCGCTCCAGTCGATCAAAATAGGTCTGTATAACTTCTTGCTGTATATCTTGGTCCAAGCTTTCGGCATTTGATGCAGTTGCATTACTCAGTATCTCGATGATTTCTGCTTTAGACTGCTTTACTTTCCGTATTTCAGTATCTGAGATGCGCTCTGCATGATGTAAACGCACGGTCTGGCTTTCTATTAGCTCTATTTCTACACCCTCTTGCTGGATATGCTCCAATAGCTCATAACATGATTGAAGCCGTAAACGGCGTATTAACTGTGGTTTGTATTTACGTACAAGGTCTGTGCTTTGCTGGGGTATATCATCAGAATGATGTAAGCGTAGAACTTGATTGTTGATTAGCTCAAGACTTGCGCCATAATGCTGTAAAACTTGGCTAATTAACTGTGCAATATTCATTATTTAAGATCACCAATAAAAAGACTGCACGGCGTTAAACGCTCGTACAGCCTGTAATTGAGTTAAATATCAATGGTTGTGCCTGTGTTTACGTCATCCGTGTATGGATTGGTGGCTTTCTCAATGTCATAGCTAAACATTGAAGTGTTGAACACATATAGCCAAACTGGATTTTTACTTTCTGGAGTACGTTCCTGTTTAGTTGTTTTGCCATTGGCACAATCTAACCAACCATGTTTTTTAAGCACTTTTGCGACTTTTTTAGGATCAAAACCTGCACAAAGTTCCTGTTTAAATTGCTCCTTAAAGAACAAATAACGCAAGGTTTCACGTTGTTGGGCATTTACAACTTTATAGCCCACTCGATACATGGTTTTTTCTCTAAAGCTCTTGGTATCGGTATTTGCATCATCGGCATGATCTGAATTGCCATAACTTGTACGCTTATTGCCCTCGATTAAGGTATCAAAACGGCTATTTCCGTTTGCCTCAAAAAATGCTCTGACTTGCTGGAGTATCTGCCGATCTTCAAAGTCACCGACCATTTCAAAGCTATTTAACCAGGTCTTAAATACGCTGATTACAGCCTCTAAAGCCCTGCCCTTTTTCCAGCCTGTAATATTGGCTTGTGTTGCCAGCTCACCAGCCACGGCGACAACGGCAAAACGTGAAGCCACTCGGGCAATATGTCCTTGTGCATTGTCGGGTGTAATTTTGGCTTTAAACTGTTGATACATTTTTAAAGCTGTTTCAGTAATTTTCCCTTTATCATTGGTCAAATATTCAAGCCATGCTTTACCGGCTACACCATAAGCATTGATTGAATTTTCATACAGCATATTGGCTTGCTGTGAAGCATCAGGGGCAAAATCTACAAGATCAAATACGCCATATTCACAAGCATCCAAGCTAATTTCAGGTAATCGGATTTCTTGGCCAAGTTTAGCCGTTTGCCCTATCTCGTTTAGGATTTCTTTAAAGGTCTTCTCGCCACTGGATAAAAACAATACTCGCCATTGCTGTGGGGCTTTGGTTATCGCTGTCCTCGCCATGCGTGCCTTACCTTGACCATTGGCAAGCATATACACGGTTTGTCCAATATCTTTCGCACTGGCTTCGCCGATTTCATCCAGAACTAAAAAGCCATCATTGTGCATAAAGGCGGTTTGCTCTAATGCGTTACCTGTAGACCGCCAAGTACGGTAATACTCTTTAGGGTGTCCCCATACACTACAAGCTAAGTAAATAGCGGTACTCTTGCCTTTTGATGACGTGCCATTGATATGAAAGCCACCACCTTGCTGGTTTAATGGCTCAAGCAATTGCCCAGCAAAGGCACATGCCACACTGAATACAAGCTTAGAATGGCTTTCTAACAATAAACTTACGCCATTTTTCCACGTTTCTAATTCACCTTTGAATTGAAAACGGTTATCTAGCCCATCAGTACGCTGATACACGATCACTTCATCATGTTTAGTGGCTGGATTGCTATAAGTTTCAGTTGGTAATACATAACGATGACCATGCCAGCCGACACTATCCACACATAAGGCAAATTTATCGACGGGATAACTCATTAAATAGATTTGAAAAAGCTCTCTACCTCTGCGATCAGGTGTAATTATCACGCCTTGATTGGATAGGGCTTTTCGTGACTCTGTGCCATCACCTTGAAATAGTTCATTCGGTACAGCCCAGTTATGGTGAATAAAAGCATCGTCTTGCCACTGCAATAAACGCCCCCAATTGTTACTGGTGTTATCCCTCGTTTTAGCTGTTACTAGAATTGGGCTAGAAATAAAGCGTTCCCGATATTCGCCATTTTTCAACTTCTCGATATAGAACACACCTTTATCATGCACCTCAAAACTGCCGTTTTCCCATTCCATTGGCTCCGCAAGCATACCATCAGGTAAATTATCGCTTTGTGTTGGTGGCTGATACTGTGCTGTGATTAAGGCTGTAATATCGCCTGATGACGTGGTTAGCCCTTGTTGCTTGCGTAAGTCTGACCAATCCATTACATCGCCTTTTTCAGGCAAATTTAACTCATCTAAAACGATGTATCGAATATCACAGTCTAATACATCAAGTTGCTGGGCAATTTCATTAAAAAACTTGGTCCCAGCCTTATCATTATCTGCCCATATGATAATTGAATGCCTCGCAAGTGGTTTTAAATCGGTCTTGTCCGTGTTGCCACTGCCTCCGCATGTAGTCGCTGTTAAGCCCAATGAATTAATAAAGTCGGCTTTTTGTTCACCCTCAACGATATAAATAGGCTGTTTTTCGGCAATATTTAGCACTTGTTCTAAGGCATATAAGGGCTTTTTACCTTGCCCTATTGGGTACAGTTCCGTGAAATTAGGATCACCAAATTTAAAACCACGTTCACCACTGGAGAATACTCGTATCCATTTATCACCAGTATGGTAGTTTTTTGCTCTCGCTTTCCAATACACAGGCATGCCGTGACCATTGGTATAACTGAATAGATACTCAAACTGATAACCGTTTTTAACCTCACGTTCTGCCAACTTTTGAGCATGGATAAGCGCTTGTTCTTGGACTTCCTGATAATCTAAAAAATCAGTCATTTGTCATTCTCCCATGCGCCCAAGTCTTTACACGCCTCAATAAAAGACTTGCCTGTAAGCAATTGGTGAAATGCAATCAAATCGCCACCTTTGGCTTCACAAGCCATACACTTAAAGCAACCTTTACGGCTGTTTATGCGTAGGCTTGGGGTACTGTCATCATGGAAAGGACAGATCATTTCTCGCCATTCGCCACGACCTTTCACGACGTAGCCCCTAGCAGTTAAATATTCAATAGGATCAGGAAGTAATGCCCGATTTAAGCCAAATTTCTTTGGCTTATCTGTATTGGTGTTTCGGTATTTCCCTAGCGTAGGGTGCGCTTTTTTCATTTATTCGCCCTCGTATTCTTTTTCTAAATCACAAAAACGAATTTCATAAACGTGGGCAAGCTCAATAGAAATATTCATGAGTTTGTCCAGTTCATCAAAATGTTCAAGCTGTAGGGAGTGACCATTTTTAATATAGCTTTTAAGTTGATAAATACGCTCTTGTACTTCATCAAATAAAAAAGCAAGATGGGCAATATTGCCTTTGGCTTGAGTTGCCAAGTCAGATAAATCTATTGAGTGATCTTTTAAAATTGAAATATTAGGCATGATTATGCACTCCACTTACTTGAAATGAAGTTTTGCCATTCACGACCAAATGAGGGTGGCAAAACTGAAAAGGGTTGGTCGATAGGCGTAAATGGTTACCTACACACTCGAAAGTGTCCCTCTCCAGCTTCACCATAAAATGCGAATGCATAGAGATAGTACGCACAAAAAAAGCCCTAAGCGGACAATATGCGCCATTTACGTTATAGCCGACCAAAGCTAACCCAACTGCTTTCTGTTGGGCATATTTAAAATATCGGTATTTTTTAGGTTTTGCAAGGATTGGACATACCAATACACCTGATCTATAAGCTTTTAGGAGGTTCATACTTGTAAACCACGTGCACTAGTATGGGTTTTTACTGCATCATTTAAGCGTTTAACTGCTCTCAAGTGAAAGGCAATACTGTCTTGCCCCTGAATATGATGTTTTCTTGCATCTGCCCGTAACGTGTGGGTAATCAAGTTTAATAAATACCCGTCTATCCCAATACAAGGACTGTCATAACGTGGCGTTTTAAGGAGGGTATAACCTAAATGAATATAATCGTTATAATTCTGTGCAAACTCGGCATAATTAGAGAGGGATTCTATAACATCCAAAGGTAAAACGATTGCTTTTTCCCACTTATAACACCCATCATTATTCCGCCAATCCATTAACATTTCTGCATCATAAACAGCAATACAATTAGTAATCTGAATTGCTGTCATTTTTCCATGAGCAAACAAAAATCCATCTTGGATATAATTTAATTCAGGATTAAATAAGGCATATTCTTGGTGTGCAAAGGCTGAATGGGATTCATTAAGTAAAACCTTATACGTTACCAATAGACAAAATGGTGATTTATTTCCTTTATTAACAGTATATGAAATAGCTTTGGCCAAATAATTATAGGCTTGTGTATTAAACTTATTCACAATATTGATTTGACTGAATTTGATTTCTTTTAGAGTTTCATTTTTCATGATTTAGCCTCCACTTCTTTTGATTTCATCCATTCAGTAATATCTTTTGCACACCATACGGTAATCGTTGGGCTAAGTTTTATTGGCTGGGGAAAGTTACCTTTACGGACCCATTCCCATAGTGTTTTTTCAGATACACCTATTAATCCCTTGCTGGCTCTACGTTCGCCAATTACTCGGGTTTTGCCCTTGTTAATGCCTGATTTGTATTGATGGATGCGTGCAGGACGTTCAGGAATATTGGCAAGGTCACTCATACGATAAAAGCGCTCTGTATCTGGTTGTTCTTCACTTATGTGTTGTTGTTTAAGCATGGCTATTCCCCACCTAAACCGACTGCACATCATGTGCTTGTTTTTGGTTGTTATGCCATTGCACCAATTCTGCATAGTCAAAATAAACAGGGGCTTGGCGTGTCTGCCCAGCTTTGTAGGGTTTAGGGAATGTCGGGTCTTTTGCTATAAGTTTGCGTAAACCCTCTGCGGTTAGGTCTAGCATTTGACAAGTAGTTTTTTGGGATACTCGTAGCGGTTGTGCATGAGTAGGTAAAGCATGAATTTGCATTTATAAGCCCTCATATCGTTTATGAGGCTATTTTGTTATTGATTTTTAATAATAAAAATAGAGAGGCTTGCTTGTAACGTGAATAACTAGAGTGTCCTATGAAAGGCTAGCCATTCAGGTATTTAATAACCAACTAAAATCCCACTAATAGTATTTTTATCCGTATACCAAGCTTCACCATTATTCTTAGTAAGAGGACTACCTTGCTGATCGATAATGATTTGTGGGTTTTCTATTATCCATTGTGCCAGTTGTGCTTTAAATTTCTTATGTTTAGGCTTTAATTTAGGGTTATCAAATCTGTTTAGCCATAAAGCTATTACTTGTTGTTTAGCTAAATCTGCTTTATTCGCAACTGCTTGCCCACCTAAGTCATGTATTTTAATATCATCATGATATTTGGGTAAAAGTAATCCCTTTATACCACTCAATCCAACCGCGTAACCTCGTAAACGTGTTGCTGTCAGTAGGTCATAAATATTTTTACTATTCTTATAGGAAATACAGTTCTTTACAGCAAAATAGAATGTTAGTTCAACATCTTCACTTTTTGATAGCAACTTATCTCTAGGATTATAATATACGGGAAATGGTTTTAACTTCTTGAATTTCCCACCAATACTCTCTACCTCGTATTTAAAAAAATCTCTAAAAAAATCAATATTTAAGTTAGCTTCATCCATATGGAGTAACGATAGGATTCTAGAGACCCCATCATCAATGCTTTTATCACCTATTTTGGTGAGTCTTATGGAGTCTAGCCCAGAATAAAAACTAGTTATATCACCCATCAATAAAACCCACTCGATCCAAAGTTCATCGGGTAGGTCATTAATTAAATTAATTTGTTCTTCTCTAGTTAAAATTTCCATCAGTCTTGATACTCGGTTTTAACGATAAGTAGTATAAATTTATTTCGGTATAGTGGCATAGATTGGATATATTCAGTAAAAAATTAAATCACCCATATTACCTATGCTGCCTACAAATAACTCACTTTCTAAAATGTCATTTTGGTCAATCAATTCATTATTTATCCACGCATTTAGACTTCTCAGCATTCATATAGCTGGCAATTTCTTATTTAGTAACTCATTCGCCCTATACAAAATTCAGCAAAAAATAGGTTACAAAAGTGGTTACAGCCTAGAATTTAAATTTAATATTTAAAAAACAGTATTTTATTAGATTTCACATATTCATTTTATACTGTTAAACCCTGTTTAAAGTTAGGTTAAATTCACAAAACAAAGGTTACAAAACTTAAAATAATTCAATAAAAACATATATGTAACCTACAAAATAAAAAGTGTTACAGCTTTTTAAAATTAATTTCTTACAAAACAATAATGTAACCTTGTAACCCCTGTAATACTCAAAAAAACACTATATCCGTAAAACATAAAAATTAGAGTTTGGGCAAAAATTCACAATTTAAAAGCTTTTTAGGCGTATGCCATTTGCGCCTAATTAAGCAATAAATGAATTTGTCATTTCAGCCAATTTAAGCTTAATCAACTTCGCATATTTAATATTAATTACACCCTGCTTTGCCTGCTCCATCAATGAAAGGCTAAACTCCATCGGGCTAATAAATTTCTCTTGGTTGGCTTCTAGGTAATCACTCCACCAACAAAGCATCATTCTACGTTCTTCCATAAATTCCGCATGGTGCATATAAGCCAATCTTACGCCATTACGTTCTTGGTGGCTCATTTGCTTCTCTACAGCATCCTCAGTGAATAAAGTGCTTTCAATCAATGCACCACAAGCCATACCCCTAAAGCCATGAATACATACATCATCTTGGGTGCTGTAACCCATACGCCTAATCATGTCATTGACCGTGTTTTCACTCAAAAAGCCAGCCATATCTACACTGTTAGGAAATACATTTAAGGAAATACCACTATAGACTTGTGTTTCTTTTATGAGCTTCAATGCTTGTGGAGATAAAGGAATAAGATGCTTTTCTTTCATCTTTGCACCTCTGTGAGAATCTTTATATCCAGCAATCAATTCCCTTGTAGGCGGTATGGTCCACATCTTTTTATCAAAATCAAATTCACTCCAGCGTGCAAAGCGTAGCTCACTAGATCGGGCAAAAGTATGTAAGGCAAATTCTAAGCACAACTTAGTAATTGGGTTGCCCCCATCATTCCTTAGACGATTAAAAAACTCAGGCAATCGTGCCAATGGCAATTTAGGATAGTGCTTAGTCTTTCTTGTAATCGTGATTGCATCACTTAATGCCACGGCGGGACTAAGGTCAATATATCCTTTAGTGATGGCATAGGCGAAAATACCCGAAAATCTTTGGCGTGTTTTACTCACGATTTCTAAATAACCCTTTTCTTCAATCTTACTCAGGACGTTATACAAATCTCGGGTTTTAATCGTGTCTATTGGCTTGCTACCAATAACTGGGAAAACGTACATTTCAAAATTACTTAAGGCTTTTCTTGCCGTAGCTTGATTCCACTTGCCAGTAGCTACATAAGCCTCATGCCAATCACGTGCAATACGTTCAAAACTGAACTCATCGCTATTCTTGGCTTCCTCAATCTTTATTTGATTTATAGGGTCAATATTATTGGCTAATTGATTTAAATAAATGGCTCTACGTTCCCGAGCTTCTTTGAGTGTTAGTGCTGGATAGTTGCCTAATGTCATTAATCCATCTTTACCATTAGGACGTTTATACTTGAATCTCCAAACCTTTGAACCATTTTTACGGACAAATAAAATCAGACCTTGCCCATCATAAAGGTTGTAATCTTTTTCTTTAGGTTTTGCGCTATCACATTGAGTAGAAGAAAGTGGCTTAATCTGTTTAGCCATAAGGATTTTACTCCGAATGAGGATACGGAAGTTGACCGCAGTAAATATATCCTCAAATGTATCCTTATTATTCTACGCTGTATAGTGGTATATGTTTGTATGTTTCGGCATTTAAAAACAACAAAGCCCTGAATTATCAGGGCTTTCGAAGTTTATATGCTGTATGTTTGCATATAATTTTATATCTGTGGTCCCGAGGGTCGGACTCGAACCGACACGTCATCTCTGACAGCGGATTTTGAGTCCGCCGCGTCTACCAATTTCACCACCTCGGGAGAGGAAGTATGTTTGTGTTGCGTATATTAGCGCGTTTG
>Ga0209795_10001711_pt1 | contig 13192 bp, 10 predicted proteins | sample AgamicOrMarz_FD_187166 | JGI IMG/M metagenome (GOLD analysis project Ga0209795, IMG submission 187166) | Agave microbial communities from Guanajuato, Mexico - Or.Ma.rz (SPAdes) (version 2) | ecosystem: Host-associated > Plants > Phyllosphere > Phylloplane/Leaf | place: Guanajuato, Mexico...
CTTTTCTTTCATTCGAAAGTTAAATAACTTACATATGCTAATTTAAGTTAAAAAAAAGTTAATGCAAGTTTAAAAACTTGATGAGGTGCACAAAGCGGGAAAAGTGTGATGCCAGCGCAGGACGCCCCGGCATCAGAAGGGTCAGGCCGTGAAGGGGCCGGTACCGTCGAGCACCGCCTGAATAACGTTCAGCGCGCCCTGGTGATTGTTATCGTCCGTGCGGTGACGGGCAATGGCTTTAATGGCATCTCCGGCATTGCCCATGGCAAAGGAGTAACCGGTCATGCGCAGCATTTCGGCATCGTTGCCGCTGTCGCCGATGGTCACGCATTCGTTTGGCGATATGCCCCAGCGTTTCAGCAGACGGGTAATGCCGTTGGCTTTGTGCAGGCCCGGAATAATCAGATCGACAAACCCAAAGCCGCTGGTGACGGGTTTCATAATGCCGTCGAGGGACACATGCAGCGCGTCAATGAGTTGCGGTATCTGGCTGTCCGGCAGGTTAAGCGAGAACTTAAACATTTTGTCGTCGATCTCATGATAATCGCGCACCGGTTTCAGGCGGTGATAATGATGCGACATCAGTTCGACAAAGGCGTCCGGGGCGCGATCGCTGACGTAGGCGCTCTCCAGCCCGCAGGCGACAAAATTCAGCCCCTTATCCTTCAGCAGTTCGCCGAGCACGATCTGATATTCATGGCGGGTCAGCTCGCCGTGGAAAAGTTGCTGGCCATGTTCATAAACCAGCGCGCCATTTTCGGAGACGAATGAAATACGGTCCTGAATTTCCGGGAAGAAGGAGATGAGCTGATAATACTGGTTACCGCTGGCGACCACGAACTCAATGCCGCGGCGCTGTAGCTGCTCAAACTGTGCCAGAAAACGATCGCGATCGTAGGTTTTGGCATCATCAAGGAAAGTTCCGTCCATATCGGTGACGATAACTTTAACGGTCATGCATTGCGCTCCTGAATGTAACTGCGACCAGAAACATTCTAATAACAATGTGAGCGGAAGCACAATTTTATTTCATTCGAAAGTTTGCCCGTCGTCTTTCGCGGCGCAGAACTGGCAGGCCCGGTAAGCATAGCGCCACCGGGCTCAGAGGGAGGAGGATTACAGGGTATGTTCGGTACGGGCGATAATATCGTCCTGCGCATCCGGCGACAGGGCGGTGAAGAACGCCGAATAACCCGCCACGCGCACCACTAAATCACGGTATTGATCCGGATGCTGCTTCGCGGCGATTAACGTCTCGCGCGATACAATGTTGTACTGAATATGCCAGCCCTTGTGCACTTCGAAGAAGGTCCGCAGCAGCAGCATCAGCTTCTGGCGGTCGCTGTCATTTTCCAGCGTCGCCGGATTCAGCTTCTGGTTCAGCAACACGCCGCCCAGGATCGCGTTCGTCGGCAGTTTACCGACTGAGCCAATCACCGCCGTTGGCCCTAAATGATCGGTACCGGAGGCCGGGCTTGCGCCTTCTGCCAGCGGGGTATGCGCCTTACGGCCATCCGGGGTCGCCATCGTTGCGGCACCAAACGGCACGTTGGCGGAAATGGAGGAGGTACCGGCATAGTAATTACCGCCGATCGGGCCACGGCCATAGCGCGGATTATGGTACTGCTTCAGCTCTTCAATGTAGGTCTGATAGGCGCGAGCCAGCAGCAAATCCACGCTGTCGTCATCGTTGCCGTATTTCGGCGCGCTATTGATCAGACGCTGACGCAGCTGCTCATGGGTCAGCCCTTCAAAATCCTCCGCCAGCGCGCTGGCCAGTTCCTGTTGACCAATCGCTCCCTGATCGAATACCAGCTTTTTCACTGCCGCGAGGCTGTTGCCGAGGTTGGCGATCCCCACCTGCAAACCCGATACCCAGTCATATTTCGCGCCGCCCTGTTTGATACTTTTCGCGCGTTCGATGCAGTCGTCCACCAGCGCCGAGCAGAGAATGTCGTGCACGTTCTCTTCCAGCATGGTGTCCACCACATACTCAATCTCAATGGATTTGCGGGTGTAGTAGCGGATCTGCGTGTCCCAGGCGTCCATCACCTGCGAGAAATCGCTGAAGTTGCCTTTGGACAACGCCTGCGCCTGCGGCAGGAACACCTTACCGCTGGTGGCGTCGCGTCCGCCTTCCAGCGCCGCCAGCATGACGCGGGCGAAGTTAATAAAGCTCATGCCGGTGCAGCGATAGCCCCACTTGCCGCCGACGGCGGTTTCGATGCAGCCAATTGCCGCATAATCGTAAGCGTCTGCCGGTTCGATCCCGAGCTTGATAAATTCCGGGATAACGATCTCGTCGTTGTTGAACGCCGGCATGCCGAAGCCGCAGCGGATCACCTGGACGCAGGCGTCGAGGAAATCGTTGCTCATCCCCGCGTGATAACGCACGCTGAGGTTCGGCTGGGTGGAGCGCAGGCGTCCGCAGGATTCGAGGATCGCATAAGAGAGCGGGTTAACCGCATCCTGCGGCTGACCGTTCACCAGCTTCTGACCGCCGATGGTAACGTTCTGATACAGCGGGCTGCCAGCCGAGGCTTTCGAATGCGAGCCGGAGCGGATCTTGTTCACTTCCAGCAACTTCAGCCAGCAGGCGTGCAGCATTTCAATGGCATCTTCCCGCGCCAGGCTCTGGTCCAGCTCCACGTCACGGCGATAATACGGATACAGATACTGATCCATACGACCAAAGGATACCGAGTGACCGTTCGATTCGATCTGCAAAATCAACTGGATGAAATAGCACAGCTGTAAGGCCTGCCAGTACGTTTTCGGCGGCTGATGGGCGATGACGTCGCAGTTTTCCGCGATCGCCAGCAGCTCGTGGCGACGGCTTTCGCGGGTTTCTTCCTCCGCCATTTTGCGCGCCAGATCCGCATAGCGTGCGATATGCAGACTGACGGCTTCCAGCACGATATCAATGGCTTTCAGGAACTGCTCGCCGTGCAGATCGTCCAGCACCGTCAGATTGATGCGCGAACGGCGCTCGGCGACTTTCTGGCGCAGGCCGTCCATTCCCAGCTCCAGCACCAGCGGGAAGTTCACCGCCAGGTGTGCATCGCCGGACGTCATATTGCCTTCGGCTTTGATGATGCCGCTTTCCAGCAGCGATTTTTGCTCGTCAGTAAACATGCCGTAGCAGCGATCCTGCACCGTCTGCCCGCGCCACCACGGACAGATTTCATGCAGCACGCGTTTATTCTCTTCGCTGACGGCAAACCCGGCACCCGGGCGGTCGGCAAGATCGTCGATCTCTTTTTCAATCCACGTCACCGTGTATTCCGGGAAGATCGGCGCGGCGCGTACCATGCTTGCCTGGTTGCCGACAATCAGCTCATCATGCTTGATCCAGATGGTGCGCTCCGCCAGATGATGGGCGAGGGCCAGGGCGCGACGCACCGGGATCGGCTTATCCATATTCTGCTGGTAGGCCTGGGTGTAGTGCAGCGCACGTTCGGTGCAGACCGGCGGTTTAGTGATGGTGATCAGCGCGTTTTTATGCGCCTTGATGCGGTCGGTCAGGGTATCGAGACGTAAGGTGGTCATAAGGTTATCCTCGTAACGTGGCGGTCAGCCCGCATTCGCGCGCGTAGTTTTCTGCAAAAGTCAGCAGGTCCGGTGCGTCGAGCGGTTTGTCTGGCGCGGTGTAGGTCTGGCCGAGCAGGTGATACTTGTTCATGCCCAGCGTGTGATAAGGCAAAAAATGAATCTCGCGGACGTTCAGTTCGTCGGCGGCAAAACGGGTAATGGCGCGGATCGACCTCTCATCGGCGTTAAAACCGGGGATCAGCGGAACGCGGATGGTGAGTTGCTTGCCAAGGCGCGCAAGGCGTTTAAGGTTTTCCAGCACGCGCTTTGCCGAGCCATCGGTCCAGGCTTTGAAGGTTTCGCGGTCGACATGCTTCAGGTCCGCAAGGAACAGATCGACATGATCTAAAGAGGGCTCAACGTAGTGCCACGGCACATGCAGACAGGTTTCCACGGCGGTATGGATCCCCGCTTCATGGCTGGCCTGAAACAGCGCGGCGGCAAGCGCCGGGTGCATAAAGGGTTCGCCGCCCGACAGAGTGATACCGCCGCCGCTGCGATCGTAGAATGGCTTATCCCGCAGCACGGTGGCCATGATCTCTGCCACTGGCAGGGTTTCGCCGCAAACGGTCAACGCCTGGGTCGGGCAGCATTCCGTCAGCGCGTCCAGGTGCGCGTCATTAAGATGCTGGCGATGGATCAGCAGACCGTTCAGCGCGCGTTCAATCACCGCAGGTGCCGCCTGTTGGCATAGTTCGCAGCCATCGAGACACAGACGGGCGTCATAGAGCAGATCGCGTTTACCCGAACGGCTTTCCGGATTCTGGCACCAGCGGCAGCCCAGCGAGCAGCCTTTCAGGAACACCACGGTGCGGATGCCGGGGCCATCGTGGGTGGAGTAGCGCTGAATATTAAATATCATCATCGGACCTCTTCTTGCGTATGAAGATTAAATTACTTTCGAATGAAAGTTATTTTGATGCCGATCAAGTATCATTCAGGTAGCCTGAGGTAAATTTCAGCGCATGCTACATCTCACACTTTGAAGGTCAGATTATGGAACTCTATCTCGATACCTCCGACGTCGCGGCAGTCAGAAAACTGGCGCGTATTTTCCCGCTGGCAGGGGTTACCACCAATCCGAGCATTGTTGCCGCAGGTAAAACGCCGCTGGAAGAACTGCTGCCTGCGTTGCAGGACGCACTGGGCGGCAAAGGGCGGTTATTCGCCCAGGTCATGGCGACCACCGCAGAAGGCATGGTGAAGGATGCCCGTAAACTGCGCAGCATCATTGCGGATATCGTGGTGAAGGTGCCGGTCAGCGCTGAAGGGCTGGCGGCTATTAAATTGCTGAAGGCGGAAGGCATCCCGACGCTCGGCACGGCGGTGTATGGCGCAGGTCAGGGGCTGTTAAGCGCGCTGGCAGGGGCGGAATATGTCGCGCCCTATGTGAATCGCGTGGATGCCCAGGGCGGTAACGGCATTCAGACGGTGTGTGATTTGCAGCGTCTGCTGAGCCTGCATGCGCCGGGCGCAAAAGTGCTGGCTGCCAGCTTTAAAACGCCGCGTCAGGCACTGGACTGCATGCTGGCAGGCTGTGGATCCATCACCCTGCCGCTGGACGTCGCGCAGCAGTTTATCGCCGCCCCGGCGGTGGACGCGGCGATTGCGAAGTTTGAGCAGGACTGGCAGGGGGCGTTTGGTCGGCTGGCGCTGTAAATTGCCGGGTGGCGCTGGCGCTTACCCGGCCTACGTTTTGTGGTGATTTGCCGGGTGGCGGCTGCGCCTTACCCGGCCTACGTTTGTGACGAATTTATGTAGGCCCGGCAAGCGTAGCGCCGCCGGGCATGGGGCTACGACTCCCCGCACACCTCGCACCCGGCATGGCGCATCAGCTTCATCTCGCGGAACTGGCAGGTCATGGCGTCGTACATGACGATCTTCCCGGCGGCAGGGGTACCGTAATGGCTCAGCAGTTTGATGGCTTCCATCGCCTGTAACGAGCCGATCACCCCCACCAGCGGCGCCATCACGCCCGCTTCCACGCAGGTCAGCGCATTCTCACCAAACAGACGGCTCAGGCAGCGGTAGCATGGCTCGCCTGGCTGATACGTGAAGACGCTGATCTGGCCTTCCATCCGGATCGCCGCACCCGATACCAGCGGCACCTTTGTCTGAAAACATCCGGCATTGAGCTGATTACGCACCGCAACGTTGTCGGTACAGTCCAGCACCAGATCGTGTGCGGCAATCTGCCCGTTCAGGGCGTCATCGGCCAGCTGCGCATTGAGGGTAGTGAAAGAGATATGCGGATTGATACGCGCCAGCGCCGCGCGGGCCGACTCGACTTTCGGCACGCCGAGCGTGGCATCGCTGTGCAGCGTCTGACGTTGCAGATTCGAGAGTGACACGGTGTCAAAATCCAGCAGCGTCAGATGTCCGACGCCCGCCGCCGCCAGGTACTGCGCCGCCGCGCAGCCCAGCCCGCCAAGCCCTACCACCAGCACGCGCGCAGCTTTCAGCCGCTCCTGACCGTCAAAATCGAAGCCGCGCAGCACGATCTGCCGGTTGTAGCGCATCATTTCGCTATCGCTCAGTTCCTCGGCCATTACAGGCCTCCGAACAGATGATTAAACGGTTCCACCTCAACCCATTCGCCCGCTTCCACGTTCTGCCGCTCGGCTTCCAGTACGATAAAACAGTTGCCCTGGCTGAAGGAGCTGAAAATATGCGAACCCTGATGCCCGGTGGTGCTGACGGTTAAGTCGCCCTGCGCATCGCGGGTTAACAGGCCGCGCTGGAAATCGAGGCGTCCCGGTGATTTTTTCAGGCGGGTGGTGGTACGCACGCGCAGCCGCGTCGGCAGCGGGCTGGCAGCGATGCCGCCCAGTTTCGCCAGCAGCGGTATCACTAGTTGATAGAAGGTGACAGCCGCTGACACCGGATTGCCCGGCAGCCCGCAGAACCAGCTCTGGCTCAGCTTGCCGAAGGCAAAAGGTTTGCCCGGCTTGATTGCCAGCTTCCAGAAGCCAATTTCACCCAGCTCCTCAAGCAGCGTTCTGGTGTAGTCCGCTTCGCCCACCGACACGCCGCCGGAGGTGATCACCAGGTCGGCCTGGCTGTCGGCGGCGATAAAGGCGTCCCGTAGCTGAGCCGGATCGTCAGGAATAATGCCGAGGTTGATCACCGTGCAGCCAAGCTGTTCAAGCATCAGATGCACCGCCAGCCGGTTGGTATCGTAGATCTGCCCGTCGCCCAGCGGCTGGCCAGGCAGTTGTAATTCATCGCCAGTGGAAAACAGCGCCACGCGCACTTTGCGCACCACGTCGACACTGGCGATCCCCAGCGACGCCAGCACCGGCAGTTCGGCCACCGTCAGCATCTGCCCGGCTTTAAACACCACCTCACCGGCGCGGATATCTTCGCCAAGACGACGGATATTCTGCCCGGCGCGTACCTCACGGCTAAAACGCACACCGGCGTCAGTCTGTTCGGTTTCTTCCTGCATCACCACCGCATCGCAGCCTGCGGGAACGGGCGCGCCGGTCATAATACGCACACAAGTACCGGCAGCCCACAGCTCGTTAAACGGCTGTCCGGCAAAGGCTTTTCCCGCCACCGGCAACGGCGTCCCCGCCGCCAGATCCGCCAGCCGCACGGCATAACCGTCCATCGCGGAGTTATCAAAGCCGGGGACATTCATCGGCGACACAATGTCATGCGCCGTGACGCGCCCGAAACAGGCCAGCAGCGGCAGCGTATCGTGCGCGGTGATCGGGGTAATAACGGACAGCATCTGAGACAGCGCTGTCTCCAGCGGGATAAGGCCTGCGGAAAACTCCATGTGTCGCTCCTGACTGGCAACCTGAACGTGCATTCAAAACGCCTATTATGGCAGAAAACCCGCGCCCGCTGAATGTAATCAATATGTGCCTTACCGGTAAGGTTGCTTTACTTCGTTGATTTGACTTTCTATAGTCAAAATTCATGCCTGTTTCAGGCACTAAACAGTAAGAGGTCAAAGGGTGGTCGCACGTGCTTGAGTCAGACGCCAGTGAAGTGCTGCGGGTCAGTAAACTGAATATTCGTTTTCCGGACGAAGGTGGCACCTCGCACGTCGTGCGGGATCTCTCTTTTACGCTTAAACGGGGCGAAACGCTGGCGATTGTCGGCGAATCCGGCTCGGGTAAATCTGTGACTGCGCTGGCGCTGATGCGCCTGCTGGCACAGTCCGGCGGGATCGTCAGCAGCGAAGCCCTTCATCTGCAACGCCGCAGCCGTCAGGTAGTGGATCTGAACGCCCTGAGCAATGCGCAGATGCGTGGCGTGCGCGGGGCTGACATGGCGATGATATTTCAGGAGCCGATGACCTCCCTGAACCCGGTCTTCACCGTAGGTGAGCAGATCGCTGAGTCGATCCGCCTGCATCAGGGCCTGGGACATGATGCGGCGCTGAAAGAAGCGCGGCGTATGCTGGAGCAGGTACGTATTCCCGAAGCCGATGCGATTCTGGCGCGCTTCCCGCACCAGTTGTCCGGCGGTATGCGTCAGCGGGTGATGATCGCCATGGCGCTCTCCTGTCGTCCGGCGGTGCTGATCGCCGACGAACCCACAACCGCGCTGGACGTGACTATTCAGGCGCAGATCCTGCAACTGATCAGCGTACTGCAAAAAGAGATGGCGATGGGGGTGATTTTTATCACCCACGATATGGGCGTGGTGGCAGATATTGCCGACCGGGTGCTGGTGATGTACCAGGGCGAAGCCGTGGAAACCGGCACCGTGGAGCAGATCTTCGGTGCGCCGCAGCATCCGTACACCCGCACGCTGCTGGCGGCGGTGCCGCGTCTTGGCGCAATGCGCGGCAGCGATCTGCCGCGGCGTTTCCCGCTGCCGTCGCAGACCCCGTCGGTATTGCCTGATACCACCCCGTGCCAGGACACCGTGGTGGAGGGCGAGCCGATTTTGCAGGTGCGCGATCTGGTAGCCCGATACCCGTTACGCAGTGGCATTCTCAACCGTGTGACCCGCGAAGTGCACGCGGTGGAAGGCGTCAGCTTCGATCTCTGGCCGGGGGAGACGCTTTCGCTTGTGGGGGAATCCGGCTGCGGGAAATCCACGACCGGGCGGGCGCTGCTGCGCCTGGTGGCATCGCAGGGCGGCACCATCACCTTTAACGGTCAGCGCATCGACACGCTGCCCGACAGCCAGCTACAGCCGCTGCGCCGTGATATTCAGTGTATTTTCCAGGATCCCTTCGCCTCGCTCGACCCGCGTAAAACCATCGGCTATTCCATTATGGAGCCGCTGCGCGTGCACGGTCTGCTGGACATGGAAGCGTCGGAGCGCCGTCTGGCGTGGCTGCTGGAACGCGTCGGCCTGAAGCCGGAGCACGCCTGGCGCTATCCCCATGAGTTTTCCGGCGGGCAACGCCAGCGCATCTGCATTGCGCGCGCGCTGGCGCTGAATCCGAAGGTGGTGATCGCCGATGAATCCGTCTCGGCGCTGGACGTGTCTATACGCGCGCAAATCATCAACTTGCTGCTCGATTTACAGCGCGAAATGGGCATCGCATATCTGTTTATCTCCCACGATATGGCGGTGGTGGAGCGCATCAGCCATCGCGTGGCGGTGATGTACATGGGGCAGATCGTGGAAATCGGCCCGCGTCGCGCGGTGTTCGAAAATCCGCAGCATCCCTATACGCGCAAATTAATGGCGGCGGTGCCGGTCGCCGATCCTGAGCATCAGCGGCCGCAGCGGGTGCTGCTCTCAGACGAGATGCCAAGCAATATTCGTAAACTGGGCGATCCGCCGCGCCGCGTGCAGTTGCATCCGGTCGCGTCCGATCATCTGGTCGCACGTAGCACGCCAGGCAGCACTTCATCTGCATTTTAATGACAATAAAATTCCCCACGACAGACAGGGAAACCAGGAGAGTAACATGACACAATTTGTTGCGCAGAAATGGCGCGGGGCGCTTGGCGTGGCCGCTGTGCTTGCGGCGGTCCCGGCCTTTGCCGCGAAAGATGTGGTGGTCGCGGTGGCCTCCAATTTCACCACCCTCGATCCCTATGACGCAAATGACACGCTCTCCCAGGCGGTGGCAAAGTCTTTCTATCAGGGGCTGTTCGGGCTGGATAAAGAGATGAAGCTGAAAAACGTCCTCGCGGAAAGTTACACCGTGTCGGACGACGGCCTGGTCTACACCATTAAGCTGCGTCAGGGCGTGAAGTTCCAGGACGGTACCGATTTTAATGCGCAGGCTGTGAAGGTGAACCTCGACCGCGCCAGCAATCCGGACAGCAGCCTTAAGCGTTATAACCTGTATAAAAATATCGCCCGCACCGAGGCAGTAGATCCGGCGACCGTTAAAATCACCCTGAAACAGCCATTCTCGGCGTTTATTAATATTCTGGCGCACCCGGCGACGGCGATGATTTCACCGGCGGCGCTCTCTAAATACGGCAAAGAGATTGGTTTCCATCCGGTCGGCACCGGACCCTACACGCTGGATACCTGGAACCAGACCGATTTTGTGAAGGTGAAGAAGTTTGCCGGTTACTGGCAGCAGGGGCTGCCGAAACTTGACAGTATCACCTGGCGTCCGGTGGTGGATAACAACACCCGCGCGGCGATGCTGCAAACCGGCGAGGCGCAGTTTGCCTTCCCGATCCCTTACGAGCAGGCGGCGGTGCTGCAAAAAAACAGCAAGCTGGAGCTGGTGGCCAGTCCGTCCATCATGCAGCGCTACATCAGCATGAACGTGACGCAAAAACCGTTCGATAACCCGAAAGTGCGCGAAGCGATCAACTACGCGATCAACCGTCAGGCGCTGGTGAAAGTGGCCTTTGCCGGGTATGCCACTCCGGCGACCGGCATTATTCCGCCTACACTGGCGAATGCGCAAACCTATCAACCCTGGCCTTACGATCCGGTAAAAGCCCGCGAACTGCTGAAAGAAGCAGGCTACCCGAACGGCTTTAGCACTACGCTCTGGTCGTCGCATAATCACAGCACCGCGCAGAAAGTGTTGCAGTTCACCCAGCAGCAGCTGGCGCAGGTGGGCATTAAGGCGCAGGTGACGGCAATGGATGCCGGGCAACGTGCGTCAGAAGTGGAAGGCAAAGGGCAGAAAGAAAGCGGGGTAAGAATGTTCTACACCGGCTGGACCGCCTCCACCGGCGAAGCGGACTGGGCACTGTCACCGCTGTTTACCTCACAGAACTGGCCGCCTACCCAGTTCAATACCGCCTTCTACAGCAACCCACAGGTTGATAAAGACCTGGCCGACGCGCTGAAAACCACCAGTACCGAAGAGAAAGCCCGCCTGTATAAAGCGGCGCAGGATACGATCTGGAAAGACGCCCCCTGGGTACCGCTGGTGGTCGAAAAGCTGGTGTCAGCGCATAACAAGGATCTGACCGGGTTTTACATCATGCCGGATACGGGCTTTAGTTTTGATGATGCGGATTTGAAATAATGGGATATCCCCTCACGCCGATCCTCTCTGCATGGAGACGCCGGGTGAGGGGTACCGGATTCAGGGTAGAACATGCTTAACTATTTTCTGAAACGCCTGCTGGGCCTGATCCCGACGCTTTTGATTGTGGCGGTGCTGGTGTTTTTATTTGTCCATCTGTTGCCAGGCGATCCGGCGCGACTGGTGGCCGGGCCGGAAGCGGATGCGCAGGTCGTGGCGATGGTGCGCCAGCAGCTCGGCCTCGATCAGCCGCTGTATGTGCAGTTCTGGCACTACATCACCGATGTCTTGCGGGGGGATTTTGGCATCTCGATGGTTTCGCGTCGTCCGGTTGCCGATGAGATCGCCAGCCGCTTTATGCCAACGCTGTGGCTGACGCTCGCCAGTATGAGCTGGGCGATGCTGTTTGGCCTCGCGGCAGGCATCTCCGCAGCCGTCTGGCGTAACCGCTGGCCGGATCGCCTCGGGATGGCCATCGCTGTTACCGGGATCTCTTTTCCGGCCTTTGCCCTCGGCATGCTGTTAATGCAGGTCTTCTCCGTCGAGCTGGGCTGGTTGCCGACGGTCGGCGCTGACAGCTGGCGGCACTATATCTTACCGTCCATCACGCTGGGCGCGGCGGTAGCGGCGGTGATGGCACGCTTTACCCGCGCCTCTTTTGTCGACGTGCTGAATGAAGATTACATGCGCACCGCCCGTGCTAAAGGGGTGAGCGAGACGTGGATCATCCTCAAGCATGGCCTGCGCAACGCGATGATCCCGGTGGTCACCATGATGGGCTTACAGTTCGGCTTTCTGCTCGGCGGCTCGATTGTGGTGGAAAAAGTCTTTAACTGGCCGGGGCTGGGGCGTTTGCTGGTGGACTCGGTGGAAATGCGCGATTACCCGGTGATCCAGGCAGAAGTGCTGCTGTTCTCACTGGAATTTATTCTTATCAACTTAGTGGTGGATATGCTCTACGCCGCCATTAACCCGGCTATCAGGTACAAGTAAGGATGCGACTTTTAAACTGGCGTCGTCAGGCAATATTAAAGGCCATGCCCGGCCTGAAACCGGATCATGTGCGTACGCCCTGGCATGAATTCTGGCGGCGTTTTCGTCGGCAACCGGTCGCCATGGCGGCAGGGCTGTTTGTGGTCTTACTGATTGTGGTGGCGGTCATTGCGCCCTGGATTGCGCCGTTCGATGCGGAAAACTATTTTGATTATGACCGCCTGAACGACGGACCGTCGATGCTGCACTGGTTTGGCGTGGATTCACTGGGGCGCGATATTTTCAGCCGCGTGCTGATCGGGGCGCAGATCTCGCTGGCGGCGGGCGTCTTCGCCGTGCTGATCGGCGCGGCGATTGGCACCGTGTTAGGCCTGCTGGCGGGCTATTACGAAGGCTGGTGGGATCGGCTGATCATGCGCCTGTGCGATGTGCTCTTTGCCTTTCCGGGGATTTTGCTGGCTATCGCGGTGGTGGCGGTGATGGGCAGCGGGATGGCGAACGTCATCATTGCCGTGGCGGTATTCTCCATTCCGGCTTTTGCCCGTCTGGTGCGCGGTAACACGCTGGTGTTAAAACAGCAGACCTTTATCGAGTCAGCGCGCAGTATCGGTGCCAGCGACGCCACTATACTGTTCAGCCACATTCTGCCCGGCACCATTTCGTCAATTGTGGTTTATTTTACCATGCGTATCGGCACGTCAATTATTTCGGCGGCAAGCCTGTCGTTTCTGGGACTCGGCGCGCAACCGCCGACACCAGAATGGGGAGCGATGCTCAACGAAGCGCGGGCGGACATGGTGATTGCACCGCACGTGGCGATTTTCCCGAGCCTGGCGATTTTTCTGACGGTGCTGGCGTTTAATCTGTTAGGCGACGGCCTGCGGGATGCGCTGGATCCGAAGATAAAAGGGTAGTTGCCCCTCACCCCGACCCTCTCCCGGTGGGAGAGGGTGAATTCAGTTTTGTAGGCCTGATAAGCGCAGCGCCATCAGGCGTTATGCCGGATGGCGGCATAGATGCCTTATCCGGCCTACGGTGACAGCGCTATTCCCTCTCCCCGTGGGAGAGGGTTAGGGTGAGGGGAGTTAAACCCGCGTCCCCCACAGATCGTACTCGTCGGCGTTTTCCACTTTCACGCGGATCACATCGCCCGGTTTCACGTTGGTTTCACCGTTCAGGTATACC
>Ga0209795_10001715_pt1 | contig 13161 bp, 9 predicted proteins | sample AgamicOrMarz_FD_187166 | JGI IMG/M metagenome (GOLD analysis project Ga0209795, IMG submission 187166) | Agave microbial communities from Guanajuato, Mexico - Or.Ma.rz (SPAdes) (version 2) | ecosystem: Host-associated > Plants > Phyllosphere > Phylloplane/Leaf | place: Guanajuato, Mexico...
CAAAGAACGGGTATGTGCAGGAATGAGAAAGCTGCTGCAACTGGCTTATGGTGTGGTGAAATCAGGGCAGGAATTTAATGCTGAAATACCGCTTGCCGGATGACCGGCAAGACGGTATCTCTCCCACAGGGAGAGGGAGAAAAGACTAAAAACGGTAACCTTGCGGTTACCGTTTTGCGTTTACCTGTCATCCAGCGCAAACGTCGGCAGCTTCAGGTGCCAGCGTATCGCCGCTAAACGTATCCCCAGCGTGACGACCATCCCCAGCATCGCGGCATTCTCCAGCGGGACCGCAAAGGTGTAATAAGCCGTGGCGTGGACAATCCCGCCGACGATACAGGCCGTGGCATAGATTTCGGTGCGCAGGATCATGGGCACCTCGCGCGCCAGAATGTCACGGATAATCCCGCCGCCGACGCCGGTTAGCACGCCCATGCAGATCGCGACCATGGGGCCCGTTCCCGCGTTGAAGGCTTTATTCACCCCAATGCCCACAAACACCGCCAGACCCACGGCATCCAGGACCGGCAGTATCCATTTCGGTAACCTGCGAGGCTGGCGAACCAGGACAATCGTTAACAGGCAGGTGACCATCGCCACCACCAGATCTGTCGGATCTTTCACCCAAAATACCGGGCCATGCGCCAGCGCCATATCGCGGATCGTTCCGCCGCCCACCGCCGTCACAACGCCAAGCACCAGCACGCCAAACGGATCCATGCGCAGTTTTCCGGCGAGCAAAACGCCGGAGATAGCAAAAACGGCTGTGCCAAGAATATCCAGCCAATAAACGAGCATCGTTAAATCCTCGAAAGGGGGTAGGTAACTGTGTTAGTGACTCTCTGCCAGTGCGGCACAGAGTTGTTTAGCGGCGAGGATAATACGCGGGCTGGCGCGTTCAAACCAGTCGCTGTTAAGGGATATTACCGGTATTTTTAGCTGGCTTTGCCAGAATTGTTCAACTTTAGGAATCTCGCTCGCACTTCCGACCACCACGATGGCCTGCGGCTGACGGGCCAGAACCTGTTCCCGGCTGACCTGCGGCCACGGGACCCGGCTGGCGGCGAAGACATTCTCGCCCCCGCAGATCTCCAGGACCTGGTTCTGAATAGAGCCCTGCCCGGTGGTAAACAGCGGCTGGCTGCCAAACTGCAGGAATACGCGCTTTTTTGTAGGGGTGTCGTACCGCGTTTTCAGGGCGGCCGCGTCGCTGAGCATCTGCAGCGCTGCCTGCTCGGCTTTTTCCGGCGTCGGGCTATAGGGGGCGAGCGCGCGCAGCGCGTGAGCGACTTGCTCAATACTGACCGCATCTACCCACATTACCTTGATACCCAGCGAGCTGAGCTGGTTAACCTGCCGCTCCGCGTTTCCGCCGCGCCAGGCCAGCACGAGGTCGGGCTTAAGCGCCACGATGCGCTCAAGGTTCATCCCTTGCCATGTCGACACCTGTTCAATGGCCGCAGCCTGCGGCGGGTAGTCTGAAAAGCTGCTGACGCCAACGGGGGTGATCCCGGCGGCAAAGGCCAGCTCGGTGTTGGCGGGGGAGAGGGTAATCACACGCGGCACGGCAAAAAGCCATGCCGGTGCGAGCAGAAGCAGGGCGGCGAGCGCCCTCAGGATGTGTTTAGCCACGCGCCAGTTTCTGCACCAGGCTTTCTACCATCACGGTAGACTGCTTGGCCGCGACGGCCAGGAACTCGTCAAAGCTCAGGTGGGACTGCTGGTCAGCTACGTCGGAGATGGCGCGAACCACCACGAACGGTACGCTAAAGTTATGGCAAACATGCGCAATCGCGGTCGCTTCCATCTCAACGGCAACCGCCTGCGGGAAGTTGTGACGGATTTTCGCCAGGCCAACGGAGCCGTTGATAAAGGCATCACCGCTGACAATCAGGCCGCGCACCGCATTCAGGTTTAACTCAGCGATGCAGGTTTCTGCTGCCGCAACGAGCTTATCGTCTGCTTTAAACCCTGCCGGGCAGCCCGGAAGCTGACCGTATTCATAGCCAAACGCGGTCACGTCTGCGTCGTGGTAACGTGCTTCATCGGAAACGACGATATCACCCACTTTCAGCGTCGGCGCCAGGCCACCCGCAGAACCGGTGTTGATGATCACGTCTGGCTTGCAGCGTTCGAGCAACAGGGTTGCGCCCAGTGCAGCCGCCACTTTACCGATGCCTGATTTCAGCAGAGCAACGTCGACACCGTTCAGCTGGCCGGTATAGATCTCACAGCCACCCAGTGACAGGGTCTGACGGTTCTCAATTTTGTCACGCAGCAGCGTAACTTCTTCTTCCATTGCACCAATAATGCCGATTTTCATAGATTTACTCGCGATGTGCCTTGTTAAGATGCATAGTCTATCATGCGGTTAAGGGGAAACGCATTCTCACGCGGGGGAGCACATGGCACCAATCGATTTTCGCACCAAGATTAACTGGCACCGACGTTTCCGTTCGCCTCAGGGCGAAAAAAATGAACATGAGATCCTGCGTATTTTTGAGAGCGATCGCGGGCGAATCATAAACTCGCCGGCCATTCGTCGGCTACAGCAAAAGACCCAGGTGTTTCCGCTGGAGCGTAATGCTGCGGTGCGCACGCGTTTAACCCATTCAATGGAAGTTCAGCAGGTCGGCCGTTATATTGCTAAAGAGATTTTGAGCCGCCTCAAAGAGCAGCGGCTGCTGGAAACCTACGGTCTGGACGAACTGACCGGGCCGTTCGAAAGCATCGTTGAGATGGCCTGTCTGATGCACGATATCGGCAATCCGCCCTTTGGTCATTTCGGTGAAGCCGCGATTAACGACTGGTTCAGGCAGCGACTTTTCCCGCTGGATGCCAAAAGCCAGCCGCTCAGCGATGACCGCTGCGTGGTGCGGGATTTGCGCTTGCGGGAAGGGGAGGAAGGAGTAAACGATCTGCGCCGCAAGGTGCGTCAGGATCTCTGCCATTTTGAAGGCAACGCCCAGGGGATCCGCCTGGTGCATTCCCTGATGCGGATGAACCTGACGTGGGCGCAGGTGGGCTGCATTCTTAAATATACGCGACCCGCCTGGTGGATGGGGGAAACGCCCGCATCACACAGCTATTTGATGAAAAAACCGGGCTATTACCTCTCTGAAGAAGCCTATATTGACCGGCTACGCAAAGAACTTTCCCTGGCACCGCACGGTCGCTTTCCCTTAACCTGGATTATGGAAGCCGCCGACGACATTTCCTATTGCGTTGCTGATCTGGAAGACGCCGTTGAGAAAAGAATATTCAGCGTCGAGGAACTTTATCAGCATCTTTATGATGCCTGGGGCCCGCATGAAAAAGGGTCGTTGTTTGCTCAGGTTGTCGAAAATGCCTGGGAAAAATCTCGATCCAATTCATTAAGCCGCAGTACTGAAGATCAGTTCTTTATGTATTTACGGGTCAACACATTAAATAAACTGGTGCCGTATGCGGCCTCGCGTTTTATTGATAATTTACCGCTGGTTTTCAGCGGAGAATTTAATCACGCGCTGCTGGAAGACGACAGCAGCTTTAGCCAGCTTCTTGAACTCTATAAACACGTCGCAATGCGGCACGTGTTTAGCCATCCGGACGTTGAGCAGTTAGAATTACAGGGATATCGGGTTATCAGCGGGTTACTGGACATTTATGCTCCTCTGCTGCAATTATCCGTCGAGGAGTTTAGCGAGCTGGTGGAGAACGAGCGCGTGCGGCGACTGCCGATAGAATCCCGGCTTTATCAGAAATTGTCGACACGCCATCGCCTGGCGTATGTCGAAGCGATCGGTAAACTGGACAGACGGTCTGCCGAATGGCCGGTACTGGAATATTATTATCGCTGTCGTCTTATCCAGGACTATATCAGCGGTATGACGGATTTGTATGCCTGGGACGAATACCGAAAGCTCATGGCCGTTGAATAATTCCGAAGTTTTGTAAAGACAACCAATAAATTTTTACTTTTTCCATAAACTTAATCCCGGAACTAAGCGGTATAAAACGAATCTGAGTTACACAGCAATTTTGCGTTATCTGGTAAATCGAGATTGAGAAACATGAAAAAAACCACATTAGCAATGAGTGCACTGGCTCTGAGTTTAGGTTTAGCGCTGTCTCCTGTGGCTGCGACTGCAGCCGAGACCGCGTCGTCGGCAGCAACCGCGCAGCAGATGCCAAGCCTGGCACCGATGCTCGAAAAAGTGATGCCATCGGTGGTGAGTATCAACGTTGAGGGCAGCACGACCGTCAATACGCCGCGTATGCCGCGTAACTTCCAGCAGTTCTTTGGCGACAACTCGCCGTTCTGCCAGGACGGTTCGCCATTCCAGAGCTCTCCGTTCTGTCAGGGCGGCGGTGCAGGGGATGACAGCCAGGGCGGCGGCGGCCAGCAGCAAAAATTCATGGCGCTGGGCTCGGGCGTCATCATTGACGCAGCGAAAGGCTACGTGGTGACCAACAACCACGTTGTCGATAATGCCAGCACCATTAAGGTACAGCTGAGCGATGGCCGCAAGTTTGACGCCAAAGTGGTGGGTAAAGACCCGCGCTCCGACATCGCCCTGATTCAGATTCAGGAACCGAAAAACCTGACGGCGATTAAGCTTGCCGACTCTGACGCGCTGCGCGTCGGGGATTACACCGTGGCGATCGGTAACCCGTTCGGCCTGGGTGAAACCGTGACCTCGGGTATCGTTTCTGCGCTGGGCCGTAGCGGCCTGAATGCTGAAAACTACGAAAACTTCATCCAGACGGACGCTGCGATCAACCGCGGTAACTCCGGCGGTGCGCTGGTGAACCTGAACGGTGAACTGATTGGCATCAATACCGCGATCCTGGCGCCGGACGGCGGCAACATCGGTATCGGCTTTGCTATTCCAAGCAATATGGTGAAAAACCTGACCGCGCAAATGGTGCAGTATGGCCAGGTGAAACGCGGTGAGCTGGGTATCCTCGGTACCGAGCTGAACTCCGAGCTGGCGAAAGCGATGAAAGTTGACGCCCAGCGCGGGGCGTTCGTCAGCCAGGTAATGCCGAACTCCTCCGCGGCGAAAGCGGGCATTAAAGCGGGTGACGTGATCACCTCCCTGAACGGGAAGCCGATCAGCAGCTTTGCCGCGCTGCGTGCCGAAGTGGGCTCAATGCCGATTGGCAGCAAAGTGACCCTTGGCCTGCTGCGTGACGGTAAGCCGGTAAACGTGAGCCTGGAACTGCAGCAGAGCAGCCAGAATCAGGTTGATTCCAGCACCATCTTCAGCGGCATTGAAGGTGCCGAGATGAGCAATAAGGGTGAAGATAAAGGCGTCGTGGTGAACAACGTGAAAGCGAACTCACCGGCTGCGCGTATCGGCCTGAAAAAAGGTGACGTGATCATGGGCGCTAACCAGCAGCCGGTGAAAAACATCGCTGAACTGCGCAAAATTCTCGACAGCAAACCTTCCGTGCTGGCGCTGAATATTCAGCGTGGAGACTCCTCCATCTACCTGCTGATGCAGTAATCCCCTTTAGCCCCTGTCGCGAAACGGCAGGGGCTTTTCTTTTTTCTGTGACCCTTTCCACAAGTCCATACATCTCACTCTCTCTTTGTGCATCCGCACAATGCGGCTCTTAATGAACTCCCCTATGCTTGAGCTCTGCTCACAGGAGGGTTACATGGCTGGCTGGCATCTTGATACCAAAATGGCGCAGGATATCGTGGCGCGCACCATGCGCATTATCGATACCAATATCAACGTAATGGATGCCCGCGGGCGCATTATTGGCAGCGGCGATCGGGAGCGCATTGGGGAATTGCACGAAGGTGCGCTGCTGGTGCTTTCTCAGGGGCGGGTGGTCGATATTGACGATGCGGTCGCAAAACACCTGCACGGCGTTCGTCAGGGCATCAACTTACCGCTGCGTCTCGAAGGTGAAATCGTCGGCGTTATCGGCCTGACAGGGGAGCCAGAATCCCTGCGTAAATACGGCGAGCTGGTTTGTATGACGGCGGAGATGATGCTGGAGCAATCGCGCCTGATGCACCTGCTGGCGCAGGATAGCCGCCTGCGTGAAGAACTGGTCATGAACCTCATTCAGGCGGAGGAACACACGCCTGCCTTGAACGAGTGGGCGCAGCGCCTGGGTATCGACCTGAATCAACCGCGCGTGGTGGCGATGATTGAAGTGGACAGCGGCCAGCTTGGCGTGGACAGCGCGATGGCTGAGCTGCAGCAGCTGCAGAATGCGCTGGCAACGCCGGAGCGCAATAACCTGGTGGCGATCGTCTCTCTTACTGAAATGGTGGTGCTTAAGCCCGCGCTCAATCAGTTTGGCCGCTGGGATGCGGAAGATCACCGTCGCCGCGTAGATCAGCTCATCGCGCGAATGAAAGAGAACGGTCAGCTGCGTTTTCGCGTTGCGCTGGGCAACTACTTTACCGGGCCGGGCAGCATTGCCCGCTCGTGGCGCACCGCGCGTACCACGATGATGGTGGGCAAGCAGCGCATGCCGGAAAGCCGAAGCTACTTTTACCAGGACCTGATGCTGCCGGTGCTGCTCGACAGCCTGCGCGGCGGCTGGCAGGCCAATGAGCTGGCGCGTCCGCTGGTGCGCCTGAAAGCGATGGACAACAACGGCCTGCTGCGCCGCACGCTACAGGCGTGGTTTCGCCATAACGTGCAGCCGCTGGCGACGTCGAAAGCGCTGTTTATTCATCGCAATACGCTGGAATATCGGCTTAACCGAATCTCGGAGCTGACGGGGCTGGATCTGGGGAATTTTGACGACAGGCTGCTGCTGTACGTGGCGCTTCAGTTAGACGAGCAGCGGTGAGGCTGTGTGCCGGGTGGCGGCTTCGCCTTACCCGGCCTACAAGGTCAAGTAGGCCCGGTAAGCGTAGCGCCACCGGGCAATAAAACGGCTCATTTGTTACGAGTTAACTTCTCAAGATCCGCTTCAATCTCGCTGATCTTATGGGTAACAACGCTCTCCAGATGACGCAGGTCATCCAGGATCTTACGTTTGAGATCGACTTCAGTACGATCGCGCTGGCAGATCTGATCGAGTTCATCGATCACATAGCGCAGGTTAGGGCTGATTTCCTGTACTTCTTTATAACCCTGGCCAACACCGTCTGCCACGACGGTCTTGCGCTGGCGCGGGTATTTAAACTTCACACTTTTGGCGAAAAATTCCCCTTTGTCCTTGTGAAAATAGATTTTCAAAATATCGTTATTGGCTTCCTGACGGAGACTGTAACGATCAATTTCATCAGGATTGGTAATGCCCAGACTTTTCAGATTATCGTACATAGCGGTACCCTTATCTCAACATAACCTTTGAATAATTAACGAAAAAATCCTTTTTCGCCACCCTCATATGCAAAAAGCGGGAGCATCCCAGCAAACGGTACTCCATTTTCGCCTGTCTGCACGCAAGCAAGGAGCATAAACCTAACTCGTTTATTGTAGTTTTTAGCTACCTCGTCAAGAGGAAATCAATATGAGAGTGAAATTGCTACCGTAGCCGCCATAAATAATTGTCGGTAAATAAGCAGTCGCAATGAAAAAGGGTGTTGCAGGTATTAATGGCTATCAGGGCCCGGCAGGAGGCTGGGGCGCAGTAAAAGCCGTCACCGCGTCGGTATTTTCGCAACGGGCTGTCGCCCGCGATATTATCGCTATGTTTAAGATGAACCAGGTCTCGGGCTTTGACTGCCCCGGCTGCGCATGGCCAGATCCCGGCCACCGCGCGCCGATGGAGCTGTGCGAAAACGGCGTTAAGGCGGTTTCCTGGGAAACCACCAGCAAGAAAGCCTCCCCTGAATTTTTTAGTCGTCATCCGGTTTCTACGCTGTGGCATTACAGCGACTATGAGCTGGAAAACAGCGGCCGTTTAACCCATCCGATGAAATACGACGCCGCGACGGACCGCTGGCAGGCGGTTGAATGGGATGTCGCCTTTAAGGAGATCGGCGAACGCCTGCGCAGCTATGATTCTCCGGAACGGGTAGAGTTTTATACCTCAGGGCGTACCTCCAACGAAGCGGCCTTCCTGTACCAGCTTTTCGCACGGGAATACGGCAGCAGTAATTTTCCGGACTGTTCCAACATGTGTCACGGCCCAACCAGCGCGGGGCTGACGCGGTCTATTGGCCTTGGAAAAGGGACGGTAGAGCTGGATGATTTCGAGCACTGCGATCTGGTGATCTGTATTGGGCACAACCCGGGGACTAACCATCCACGTATGCTGACTACCCTGCGGGAGGTGGCTAAACGCGGGGGCAAAATTATCTCGATTAACCCGCTGGCGGAGCGCGGCCTTGAGCGGTTTAGCTTTCCACAAAGCCCGAAGGAGATGTTCACCGGGCAGGCAACAACGCTAAGCAGCCGCTACTACCAGGTGAGAATGGGCGGGGATTCCGCGCTGCTTAAAGGGATCATGAAAGCCCTGATCGAGATGGATGAAGCCCGGATTTTGCTCGACCAGCAGCCGTGCCTCGATCATGCGTTTATCGCTGAGCATACCGCCGGTTATTCGGCGCTGTATGAGGACTTGCGCAAGTGCAAATGGGCCGAGCTGGAAAAGGAAAGCGGGCTGACGCACGGCCAGATGGAAGATCTGGCGGACAGCTATAACAAATCCCGCGCCACCATCATCTGCTATGGTCTTGGGATCACCCAGCATAAAAACGGCACCGAAAACGTTCAGCAGCTGGTTAACCTGCTGCTGTTGAAGGGGAATATGGGCAAGGCTGGCGCGGGGATATGTCCGCTGCGCGGCCATTCCAACGTGCAGGGCGATCGCTCGGTGGGGATCAACGAGGCCGCACCTGAGGAGTTCCTGAAGCGTCTGGAGGATCGTTTTGCCATCAGGGTTTCGCGTCGGCACGGGCGTTCCAGCGTGGAGAGCATTCGCGCCATAGAGCGCGGAGAGGCTAAAGCGCTGATCTGTATGGGCGGTAACCTGGCTGTGGCGATGCCTGAACCGCAGCGCACCTTTGCCGCAATGAAAACGCTGGATATGCAGGTACATATCGCCACCAAACTCAACCGCTCGCACCTGCTGCTGGCGAAGCATAACTATCTGCTGCCTGCGCTGGGCAGAACCGAACGTGACCTTCAGGCCACGGGCATCCAGTCCGTCACCGTCGAAGACTCCATGTCGATGGTCCATGCCTCCTGCGGCGGCCTCAAGCCGGCTTCGCGCTGGCTGAAGTCCGAGCCTGCTATTGTGGCGGAAATGGCGCGCGCCGCGCTGCCTGACTCCCCGGTGAACTGGGAAGAGATGAGCGGCAACTATGCGCTGATCCGGGAGGCGATTGAAGCGGTGATCCCGGCGTTTGCCGACTACAACGCCCGAATCGCTGAGCCTGGCGGATTTCGTATGGATACCCCGGCTTCACGTCGTGAGTGGCATACGCCGAACGGGAAAGCGAACTTCGTGGTGGGATGTCATACTGCCGTTGACCTTCAGCATCAACCCTCCGATACCCTGGTGCTGGCGACGCTGCGCAGCCACGATCAGTACAACACCACGATCTATGGCATGAACGATCGTTACCGCGGTATTACCGGCCGCCGGGATGTTGTCTTCCTGAGCGAGGCTGAGGCCAGAGCGCGCGGGCTGGTTCAGGGCGATGTGGTCAACGTGCAGGCGCTGGAGGATAGCGGCCAGCCTGCCGAAGGGCGGGAAATGCGGGGGCTGACGGTGGTGATTTACAGCATGGCTGCCGGATCGATTGGCGCATACCTGCCTGAGGCGAACGTGCTGCTGTCGCTGGATGCAGTCGATGCTGAAAGCCTGACGCCCGCCTATAAAAGCGTGCCGGTTGTCATTACCAAAGCGTAGAAAAACAAAACCCGCCAGCAGGCGGGTTTTTTTAACGCAATACCGACTTAGTCGATGGTGCGCAGCAGTTCGTTGATACCGACTTTGCCACGGGTTTTCGCATCTACTTTCTTCACGATAACCGCACAGTACAGGCTGTACTTGCCATCTTTCGACGGCAGGTTGCCGGACACGACGACAGAACCTGCCGGAACGCGACCGTAGTGCACTTCACCGGTTTCACGATCGTAAATGCGGGTGCTCTGGCCGATGTAAACGCCCATGGAGATCACGGAGCCTTCTTCAACGATCACGCCCTCAACCACTTCGGAGCGCGCCCCGATGAAGCAGTTGTCTTCGATGATGGTTGGGTTAGCCTGCAGTGGCTCCAGTACGCCACCGATGCCGACGCCGCCGGACAGGTGAACGTTTTTACCGATCTGCGCGCAAGAGCCGACGGTCGCCCAGGTGTCCACCATGGTGCCTTCATCAACGTAGGCGCCGATGTTCACGTAGGATGGCATCAGCACGGTGTTGCGCGCAATGAATGCGCCCTGGCGAACTGCCGCTGGCGGCACGACGCGGAAGCCTTCTTTCTGGAAACGCGCTTCGTCGTAGTCCGCGAATTTCATTGGCACTTTATCGAAGTAGCGGCTTTCTGCTCCGTCGATAACCTGGTTATCGTTGATACGGAAAGAGAGCAGCACGGCTTTCTTCAGCCATTGATGAGTGACCCACTGACCGTCGATTTTTTCTGCCACGCGCAGCGCGCCGGAATCCAGCAGGGAAATAACCTGGTTTACCGCTTCACGCGTAACGGTATCCACATTTGCCGGTGTGATCTCGGCGCGACGCTCAAAAGCGGACTCAATAACGTTCTGTAACTGCTGCATTGTTTACTCTTTCCATTTCACTAAAAAACACGTCACCCTTTATCGTTTGGATTGAGGGCTGCTGTCAACCGTTGTTGCACTTCAAGCTGCAGGTCATTATTAAGGGCACGCCGGTCCGCTGTCGCGATTATAAATAAATCTTCTACTCGCTCGCCAATGGTTGTAATTCGGGCGCCATGAAGCGAAATTCCCAGATCGGCAAAAACCTGGCCGACGCGGGCGAGCAGTCCCGGCTGGTCGAGCGCGATCAGCTCCAGAAACGATTTACGGTCGGTGTGGGTCGGCAGGAAATTAACCTCGGTATCGACGGTAAAGTGACGCAGTTTTGACGGCTGACGACGCGGCTGCGGCGGCTGCCAGCTGTGCTGGGTAATCGCCTGCTCCAGACCAAAGCGTATCCCTTCATGCCTGTCCGACGACAGCGGGCTGCCGTCCGGCTCCAGCACAATAAAGGTGTCCATTGCCATGCCGTCGCGCGTGGTAAAAATCTGCGCGTCGTGAACGCTCAGGTTACGCCTGTCGAGCTCCGCACAGACGGCGGCAAACAGGTAGGCGCGGTCAGGGCTCCAGATAAAGATCTCCGTCCCGCCGCGCGTGGCCTGTGGGCTGAGCAGGATCATCGGCTTCGACAGGTCATGTTTCAGCAAATGACGCGCGTGCCAGGCGAGCTGGTTTGGGCTGTGGCGTACAAAGTAGTTGGCACGACAGCGCGCCCAAATCTGATGCAGCGCCTCTTCGTCAATATTGTCCATCCGCAGCAGCGCCAGCGCCTGCAGCTGGTGGTGGCGAACGCGCTCGCGCATGTCCGGGGTGTTTTGCATCCCGCGGCGCAGCTGTTTTTCCGTGGCGAAGTACAGCTCGCGCAGCAGGCTCTGCTTCCAGCTGTTCCACAGGGTTTCGTTGGTGGCGCAAATATCGGCCACCGTCAGGCAGACCAGATAGCGCAGACGGTTTTCCGTTTGCACCTCTTCGGCGAACTGCTTAATGACTTCCGGATCCTGAATATCGCGACGCTGGGCGGTGACCGACATCAGCAGATGATGGCGGACCAGCCAGGCGATAAGCTGCGTCTCACGCGAGTTCAAACCGTGCAGCTCGGCAAACTTGAGCACGTCCTGCGCGCCCAGCACCGAGTGGTCGCCGCCGCGGCCTTTGGCGATGTCGTGGAAAAGGGCGGCGATCAGGATCAGCTCCGGGTGAGAAAGGCGCGGCCACAGATCGACGCACAGCGGATGGCGGGAGCGCGTCTCTTCCTGAGCAAAGCTTTCCAGCTTGAGCATCACGCGGATGGTGTGTTCATCCACCGTATAGGCGTGGAAAAGATCGAACTGCATCTGGCCGACGATATGCGACCACTGCGGCATGTAGGCCCACAGTACGCTGTGGCGGTGCATCGGCAGCAGCCCGCGGCTGACGGCGCCAGGATGGCGCAGCATGCTCAGGAACAGGGCGCGCGCTTCCGGGATATAGCACAATGGCTGTTTCAGGTGGCGGCGCGCATGACGAAGATGACGCAGGGTGGTGGAGTAGATCCCGGTGATCGTGCTGTTGCGGACCATGGTATAGAACATCCGCAGGATCGCTTCCGGCTCGCGAATGAACAGCGTTTCGTCGCGCAGATCGATAAGCGTACCGCGTAGCTGAAATTCGTCGTCAATCGGGCGCGGCTTTTCATCTTCCGTCAGGGCCAGGATCGCTTCATCGAACAGCTGCAGCAGCATCTGGTTCAGTTCCGTAACGCGGCGGGTGACGCGGAAGAAATCCTTCATCATGTGTTCAACCGGCTCGTTGCCTTCACCGCTATAGTTGAGGCGCTGGGCAACGCTGAGCTGACGGTCGAACAATAAGCGGTTATCGTAGCGGGTGACTTCCAGATGCAGGGCGAAACGGATGCGCCACAGCAGGTGCAGACATTCGTTGAGCTCGTTACGCTCGGCCTCGGTTAAAAAGCCAAAACCGACCATTTCGTCCATCGAGGTGGCGCCGAAATGGCGGCGGGCGACCCACTGTAAGGTGTGGATATCGCGCAGGCCGCCGGGGCTGCTTTTGATATCGGGTTCGAGGTTGTAGCTGGTGCCGTGATAGCGCTGGTGGCGTAGATTTTGTTCTTCAACCTTCGCGGCGAAGAACTTTTCCGATGGCCAGAACCCGTCGCTGAAGATATGTTTCTGCAGCTCGAGGAATAACGCGACGTCGCCGATCAGCAGACGGGTTTCAATCAGGTTGGTGGCGACGGTCAGGTCAGATAGCCCTTCCAGCAGGCACTCTTCCAGGGTGCGCACGCTGTGGCCCACTTCCAGCTTCACGTCCCACAGCAGCGTCAGCAGCTCGCCGATTTTCTGCGCCTGCTCGTCCGGCAGCTTTTTGCGGCTTAAGATCAGCAGGTCGATATCCGAAAGCGGATGCAGTTCTCCGCGGCCATAGCCTCCGACGGCAACCAGCGCCACGTCGCTAATCTGCCCGAAGC
>Ga0209795_10001716_pt1 | contig 13145 bp, 12 predicted proteins | sample AgamicOrMarz_FD_187166 | JGI IMG/M metagenome (GOLD analysis project Ga0209795, IMG submission 187166) | Agave microbial communities from Guanajuato, Mexico - Or.Ma.rz (SPAdes) (version 2) | ecosystem: Host-associated > Plants > Phyllosphere > Phylloplane/Leaf | place: Guanajuato, Mexico...
AAGGAATAATTTTATTTCAATTAAGGAACAAAAAATATATTTTAAATTATTTATTTTTGCAAACAAAAGAGCGCAGGAATCAGCGCTCTTTTGTTTCTATATTTTGTTTAAATTCATAAAGTTACCCTCATAGAAACCGCACCTTTTGTCTAATAAAGATAGAACTGGTATACACTCTCCTGCTTGTATATTTCTATGCTATTTTCGAAATATTTTTTAATAATTTAGATAAGCCGTAACCGATCCCCGTTCCTAAAGTATTTAAAATAACGTCATCTATATCAGTCCACCTATTAGGCATGGACAATTGAACAATTTCAATCAGCAATGAAAATACCATTCCTATTAGGCACGCTTTTGAAAAACTACTTACACTATTGAATTTAAAGGGTAACAAGATACCAAAAGGGACAAACAAAATAATATTCCCCATATTATTTATTATAAAATCGCCAAAAGAGCGATGAAGTAATAAATCTCCAATTGTATAAAAGGGCACAAGATTAATGCCCCCTTGGTCTACACCGATACCCAATGAAGCTTCTGGAAACATCGTTAAACCAATAATAAATAGAATTGAACCTAAAAATAAAGCATTAATTACATTACGCTTAAACATTCCTTGCAATCTCCTATAGCTTTTTTTATGTAGTATTTCTTTGTACTATTTCCCTCTTTCGAGAGGATTAAAGTTAGTCTTTTGATACTCTCTCATTTTCTGCTTATGATAGTTAATTTTGCTCTTTAATTTATTTTTTATTTTCTGGTCCACACAGCCTTCTATTAATAGTTCCAAAAATGCTAATCTAATACGATGCCAGTGATAAAATATTTTAGACGTAAAAAACACGTTATTTCTCCTATAAATTATATTTTAGTTCTTGCCCTTTATGTATATACCCTATGTCTTTTTAGTGAAAATTGAATGAAAGGTAATTTACTTTAATATTATCGGCACTTAGAAGTCATTTTTTATCTCAAGACGAAAAAAGAATAATTTTAAGCCGCCCTTAATTGCTTACTGTTTGTAATTTCTACTGCAATTAATTCCTTTCATCTATCCCAAGTGAAAAGATATCGGTTTTGAAAAAACATGAATGTTACAAAATATAATTATACCTGTAAAAGTGACACAAAGGATTATTATTTGCTTCTATTTAAGATAGATAACTACTATATTCGTTTAACTATTATAAAGGAGGAAGTAACTCAATTGTTATAAAAATATAAGGATAGACAAAATGAAGTAAAGGTTCAGGTGGACAAAGAATAACCTAGCGGGAATTTTATTTTTTGAAGAAAGAATATCTGTATTTTGGCGAAAGTCCTGCCAATATCATACGGAGAAAGCGACTACGGCGCAAGTTCATATATATTACAAAATATAAAAAAGAAGTTTTACAAAATCTTAGTGAACTCATGAGAAGTCTCTGATTCTTATCTTTTTCTAGATTAAGGCATCATTTATTTAGGATCGTTTTTTCTCAGCTTAAAACAGAGGAATTACCCTCTTCTTTACATAAGATAGAAAATAAATTGGTTTAAGCAGCCAAGGTATATACTTAATTTTACTAATCAACAAGAATTCAAACAAAATAAGCCAGTATGCTCCGGCGAATACCGAAACATACTGGCTGTGTAGTTTTTTTCATTGTTTACTTAACAAAAGCAAGACTCTTCTCAAGGGTCTTTTTTTAAACTATTTTGTACCATAATAATAATATTGTTCATCATCTGGCTGCTGCTTTTGGTTAATTATGACTCCAAGAAGCTTGCCTTTTGCGCTTTCTAATATATCTTTCGCTTTTAGGGCAGAGTCTTTTTCTACATGTCCGCTTTTTATAACCAATACAAGCCCATGACATTGATTGGCCAAAATATGAGCATCAGCCACTGGCAACACAGGTGGTGTATCAAAGATAACGATGTCATATTGTTTGTACATCTCTTCCAATAACTCTTTCATCGCCTGTGAACCAAGCAACTCTGTCGGATTCGGAGGAATAGGACCGCTTGTTAGCACGTCCAGCGAATCTATTCCCGTAGCTTGAACAGCGGAATGAAGCACCGTTTGCCTCGTTAATACATTGGTTAAACCTGTATGATTTTGCAATTGAAACGTGTACTGCACGCTAGGTTTACGTAAATCTGCATCCACCAGCAACACTTTTTTCTTTTGCTGAGCAAAAACAACAGCTAAATTTGCTACAGTTGTTGATTTCCCTTCTTCCTGAAATGAAGAGGTAACCATAATGGACTGTATATCACGATCTACATTCGAAAACTGAATGTTGGTACGCACCGTTCGATACTGCTCCGTGATAGGAGATTTTGGTTTTTGATGTGAGATTAAGCTGCGCATATGCATTAATTTTTTTGAAACAGATCTTGATTTCTTAAATATTTTAAGCACCGCGCGATTCCCCCCTTACTGGTGATGCATAACTAGCGGAAGAAAAATTCTTAAGCTCTTCTTCTTTAATAACAGAAATAACGCCGATAACAGGTAGTTGTAAAATACGTTCAACATCCTGTTCATTTTTAATCGTGTTATCTAGGTATTCTAGTAAGAAGGCCAATCCAACGCCAGCCATCAGACCAACAACCACCGCAATTGCAATATTTAAAAACGGCTGCGGTTTAATTGGACTTAAAGCTTCATCAAGCTGCGCTTTAGCTAAAATGCTTACGTTATCAATACTCATAATTTTTGGCACTTCTTTCTTAAATACAGCTGCTGTCGTATTAGCAATTTTCACTGCTAATCTAGCATTCGTATCTTGCACGACAATATGAGCAACCTGAGAGTCTTGTGAATTAGTCACTTGAATTTGATTGCTTAACTGTTTAGGAGTCATATCTAAGTTTAATTGCTTTGTTACTTCTCCTAAAATCGCTGGACTTTTAATAATATCATTGTACGTTTGAATTAACTGAACATTTGTTTGCAATTCAGATGAATTGTAAAACTGCTCTTTTGATTTTGCTTGATTAACTAGGATCTGGGTATTAGCTTCATATACGGGTGTTAAGACAAAAAAACTGACAACACCGCTGATGGTTGCTGCTATGATTGTAAGCAAAGCTATTAGCCAGAATCTCTTCTTTATGACCCCGAATAATTGTTTTAAATCAATAGATTCTTCCATAACTGACCTCCGAACTTAGTAACTTCTTAAAAACCTCTACTTCTCACTATACTTTACAAAGTTATAATCAACTACACTATTTTATAAAATAAGTTAAATATTAACATTTACCTCTCTATTCCGGTATTTATATCGTCATAGTTGATAACTTGTTTACTCTCCAAATGACAAATTTATCTTTATAATTTTTATAAATTTCAATCAATTATCTTGTTACTTTAATTTGGTAAATCAATTTTAAACACTACAAATTTTCTCTTTTGACACGACCGCTATATAATTGAAGTGTAATATTAGAAAATATATACAATAAACACAGGAGCTGGATTTAAGCCTTTTAAGATTCAGAGGACTTATTCAGTTAGATTAATGTTATTTTCTATTTCATATTATAATAATCTACATACCAATTTGAAAATTTTTGTAACCCTTCTTCTATTGAAGTCTCTGGCTTGAATCCTACAGCATTTTGCAGTAAATCCGTCGATGCATATGTAGCTGGAACATCCCCCGGCTTAATAGGCTCAAATATTTTCTCAAATAATACCTCTCTGCCTAGAGCTTTACTTAAGCATTTTTCCAAAGTTTCAATAAAAATCATTAATTTCTCTGGATTATTATTTCCGATATTAAACACTTTATGAGGAACATTATTTTCTCCAACCGAAGGATGAGGAAGTAAACGCTCAATTCCTTCTACAATATCGTCAATATATGTGAAATCTCTATATAAGTCTTTTTCAAAATCACCATTATTAAATATTTTAATTGGTTCATTTGCAAAATATTTATTCGCAAAGCCAAAGTAAGCCATGTCTGGTCGTCCCATTGGTCCGTATACTGTAAAGAATCGAAGTCCTGTAGCTGGAACGTTATATAAGTGGCTATAAGTATGAGCCATTAATTCATTAGATTTCTTAGTTGCTGCATAAAGTGATACTGGATGATCAACAAAATCACTTTCTTCAAATGGAACTTTCTTGTTAGCACCATACACAGAACTTGAAGAAGCATAGATTAAATGATCTACAGGATAGTGCCTACAAGCCTCAAGAATATTGTAGAAACCAATAACATTACTTTGCATATATACATCAGGATTTTCAATTGAATAACGTACCCCTGCTTGAGCAGCTAAGTTTACTACAACGTTTGGTACATACTCTTTAAATATGTTCGTAAGAGCTTCCTTATCAGAAATATCTACTTTTAAGAAAGTAAACTTCTCATATGGCTCTAACTGTTCTAAACGGGTATGTTTTAGTTTGACATCATAGTAATCATTAATATTATCAATTCCTACAACTGTACACCCCTCCGCTAATAGTTTCTTAGACAAGAAGTAACCAATAAATCCTGCAGCTCCCGTAATAAGATAGGTTTTGTTAGTATCTAGTTGATTGTAGCTCACGTTTATCCGTCTCCTTCATGTTTTGTCTTTCTATTGTTTTTCTTCCAATAGAATGGTACTCTACTCCTGCTTGCTTCATTTCATCTACACTATAGATGTTTCTTCCATCGTAAACTAATGGGGTTCTCATTAGCTTTTTATACATGCCTGGGGTAACTTCTTTTACTTCCCCCCACTCTGTAAAGATAAAGCAGACATTAGCACCTTTAATTGCCTCTTCAACATTGGACACGTAAGTCATACTTCCTCTTCCATGGCAACCTTCAGGATGTACTTTCGCAAAGTTGTTTGCTCCAACGGGGTCAAATGCATAAATGTCTGCACCTTGTTCTAATAATAAAGGTATATTTTCAAGAGAAGCGGCCTCACGTAAATCGTCTGTTCCCGGTTTGAATGTTAAACCTAATACAGCAACTTTTAGACCATTAAATGTAATAAGTCGACGGCTTGCTTTTTTATAAAGAATTGTTTTTTGCTCTTTATTTACATTAATAGCAGCTTGTACTGTTTTTAGCTCGTAACCATTTTGCTTTGCAAGGTAATCTAATGCTTTTGTATCTTTAGGGAAGCATGATCCACCAAATCCAATACCCGCATTTAAAAACTTACTACCAATACGTTCGTCAAAACTCATTCCTTTTGCAACGTCTTGAATATCTGCTCCCACTAATTCACACAGGTTCGCAATATCATTCATGTACGAAATCTTTAATGCCAAGAAGTCATTTGAGGCATACTTAATCATCTCAGCAGATCTTCTGTTTACTGAGACAATTGGAAGGTTAAATGGTTTATAGATATCTTGTAAAAGCTTCTCTGCCCAGTCACTTTCCGTTCCAATAATAACTCGTTCTGCATGTAATGTATCATGTACTGCAGATCCTTGTGCTAAGAACTCTGGATTGGATGCTACTTCTACTCTTACATCCTTCACCAAAAAGTCTTGAATAAATTGGTCTACTTTGTCATTTGTACCGACCGGAACTGTAGATTTTACAACTACAAGACAATCTTTCTCTACTGATTCAGCTATTTGTCTTGCGACTGTTGCAATATAAGAGAGGTTAGCTGATCCGTCTGGTTGCTCTGGAGTACCTACACCAATGAAAATAGCATCAGCATCTTTATATGCGGAATCGTAATCCGTTGTGTAGTTTAGTCTTCCTGATTCGTAGTTTTTAATCATTAAGTCTTGTAAGTCTACCTCATAAATAGGAGAAACCCCAGACTTCATTAATTCTACTTTGCTTTGATCAATGTCTACACAAGTTACCTGATGGCCCATTTCGGCAAAGCATACGCCTGCAACTAAGCCAACGTACCCTGTCCCTGCTACTGCTATGTTGTACATAAGGTTCACCTTCCACTCTAACTATTTTACTTTCCCTTAATATTTCTAGATACATTTAATTTGATGTATTATTTCTTTATTTTTAACCTGTCCATAATTGGTTTCAATAGGATATCTAACAAAAGCTTATAAGAATTTCTCCAAACTTTTATTAACATAATGTTGAATAGTTTCTTCGTATCTTGCTTTTCACCTTATTAAGTTGATATACCAAACTCAGAGTTAAAACAAATTCCGAAAACATAGTTGCATAAGCAACTCCATAAGCCCCAAAATTATATCCTAATAAGATGTTTAAAATAACTATCGCTATTACACTTATTCTAAAAGCGATACCATACTCTTTTTGATAACCACTCGAAACCAAGCTCTGAATCCCTAAGAAATTGTTAAGTATACTTAGAAAAAACCAAAGAACTAAAGGAAGCATAAGAGAGTGATACGCAGAATATTGCTTTCCATATATTAAATTGACTATTGAACTCGAGAATATAATCATTATAAAACTAACTATACCGATTATAGGAAGAATAATACTTAAAATTCTTGTAACACTTTTGATTCCATCATCAAAAGAATTTGAAAATTTTTGACTTATCCTTGGAAAAATAGCTTGACCTACAGGAGAAAACATCATAATCATTATATAAGGAACCTTTTGAATTGCTGAATAGACTCCTATTGTACTGTCACTATTAGAGAGGCCTAATACCGTAACTCCAATACCACTAAACACAACTGACATTGCTGAAGTCGTAAATATATGCCATCCATCTTTAAGTTCGCTAATAATATCTTTAAAAGAAAAACTTGTAAACTGTATTTTTAATTTATACCTTGTTATAGTAGCACTAAGAATTCCGTTAAATAGAAAAGTCACTGCATAAAGGGCACTATACAAGTACACTTGTGTAGAATCTCTTATTAATAAGAAAATGAGCAAAACAGATAAAGTTCTTGATAGTACATTTATTATAGTAATATATTTCATAACTTGCAGCCCTTGAAATAACCATACTTGTTGAATTGCTGTACCAATTACGATAGTGAATAAAATTAAAATCAAATAAAGTTGTTTCTCATCTAGTCCAAGTAGAAAAGCAGTAACAATCATTATTATAAATGACATTACACAAAGAATTAATTTTGTCATTGTGATTCTTGTGAAAATTCTACTTTTTTCTTCTTGATTAGAAGCGAGTGCTAATTTCCTTGAACCAGACAAGTTAAATCCATATTCCACAATTACTTGAAAATATGTAACAAAAGTTAACGAGAATGAGAAAACCCCATACTGAGAACTCCCCAAAATTCTAGTTATATATGGAAGTGTTAATAATGGAAGTACAGTATTGAAAATTTGTAATATATACAACCACATACCGTTTATAAAGATTTTATTTTTTAGCAAAGAATTAATATTATAAACCATTTTAAACCCTCTATCTCCAAAGCTTTTGTTAATGCTAATTTTAACTAGAATTTAATTTATTATGACTGTCTGTAGTGATATAGAAGTTTCTCAGTGGGGAAACTTGCTGGCTAAAAATAATCCTGTTTAATAGAATATACACTAATCCTTCAGCTTCTAATATCCATCAATTTAATAACTCCCATACTTTCTATTCAAATCATAATTTATTGTAGAATGCCTTTGTAATAAACTGATTGAATCTAGATAAACTATCCTTTAACTTTTTGTTCAATTTTAAATCTATGTTTGCTTCTGACACTCCTTTTAGCCCATGATGCAAAGGCACTTAGAGGCGCTATAGCCATATATACTATTAATGCATCCATACTCTGAGTTAGTAATCCAATAATTAATAACAAATATAGACCTTTTCTAGGTATACTTTTGGAATTATCAGCCCAGAGACATGAAAATATTAAAATAAAAATTGTAGTTATAATACCTAAGAAAACTCCCAAGTTAGCGACACTCATCTCATATAAGGACGGCGTCATACCTGCTGGTATGTCTAGGGGTGAAGATGTTCCATATAGTGCTGATGTCAAATACCTATAATGTGGGTATGGTTTTGAAGGCCATACAGCTCTAGGCACTAATGTAAATATAGTAGAAAGAAAAGTTTCTCCTCTATAGTCTAATATTGGATCATTTGATATGAGCTCTCTATACAAAACAAATTTTGTAACGTCGTCCCTTCCATAATCGATTCTATATGACATGTACATTGAATCAGAGGAACTTTCTGCTATCGGTTTAACATATAAAGAATATATAGAATTGAATACAATCAAAACTAAAAATATAACCACCAAGGCTTTCTTAATAGGGGGTTTTTTATGCTCAACATTAACACTATTTAATAGAAAGAATAGAAATGTAATTATTAGAGTAACAACAATGTATCTTTTTCCATCTATCCATATTAACGAAAATGCATAAGTAAATAAAATTACATAATCAGATTTTTGTAGTTTTCTACAAAAAAACATACAACAAAATGAGAAGAGACTTATAAATACTAATGCAGTATTTAGTTGATAGAATGTACTTGTTAAACCGCGTATTCCAGCTGTTCCGTAACTAAAGTAATGGGTTATATTACCAGTTACTAAAATATGCAGATACGGTAAATAAACTAGTATTGGAAGTACCCTTTTTTTAAATATAATAGAATTATTCTGCCTATAAACATTTGTCTTCTTAGGATTGTACAATTTTATATATATATATAAACAAATTATCGAGGCTAATATATAAAGAGCATAAACTATTCTAATCAAGTTATTATCTAATGCTATTTGAAAGTTTATAAACCATGCAGTATACCTAGGAACTCCTATAGTGTTATCTAATAAGATAGGTAAACAATTAAAGATATATATAACAATTATTATATAATTTGCTATTGTTTTAGATTTATAATTTAATAATCTACCTAAAGATTTGAAGAAAAATATTGAAGATATAACAATAAGGATCCAATCAATAATAGTCGCCATTTCACACAACCTTTTTCTTAACTATTAATATGTAATAAGATTTTTTTCATATTAGACACATTGTCTGTATTCTTGAAGAACTTTCTTGCATTCTCTTGATACACTACATAATTGTCTTCAATCCTATTTATAGCATCAATTATTGAATTCTTATCTGAGAAATCTACACATTCTCCTGCTAGAAAAGTTCCAATTGTGCTAGTCAGCCCTGGAACATCACTCCCCAATACAGGAATCCCAAAGCCTGTATATTCATAGATTTTATTGGGAGCACAAAACAAATTATTCATTGAAGAATCATCATAATTTGCTATACCTATGTGTGCATAACTAGTAATCTGTAGATGTAATGGTGCTGGAAAATATCCTAGATAGATAGAGTTTGCATATATCTTTTTAACTTTATCTGCCCCATTGTAGAAAGATTTACCTATGAGCACTAACACATAATCAGACTTCATATCATTTAATGCCTGAGCTAAAACTGCCAAATCTCTATCAGCAGAGATTATTCCCTGATATACAATAACCTTTTTCCCTTGAATTTTTGATATTGCAGTCTCTAAGTCCGGTGTTGTAGGTTTTTGTTTTAACATTTTAGGATGATGGTACGGCTTATTAGGTAGTACGTATGGCTTTTTCTCTAGACTCCACCACGTTTTCATTATTCTAGCTCTATTATCTTCACACGCGATAATCGCAGAAGCATCGTGAATGATTCTTTTCAGTACAAAACGATAGAAAGGATACTTATCATATAGCTCTAGTACACTTAATATATATGGCATTTTTTTATATTTATTCACAAGCGCTATGGCACTATCTACGGTACCTAACCAAAGAACTGTATTTTTGTCTTTATATTGGTTTATAACTCTCCAAGCTTTTCTTCTAAAGCTTAAATAAGCATTTATCTTTCCTAGTTGAGGTACTGATATTCGTTTATTTCCCAGTATGATACATTTTATTTTTCTTTTTTCAAATTCATTGAGCAAATGTTGGTCACATTCTCCACAAATTACAGTTATGTCTACCCCAAAGTCGTTCATGAGTAGTATTTGAGACACACAAGGTGGATACATATGCAAAGCTTCTTTCACTACATATATTACTCTCTTATGATTCATTTTTTCCTCCATTATTAATACCTAGACTAAATGCCTTATAAAAGTTATTACGTTCTATATCTAACTTACTATAATCATATTCTTTCGCTTTTTCAAAACTCCGTATTGCTTCTTCATGCATCGCTTTAAGGTTCATCGCCTCTAAATTTCTACATATTTCTTCAACAGATCCATTCGAGAAAATAAATTCTTTATTCAATAACTCTGGTATTCCCCCAGTATTAGAACCAATAGATGGGCAACCTCTACTCATCGCTTCTACTAGAGCTCTCGGTAATCCTTCTTGTCTGCTAGGCTGAATATATATATCTATATTATCAAGATATTCAAAAACTTTATCATGAGATAAAGAACCTAAAAATTTAACTTTATCAGTTACTCCTGCTTTATCAGCAACTGATTTCAGAAAACTGTTATCTCCTCTTCCAACAATATGGTATTCAAAATTGTACCCTTCTTTATTAAGAAGTGAAATAGCTTCTATTACATATTGTTGCCCTTTATACCTTACGTTAACAGCTGCTGTTGTTCCTAATATAATAGAATCATTTTTAGTTATTCTATTAATTTTTTCTAAACGTCTCTCTAAAATACTTGCGTCTAATTGAGGTAAGGCTACATCCGAACATCCTATAGTCATCCTACTATTAGGGTATCTTTTTTGTAAAAACTCTCTTGTCACATACATCACACTGGAGGCAGCTTTCACTCGCTTTTTAGTAGTCAAATACACATAAGGAGCAACAACCTTTCCTTTTAAGCTGTGATTCCAATAAGCATCCCATGGGCACGCCACCATTTCTATCATATAGGATTTTCCACTTTTTTCGGCGAGAGAAGTAGCGAGTGAACCAATAGAGCTTGGTAATCTAGCAATCAGTGAATCACATTCTTTAATCTCTTTGCTAATAATTTTTTTTGCTTTAATAATTCTAAACTGACTTTTTATAGATTTGAAATTAGGGATTTCTACAAATCTTACTCTTTCAGTGGACGCTAAAGTTAGTTTATCATCAAATTCATATATCCTCTTATGCCTACTAACTACAATGACTTCTTCAAAAATTTTTGTATACCTTTCTAGTACAGCTTTAGAAAGCCCTCCTGTACTATAAAAATTATCTTTATACTTATAAAACGTGTGGTCATGAGCAAATAATAGCTTCATACTCTTTTCCTTTCCTTAATTTTTTTTGCAGGTATTCCCCCTACAATTGTATTGCTTTCTACTTTATTTTTAACTACTGCACCTGCAGCAACAATACTTCCAGAACAAACTTTGCTACCACCTAATATTCTACTTCCTGCTCCTATCCATACATTATTTTCAATAATAGTTTCCCTAAACTCACAACCCTGATCTTTTATATTTCTTTCTAAATCCAAATATATATGTTCTTCAGAAAGAATTGTACTACTATGAGCTATAGAGACATCGTCCCCTATACTAACTCCTCCTGATGCGTCAACATAGCACATAGGATGAATACTCACGTTATCCCCTATCTCTAAGTTATGAAGACGATAAAAATAAACATTTGAAAATATCGCAACATTATCACCGCAACTTTTAGCACAGTTTTTTAAGCAAATGTATCTAACCAACATAGCTGTATAGTTATCGTGGTTCCTTACTAATTTCAATAATCGTAAGTAAAAACCTGAAGGTAATATTTTTGATAACTTAACTAGAAAATTTATTAATGAGGAAAACTTTTTTACTATGTCTCTCTTCCTTGCCATAAGAAACTCCTTTAATTTCAACTTATAGACTTATTAATTTTTTCAATTTCATTAATATATGTTGCCACTACAATATTTCGATCAAATTCTTTTTCCACTTTCTTTCTACCATATATCCCCATAGTCTTTTGTGATTCATAACTTAGACTAATAAATTTTTCAATTTTATGGATAAGATCTTTACTATCTTGTTGTACAACAATAAACCCGTTCTCGTTGTCATCTACTATTTCTCGACAACCACTCCTATTCGTAGTAATAACAGGTCTTCCAGAGGCTGCGCTTTCTAATAACACATTTGACATTCCCTCTGGATAATAGGTAGGATGAATAGTGCAATGGGAAGTTCTAAGATATTTTTGTACATCTTTTTGCATTCCATGGTACCTAATAATACCTTTATTATTCATTTCTCTTAGTTTTTCTTCATACTCTTCTTCACAAGAGCCCAATATGTTAAATACTGTGTTTGAGTGCTTCTTTTTTATATATTCAGCCGCCTCTAAATATTGATCAATACCTTTCTCTTTCATTACACGAGCAATAAATAAAAAATGAATCTCTTTAGATTTTGGATAATCCAGTAGAGAATATTCTTCTAAATTAACTCCTGAACCAGGTATTAATCTCTTATTATCAATAGAAATGTTGCTACTTAAAAATTTTTCATTCTCCTTATTTTGAAAGAATACACAATGAGCTTTTTTTAAAGACAGTTTGTAGAGAGTTAAAGTTACCTTCTGCAGAATTCCTCCATTTTCCACTGCACTTCCCAATCCTGTAATATTAGAGATATAAGGCACTTTACTTATTCTAGACATTATCCCTCCATATACATTTGGCTTAATTGTATACGTCAAGACTACATCGGGATTAGTACTTTTAATAATCTTTTTATACCTCCACAGTACTTTCAAATCGGTTATTGGGTTGGTTCCTCTTCTACTAATTGGAGTTTCAATAAACTCACACCCTAATTTCTCTAATTCAGGAACGAGATCCCCATTAGGAAGAGAGATGTAAACTTTGTATTTTTTTGTTAATTCACTAATTAATTCCTTTCTAAATTTATATAAACCAACGTCGTTATTTGCTAATATAAGTATTTTTTTCATCAAACTACACTCCCAGCTCAGACCTAGCATATAATCATTTAAGCTTTATGTATTGGCAATTCTCCCACTTTTTAAACTACAATTCTAAAAATCTATAGAAATTGAACACTACACCTCGTTTATTCTAGTTAATACAAATTTATCAGGATAAAGAGGTGTAGTATATTCCCTATTTTTTTAGTGTGAATTAGTATTTTTCCATTTATCACAACAGCTTATTTCATAGGGGATTTACTACCTTGAAAAACTTCTACAGTTGCTGCTGTTTCAGACCTC
>Ga0209795_10001718_pt1 | contig 13138 bp, 14 predicted proteins | sample AgamicOrMarz_FD_187166 | JGI IMG/M metagenome (GOLD analysis project Ga0209795, IMG submission 187166) | Agave microbial communities from Guanajuato, Mexico - Or.Ma.rz (SPAdes) (version 2) | ecosystem: Host-associated > Plants > Phyllosphere > Phylloplane/Leaf | place: Guanajuato, Mexico...
TGCTCCTGCTTTAATGGTCGAAACGTAAACTGCGTCAATCGGTGGGACAAGATGTTGTGCAAAATATCCTTTATACGTAACAATGACTGTTAATAAAGCAACACCAAACGCGATCATCGATGTAACATATTGTTGTTTTCTTCCAGCAATTTCAAACTCCTTGTCCTTTCCATTTCCCCGGAGAATATGACCTGTTTTTAAGTCATATCCCATATCCGCAAAGGCTGGGCCGGTCGCAGCACTAAATCCGGCTAGCAATGCAAGTGCAACTGGTGGAAAGCCGACCATCATCCCAATCAGAAGGGTAATAAACGCCACCGCGAATGCCGGGAACCATCCTGAGTGCATAGCTGCAATTCCTACGATTAACTCATGAACGAAAGCGGCAAAGGCTGCAAAAAATAAGAATCCAATAAACATACCAGGAGACATGTGAGTTAAAAGCCCACCCGTAGTCGCAATAATAAGAGCAATGACTAAATAAATGACAAATCCAAAACCTAATGCCCTTTTTGCCTCATTTATTGGACGTGTCAATAAAGATTCATCAACTGCTGCATCAAGAGTCGCAGCCACTTCAGCATTACTTGATTTTGTTGATTTTTTCTGTTTCCCAAAAATCAATATCGCTACCTGGATTAATGCAACAATACCAGCCCCTATCATGATTCCATGGGCAATATAAAGTTGGTTAACATCTACACCGAACCATGGGACAGAATACTGACGGATCATGAGTCCAATTCCAAACATGGTAAGTGCCCAGATATTACCGATAAAAGCAACACCGAATGCTGACATTGGGATATGAAGAAATGATCCAACGATCCCAACCGCGGTCCCAATTCCTAGGAGTCCTGCACGCTTTCCGCCTTTATCGCCAGCAAGAATCGATTGAGCGGTCGCAACACCAGGCGCCCATGTCCCAGATGCCGGGAACAACTTGGAATCAAATAGTTTATATAGAATTCTGGCATCGACAAACATGGCTAATGCAGCACCAAATAACATTGGAAGAATTAATTCCGTTTTCCCCATTAAAAATGGGATGCCAATTGGAATTAACAAGCTATTTGCAGCACCAAACGTTGCCGATGAAATGGCTGTTTGCACTAGATTTTGACGATGAATCGATTTGTATTTTTTAAAAATAGTAAGTGGAATTCTAGCAATCAGCATGGCTATAAGAGCACCTATAATTGCAGTATTGGGTGTTACCCCCAAAGTGGTAACGATTTGCATACCAATAATTGCGCCGAAAACACTTGTAACAATGGTAAGTATCAAAGCAAATGGCTCAAAAATGCGCGGATGGTTTCTTTCTTCCTGTTCATGATTCACAAAAATGCCCCCCTATCTAGATTTATATTTTTTTCCTGACCTTCTTTGCAGGATCTTCTAATTTTGAATAATGTGGTTGGGTTACCGCTTATCTACTATTTCATTTGCCTCTGTCGCTTGTTTCTCCGCAATGCCTATTTTCTTAAGAATGGTTCCTATTTTTACGGTACTTAGAAGAATACCAGCAAAAACAAGTAATGCTCCGAATAGTTTTTTTATGGTTAGGGGATTTTGGTAAATCCAAAAATCCAGCAGCATCGTCATGATCGGTTGCAGATTAAGGACTATTGCTGACTTGGCAGCTCCGAGATTATTCATAGCCTTATTCCACAACATTGAAGTTATACCTTGACCAATCAATACCGACATCACACCAAACAGCCACACCCAGACCGTATGATTCCAATCAATTTGTGTCCCTATTAAAATAAATGGATCAAAAATAATTGCTGCAACGAAGAAGCTATAGGATGTTATAATAAATGGTGACAAACGATTGGAAAGCAAACGAACAAAAATAAGATTGCACGAAAATGTGATAGTACCACCAAGTAATAGTAAATCTCCAAGGCCTAAAACCAACTTACCTTTAATCGATAAGACAAAATATAATCCAATAATAGCAATCACACTGCCTGCAATCATTTGTGGTGTGATTTTCTCTTTTAAAAATAATGCCGCAAGTCCTGCTGTTATTAGCGGAGACATGCTAAAGATTAACGAAGCATTCGTTGCCGTTGAGTATTTTAACCCTGTAAATAAAAAGATCTGATTGGCAACCAATCCTATTAATCCAGCGAAACAGAAAAGAAGAAATTCCCTCCGTTTTAGCCGGACAAAGCATTTTGTGATAAGCCCCATTGCCAAAAAGAAAATGGAAATAACAGTCAAGCTAAAAGCTGAAAGAAAATAGGGAGAAAATTCTTTTAGCAAGAATTGACGCGCTAGGTAGTTTCCTGCCCAAATAAGTACGCAAGTTAAAAGAATGAGATATGATTTGGCCAAAAAATAACCTTCTTCCAATTTAAAACCTTTTCAAAGTAATAAAGTTACTTAAACAGTGAAGATGCAATCAATCCCTCAGCCTCAACCGCATCAATAATAGGAACGTTTATTTCTTTCCGTAAAGTATCGGCGAGACCAATGGTTGAAAAACCTGTACAAGCAAATACGATGACTTTAGCGCCTTGTGCGATTAATTTTTTTACTGCTTCAATTGCCCGCTCCTTGCCAATAGGTGTTAATAAGTCAGTGGTATTAGTTACCCCTTCTGGCTGTTGATAGCCAACTATTAAGTTTGCTAATAAATTTTTTATTACAGCTGGTGCGGTATCGGTAATCCCAAGGACCCCTACTGGCTGTCCAATGGTTAAAGCTGTATATGCGGCTGCGCTTCCTGCTCCGATAACGGGAATGGATACTTCCCTTCTTAGCTCCTCAATAGCAGGATCCGCAGCACAGCTTATAGTTAGAATCTTACATCCCTCTTGTTCCAACCTCTTACCTAATTCGACAATTTTCGGTACCGCGATTGCTTCTGTTTCATCATTAAAGATTCCTAACGGCTGGTCAGGTATGCAATTATTAATGGTTGAAACATGATAGTTATTAGAAATAATGTTGCCATGTTGTTCAAGAATCTCTTTATTTTCTGTCGTAAATACTCTTATAACACCAATCATCTATTGCTCCCCTTTCTAAAAGAGTTTTTAAAATTTTCACAAAAAAATGAAACTAGTGAATATTTAAATTCTAATTCACATTTATCTTCGTGAATACGTTCCCAATAACTAAAAATAAACAGGGTGTGTTGTGCTCTCAGCACAACACACCCTGTTTTATTCATTATTTTTGAAAAAGTAGTAAGAGATACAAAAGAAATAAATTAAACTTTCTTGACTATTTTCCGTATGAATGTCGAATAACTCACGAATTTTGTCCATTCGATATTTAATCGAATTTCGATGTAGATATAAATGTTTGGCCGTTTCTAATAAACTCCCACGTGTATAAATGTAGTAATATAATGTTTTTAAAAGGTCTGTTCCATTCTCTTTGTCATATTGATAAAGCTTCCCAATCCTTTTTTCAATAAATTTATCAATCTCTACTGATTCGGATGCCTCCAAAAATAGATCAAACATTTCGATTTCTTCAAAAGTAAAAATTCTCTTTTGGTTATTTAATCTCAAACCAAAAACAATTGCTTTTTTAGCTTGAACATAACTTTTTTGAATTTCCCATAAATGCGCTTTTTCACCAAAGCCAATACGAATCTTGTTAAATTGATCCATAAATGGGCTTAATTTTTCCTGCCAAGCATTATGTGCAGTTTCTTGATTTGCTGACCCAAGTAATAAAACTAAACTTTCACCTTTCCAATGGATGTGGGACTTTATATAACTTTTTTGTGATTCCTTGGATAATAAACCATTTAATTTATCAATTTGTTGGGAAATGTCTTCGTTTTCCCCTTCAATCAATGCTACTTCCCAAACAGCATCTGGTTTTAATCCAAGCTGACTTCCCTTATCCATAATTTCCTGTTTTGATAAAGGTAACCCCGACAACAGCTCATCAACGAAATTACCTCGAAGCCTCTTTTCGGTATCCACCGCGGTCTTTCGCCGCATTAATTCAAGTGAAAATACAAGCCTTGCTTGTTCTATACAGACTTGGTCTAATTCATCTAGTTTTTCCTTATCGACGATTAACTTTCCAACCATTTCCTTATCTACTCGTATCTCCCAAAAGCGGGGATTAGGCGAGGAATGAAAATGTGCATCAACTGGTGACCCGACGATTATTTCTCCGGTCTGGTCAATTAGCCAAATGGATGAATTCAATAATCGGGATACATTATCGGCGACAGCTTGAATTCCACTATTCTCAAGGACTAGGGTCGTTAACATTTTATAAATTTCTTCCGATTTCCTAAGCAGTGCTGATTGTTTATTAATGATTTTTTCCATTACTGCATGGGTAATATCAATGTACGGAATCCCTTTTGGCAATTGAATAATCGGTAAGTCAAAGGTATTGCTCATTTGGATCATAGCTTTAGGCATTTCATGTAAAAATCGTTCGGGTTTAATTGCTAACGCTGCAGCATCAGCTTCCGCTAATTGCCTCACTAATTTTGGAAGTAAGGCCGGCTCATGGCGAATGGAATAAGCTGTTGTCAGGAGTAACTCTCCCTCCCTTAACCAACCTGTTACATCCGGCACTTCCATAATATCAATGTATCGAACCACCCGGTTGAGACCCTTTTCACCACTAATCACCTTTGCATCTTTTAATACTGGCAGGTCAAGTATTTCAAGTAAAGTAATACCAGCTGGGTTCATCGTTTTTCACCCTGTCTACTTTTTTATACATAGTTTTATCAGATAATATTGCCTGTTCCTTGATTGAAATCGCAAAAATACTATCACGATTAACGTCATTATGATTATTATACATATTTTTCTTGGGTACTAATTTATATAGATACCCCTATCAGACAAATATGTAATGGAAATCCCTTGAATCTCTTATAGAAAAACTCTATTGGACAAAACTAAGAAGATTCTATAAAAAGTGCCATTTTATATCTCTTCCTTGTAACAAAACAACCTTAGGTGCTATTAAAATCGGCCAAGAGAACGACACCAATTACCCATCATCCTCGAACATATTCCTTCCGAACAATCTCCACATTGTCCTTATGACATTGCTTCGTAAAATTAGATGGAAATGGCATTTCTTTTTCCAAAGTGTTTAGTCGCTCTTTATCCTCGTCGACCACAGCAGCAATCAAACGGCCTAGATAATCTTGCGAAAGTTGGATCCGGCGCTTAATCTCTGCTTGTTCAGAGGTAGTTTGCCCATGCCCCGGGACCAGTACCGAAACCTTATGATTTAACAAAAGTTGCTCCACTTTCCGCAATGTTTCCTCATACGCTTTTGCACTATAATAGATAAACGGCAGCTCAAAATCGGAAAGGTAATCGCCCGCCACCCAAAGCCCTAGTGGCTCTACCAATGTAAATAAGCCATCATGCGTATGACCCTGGGCTAAATAAAAGGTTAGCGTCGTCTCCCCAAACTTCAGCTGCTGCCCATCTTTATGGATCACGTAATCTATTTCCGGAAAGCCAACCTCGTAAGGAGGCTCAATATAATACTCATTATAAAATTGCTGAATCAGCTCTAATTTTTGCGCTTTTTCTGGATGTTCCTGCAAGCCTTTGCTGCCAATCACTTTCGCGTCCGGGAACGCATGATATCCGATGATATGGTCGAAATCTCCGTGTGTAAACAAAAGATACACGTCCCGATCCCCCTTAACACGGGCAACATGTTCCTTGATTTCCTCTATTTCATGTGGGAGCCAGTTTGGATCTACCACGATCACGAGGTCCTTCGTCACCGCTACCGTACAAGTTGTCTGAAATAAGGCACTTTGAAATACCGTTATCGATTCATTTTGAAATTGAATCATGGCTGCTCCTTCTCCCTAAGGAATTAATAATATTTTCCCTGTACTCTTGCGGCTTTCAAGATACCGGTGAGCTTCCTGCCCATCCTTTAACGCGAAAATGGTTGGCGCTGCTACCCGGACTTTCCCCTCTTCCATCCAGCGGAAAAGCTCTCTTGACCTAATGACCCGCTCTTCACGGGAAGTCAGCACGTTCCATAGATCTCCGCCAGTCAGGGTCTTGGACGTATCCATTAACATTCTTGGATCCACAAGCGCTGGGTCTCCTCCAGCCATGCCATAGAAAACCACCGTTCCGCCAACTCGCGTCACCTCAAAACTATCGGAAAGTGTGGATCCTACTGATTCATAAACCACATCGACGCCTTTACCGTTTGTCGACTCAAGAACCTGGCTTTTCCAATCATCCTGATACAAGTAAACCTTTTCGGCTCCTGCCTCCTTAGCAGCAGCCGCTTTTTCAGTAGATGAGGTTAAACCAATTACCTTTCCCCCGAGCAGGTTTACGATTTGGATGAGTAGCTGTCCAACACCGCCAGCAGCGGCATGAACCAGGACAACATCATTCTCTTTCACAGCGTAGCTGTCCCGCGTTAAATAGTGTGCAGTTAAACCTTGAAGCAATACAGATGCGGCATCATTCAATGAGATCTGCTCCGGAACTGGAATGGCCTTTTCAAAAGGGACAGCAGTCAGCTCAGCATTCGCATAGGGGACATCAGCGAATGCGATTCGATCACCCACCTTAATTCCCCCCACATTTGCTCCTATTTTTTCAACGATTCCAGCCCCTTCATACCCTAAAATGTAAGGTGGCTCTCCCGCTAAGTGGTAGTTTCCTTTTCTTCTGTAGATATCAGCAAAGTTGAGGCCAATCGCCTTCATTTTTACTAGAACTTCATCCGGACGGATCACTGGTCGTCCGATTTCTGTATATTCGAGAACATTTGGTCCTCCAAAAGTATTAAATACTAGTGCTTTCAACTAAATACCCTCATTCATACTAAATTTAATGATTACGTCTTTATTATTTAGAATTGTCGTTTAGAAAGCAAGTAACTCCGTTTCAATTTTTCACCAAGCTTGGTGCATTAAAAAAAGCCTCATAAAATTCGAGGCTTTTAGATAACAGGATAATATTGTTCATATCTAGGATGGCAATAATAGGGCGGCCGCGGTCCGATTTGAGGCATTAAGATTGGCTGCTGATTAGAGTTGTATTGTACGGCTACTTTTTCATCAGAATGGTCGACTAACAATAATCGGGCTTCCCGGCTATATTGATAGTTTGGCATGTACGATCCTCCTTAGAAATACTCCTTTTCCTCACGTTATTCGGTCTGGTTCCATAGTGAGCCCGTCCTTGATTGTGAATTTCAAAAACCTATAATCGACCGACGGCTTTCTAACAGAAAACAGGCACTGCGTTCGCCCAGAAAACATACTGTAACAGAAAAATGTTTTTTCTAGGAGGAATCCCATTGGCACACGATGACTATCAAAATCCATCCAATAACTATCCTTTGTATCCTCATTACGGAAAAATCACACGCTACGAAGACATTCCGCTGACGGTTCCAGAACAACGGCAGCTGCGTCAGCCTGGTGTTGAAAAACTAATGGTACCACGTCCGATTATCGAAAATCCAAACTACCAGGGAAGTGGAAAACTAACAGGAAAAGTGGCACTTATTACAGGCGGGGACAGCGGGATCGGGGCAGCAGTTGCCATTGCTTTTGCCAAAGAAGGGGCCAATGTCGCCATCGCCTATCTAGACGAACATGAAGATGCCAATCGAACTAAAACTCGGATTGAAGAGCTTGGGCAAAGGTGTTTATTATTACCTGGAGATCTTCGGGAAAAACAGCAGTGTGCAGCAATCGTCGAAAAGGCCGTCCAAACCTTTGGCAAGCTCGATATACTTTGCAACCATGTGGGAATCCAATTTCAGCAGTTAAGCCTTCTGGATATTACGGATGAGCAATTCGATGATACCTTTAAAGTCAACATCTATTCTCATTTTTACACAACCCGTGCTGCCCTTCCACACTTAAAAGCGGGCAGTTCTATCATCAATACCGCTTCCGTCGTGGCCTTTTATGGGAATGATCAATTAATTGACTACTCCGCCACAAAGGCAGCAAATGTTGGTTTCACAAGGGCATTGGCCCGTAATTTAATCAAAGAAGGAATTAGAGTAAATGCTGTTGCTCCAGGTAAGATCTGGACACCGCTTATTCCGGCCAGCTTTTCTGCAGACCAAGTACCAATCCCAGGCAACCCAATGCAGCGCCAAGGCCAGCCCTTTGAACTGGCCCCAACCTATGTCTATCTCGCTTCCGATGATTCCCGATTTGTGACCGGACAAACACTTCATGTAAATGGCGGGCAAGTAACTTCATCCTAATCAGAAAGGGCGGTTGGATACCATCCACCGCCCTTACCTCTATTCAGGAATCGTAATCTCCAGCTTACCTTTTTCGTTCGTTACCTCCACTATCTTATCAACAAATAAATATGGCGTATCATAGCGATCTTGCTTTTTGATATCGACATAGCTATTATTCGCCGTCAGAACCGGAAACACCGCATTTGTTTTCTTAAATAAGTTTTGGGTAACCTCTACCTCAGCCATTAGGATAATCTGTTTATTGGAAAGCGCAAAATATAACTTCCCAATCTCAAGGTCATCCTCAATAATCATAGCCTGTTGTAGAACCGAAATCAGGCATGTTACAAAATCATTCACCTGTTCGTTTGATAACCCTTCTAATCCAAAAGCCGCCAAAGTTTTGTTTAGTCCATTCTTTATTTCCTTAAATGAAAATACATCTTCAATTCGGAAAGCCGATTTTGTTTTCCCAAGACTTTCGAACTTCTTTTTCGTTTCAAACAGGTATTGTTTTACATAGCCTTGATGCTGATCACGCAGCATCACAAAGTCAGACAGCTCTTGTATGCTTCGAATCTCTTTACTCTGATTCCGAATGACTAGTAAAAAACCATAGAGATCTTTCTCATCAAAGGTGTTTCCTACTAATTTTTCATAATAATAATGCAGTAATGATTGCTCTTTCTTATCCATTGTTGTTCTCCTACTATTTAAATATCTTTTCTATTGTACCGTATGGCAGTCTGAATCTACTAATCTTTCTTTTTAATAAGTAAAACTTATCGTATTTGATGAAAATTAATTACTTTTTTTTATTGCCGATTTAGGTTATGATAGAAGAAAGAGCCTTTTGGGTTTGACTTCTCTTAACATCCATTATTCTGATTATGCATTTGGGATTGCTTGTTTTGAAATAAAATCATCCAAAAAACCCATCTATTTCCACTGCATATTTGATATAATGGTAGTAAACCCCATAAACACCTGCAAAACCCACTAGTAACTATTTTTTCATTAATACCAAAGGAGGCTTCACTATGTATCAAATCAAAGGAAAAGAAAAAATATTTGTGTATACAGGTCCCGATGGATCAGGTCGAAAGACGATTGCGAAAATGGTCGCTACCGCATTTGATATGGAAACTGTCATCTCTTACACCACTCGTTCCCCACGTCACTATGAAAAAAATGGTGAAGACTACCACTTTGTCAGCGAAGAAAACTTCAATCAGATGGAAACTAACCAAGAATTTCTTGAAAGTGTAGAAATTGATGGGATTCATTATGGAATCCGTGAACAGGACATTGTTGAGGCTTTTCAAAATCACGACTACGTCTATTTAACCTTAAATCCAGAAGGAACGGAAAAGTTGAAAAAGATGTATGGCGAAAATGTCGTCCGAATCTTTATCTTTGCTGACCGGGATACCGTTATTCAAAGACAGCATGACCGGCAAGATCCTGATGATGCAATTGAACGGCACATGACCCATTACGATGAAACCATGAGTTATAAAAACAGCTGTGAATATGCATATGAAAATTATGATTCCCCACAGGTTGCCTATCAAATCAGCGAATTGATTGAATCCTTTTTGGACAGAAATCTCGAAGTAACAGATTATTAATAAATCCCAACGAAGGCAAACAGTGCCCCGCACTGTTTGCCTTTTTTTATTTTTAGACTGGACATAATACAAGTAAATGTGCTAAGTTAATATAGTTACCTATGATAACTATTATCCACAGTAACTAATTTCAAAGAAATAAAGAGGTGTTTTCGATAAAAACTTCACAAAAGTTCTTTCACCAATTACTTATGATGTATCGGCCGTTTGAAAATAGGCTGAATGTTCATCTAGCAGAGCACCAGCTTTATAGAGCACAATGGACGATTTTATACTACTTAGCTAATAATGAATCAGCGACACTAGTGGAGCTTTCCCATTATATGAGTGTTGAGAAACCCACTGTTACCCGAACGATTAACCGTTTAGAGGAGCTTGGGCTTGTCGAACATGTCCCCGGAAAGGACAAACGTGAAAAGAGAATGCAGCTTTCGGCTGCTGGACAAAAGGTATATAAAGATGTGCGTGTAACAATTGACCAATACGAACAAGAAATCTTAGAAGGGATCACGGAGCAGGAGCAAATTGAGGCCATCCGGATCATGGGGGAAATTCGAAATAATATTACAAAGTAAGGGGTTAATAAAGTGAATTCATCAAGATTATGGACAAAGGATTTTATTATTGTTTCTGGTATCAATTTTCTAATAAACCTTGTGTTTTATTTATTAATAGTCATTATTGGGGAGTACGCAGTCGATCAATTTCATGCTTCCACTAGTGAGGCAGGCCTTGTCACAGGTATCTTTATTATCGGCTCTTTAATCGGCAGGCTTTTTACCGGATGTTTCATAGAGTCATTAGGACGCAGAAGAACGCTATTTATTGGTCTGGTTTTCTTTATCATAACGACAATTCTTTATTTAATCAGCTCTAATATAGGCATCATGCTGGCTACCCGTTTATTACATGGTATTGCTGCTGGTATTGTCGGAACAGCTACTGGTACAGTTGCCGCACAAATTATTCCAGCCGCACGAAAAGCAGAGGGAATTGGTTACTTTAGCATGAGTACTACCCTAGCTACAGCAATTGGCCCGTTCATCGGACTATATATGACGCAGCATACCACCTTCCAAATGATTTTTATTTTTTCCGTCATTTTGGGAATCATAAGTTTCATCACATCATTGTTTGTTTATGTTCCTGCCGTAACCGTAACTGCCAAACAAACTGGCGAAATACAAGGAGGAGGCTTTAAGCTTTCAAACTTTATTGAGCCTAAGGCTGTGCCGATTGCCCTCATAACACTTGTTATTTCTTTTTGTTATTCAAGTGTTCTTTCATTTATAAAGTTCTATGCGAATGAAATTAACCTAGTTAGTGCAGCAAGCTTTTTCTTTCTTGTTTATTCGGTTGCTGTTTTATTCTCACGCCCTTTCACCGGCCGCTTGATGGACACGAGAGGTGCAAACTATATTATGTACCCTGGCTTTGTTATTTTAGCAGCTGGAATGGTGCTTCTAAGTTCGGTCAATTCAGGGCTTATGTTACTTGTGGCCGGCGCTCTGATTGGTCTTGGCTTTGGAAATATGCAATCAAGCACACAGGCTATTGCAGTCAAATTAACACCGGCGCACCGGATGGGATTGGCCACTTCAACATTCTTTATCGCTCTTGATGCCGGACTAGGGTTTGGACCTTATATACTTGGATTCATCATTCCCGTAACGGGTTATAGACCATTATATGTGATTCTTGGATTAGCTGTTTTTGTATCTACGGTTCTGTACTATTTCTTGCATGGTAAAAAGGAACATGAGTTACGAGCAAATCTTAAGTCAGCAGCATAAATATAGGTAAGAGGCGAAAGGCTTTTGCCTCTTTTTTTTTATACAAGTCTAACATTTGCATAAGACCTGCTTGAAGGAAATATGATAATATAAGGATCCTAAATAGAGGGGTTGTTCTAGGGTGACCATATTTAATAAGATTGCATTATTTTTTGTCATTTTGTATTCCGTTATCATTTTGATAAATACTTATTTAGGAGAAAGTGAACGGCTTCAATCAAATGTCATGTTTTTTTTGATGAATGGGTTTGCCTATATTGTCTCGGCTTTGGAAGTAGAAAAAGAGAAACAAATTGTTTTGGAGACCTGATTTTCTTCCGATTTTCACATCAAGAAAGCAAGTGATTTTTAATTAAACGTTTGATTAGTTTGGTGAAAATATTAATTAAACGTTTGATTAATTTTTTTAAACTCCTGAAGTATCAAGGTCTGAAAACTTTTTAATTTAACGTTTGATTAGTTTTATGAAAAAGGCGCCTGCACCTTTACCCGGTGCAAGCGCCTTTTTTATTAAAGTATTAACCTGTAGGGAGCTTCATTTTTTCCTTTATCGTAGAAAGATATCTTTTTACAGTCCCAAGCATCGGCTTATCGTGCGGAATTAAATCATTACTTGTTTCCATACCTTCTTGCTCAAATCTTTCGTCCATTAGTTCATGAGTATAAATTCGCCCGCCTGCGAAAATGCTTCGAATAGAACATGCTAACTCTTCACTGGGACTGTCTTTCAGTAAATATCCTCTTACATCCGCTTTTAACGCCCGCTGCCAATAGCCTTGTCTAGCAAAGGTAGTCAAAATAATCACCTTACAGCCTAATGGTTTTAGGATTTCAGCTGCCTCTAGGCCGCTTTTGATGGGCATCTCGATATCCATTAGACAAACATCCGGCTTTAAACGTTGTACAAGCCTTATGGCCTCTTCCCCATCTGACGCTAGACCGATGACTTCCATATCATCTTCCAAATTGAGGAGAGTACCAATTGCCTCTAACAGCATTTCCTGATCTTCCGCTATTACAATTCGAATCACATTTGTTCTCTCCTTATCCGCAGCTAAGGAAATGCGCAAGTACCCGTTTAGTTGGTGTTGAAACTGGCACATTCTCTATTTTTATACTTACTTGTAAGACATCGACTCCTCCTGGTAGAGAGGAGTCAGCCCATTTTATAATTCAGGTTTTGCTTGAACAGCTATTCTCTTTTTCGCAACAGCTTTTATATCCTTAAAAGTGATAAAGTTCTTTGCTTTCTCATCCCAAAGACGAAATCGCAGTGAACGAAGGCTTGTCGCAAGAGTAATCGTAGGGACGTGCTGTAATGGCGAGGTGCTAGTGTGCGCCTCTTCGAGTTTATAATTAGGGACCCTTGGACTTAAGTGGTGAACATGGTGAAAGCCGATATTACCTGTTAGCCATTGTAATACTTTCGGAAGCTTGTAGAAGGAACTTCCTTCGACGGCTGCTAAAACATATTCCCACTCTTTGTCATGCTCAAAATATGAG
>Ga0209795_10001722_pt1 | contig 13133 bp, 11 predicted proteins | sample AgamicOrMarz_FD_187166 | JGI IMG/M metagenome (GOLD analysis project Ga0209795, IMG submission 187166) | Agave microbial communities from Guanajuato, Mexico - Or.Ma.rz (SPAdes) (version 2) | ecosystem: Host-associated > Plants > Phyllosphere > Phylloplane/Leaf | place: Guanajuato, Mexico...
AAGCTCCCTTTTTTCATATGGTGAAGTGAGGGAGGGATTTAGATGGGAGAACGAAAACACGTCAAGGAGGAGGAGGTTATGAAAGCGCGAGATGTTGATTTGTTGTCGTATCTGGAAGCAAAAGGCGAAACCTTTGTAAAAGAGGGAAAGTATTACCGTCATACCGAACATGATAGCTTACTCATCAAAGGAAATATGTATGCTTGGAATAGCCGGAATGAAACAGGATACGGAGCAATCAGTTTCGCTCAAATGTATTATGGGATGTCTTTTCCACAAGCTGTATTAGATATCAATAAAGGCGATTATAAAGAGCTTTCTCATTCGCATGAGCAACCGTCGGTTTTATCATCAAAAGAGCCTTTTCGCTACCCAAAAGAGTTAGAAGTGAAGGATCAAAGCAAAGTAAAAGATTATCTCGTAAAAGAACGTAAAATAGATCCTCGATTAGTTAACTGGCTCCTTCAAAAAGATTTAATCGCTCAGGACAAACGAAACAATGTGGTGTTTAAATGGCGTGAGCATGGAGGTAAAGGAAAAGTGATTGGGGCAGATCGGCAAGGAACAGCTTCGATAAAAAATAAACGAGGTTCTTTTAAGCAAGTCTTACCGAATGACAACCCACATACAGGCTTTTCAGTTGATGTGGGTCACCCAAACAAGATTCATTTCTTTGAAAGCCCAATTGATCTTCTTTCTTATTGGAGTATACAGGAGAATAAATTGCAGAATACACGCCTTATTAGTATGAATGGCTTAAAGCCTAAAACTGTTGCTCAATCTTATATCGAAGCTCGAAGAGAAGGCTTAGGCATTAAAGAAATGGTGTTAGCTGTCGATAATGACCAAGGAGGAAAAGAATTTATTGACAAAATGAACCAAATCGTTAATGCTGATTTAATAAGAGCAGATATTCCAAAGGGAGCGAAAGATTGGAACGACGAATTAAAAAAGAATGGAAAAAGCATTCAACCTGTGGCATCACGTCTCCGGAATAAACAAACTGAACAGGAGCTTTCAATGAATGGATAAAGTGTTTCAAGGTGTATTTTACCTCTTTCTTATCATGATTTTAGTGAAACTTTCTCAATTTGCTTACCGTGTCCTTCGTGAACGGAAGTATATGAAAGAATTAGCCCAATCGGGTATGCCCTATATTGATAAAATGGATGGATATCAGTTTGAAATTTATTTGCAGGCCCTTTTCCAGCAGTTAGGATATAAACCTCAAGTAACCAAAAAGTCTGGTGACTTTGGGGCTGATTTAGTGATGAAAGGCAAAGAAAAAATTGTCATTCAAGCTAAACGATATGGAATCAAAAATCGGGTCAGTATTTCAGCTGTACAAGAAGTGTATGGGGCAAAAGCGTATTATAAAGCGAATCAGGCGTGGGTTGTGACCAATAGTTATTTTACGAAACAAGCAAAAGAACTTGCAGCTGCATGTGATGTGACTTTATTGGATCGGGCGGATCTTCAAAAGTTTATTAATGAAGTCAATCCCGTTTTTAAGGCACGGGAAATCTTTGAAAATATCACACCAGAACCTCGTAAATGTCCAAAGTGTGGGCAAGATCTAGTCGTACGAGATGGGAATGGCACTCGCTTTTTTGGCTGTTCCTCTTTTCCTTCTTGTCGTCATACGGAAAAAATTAATAAGGAAGTAAGTAAAAACAGACCTTCAGTGTAGTAAGGTCTGTTTTTTCTTGCTTTAAAAAGGAGCCGATGTTGTGAGTTCATATAATCTTTATAAAACGTTGTGTGATGTAATCGATCAAGCTTATCCCTTGGAAAGGTATCCAGACAATAAATTCAAGAATTTTTTTATTGATATTAAAGTAAAAGAAATGAAGTCCATTCATGGACGATATTATCCGCACAATAGAAAAATAGAAATATTTAATCTTTCAAGACCAAATGGGCATACCATTGCTACAACGCTTCATGAAGTAGCGCATCATATAGACCATTGTTTACGTAAAAAAAGTGATCACTCAAAGACTTTTTATGAGATTTTTCATCCGTTACTTGTAACAGCTATTGGAATGGGAATTATGTCAAAACAGGATATCTTAACAGAACGTGATAGTACAGATAAGAAATGGCTAGAAAAGTATTTTGGTGACATCGAGAAATGGGATATTTCAACTTTAGATTATAAGCAAGATTCTTGTTTTATTAAAGTATATCAGTCATTTGCGATTAAGGATAAATTGAAAAATCGAGGCTATAAATATAGCTCCTTAGAGCAAGTATGGTTAAAGGAAATGAGTGCTTCAGAAGCAGAAGAGGAAAAATTAACTGTAGCTCAATGGATTGATGAAAAGAATATCCAGATTGAACAGGCCAATACCATTAAAATCGAGGCATATTATTATTTGTGTGTTTCCAATTGTTACGATCATAAAGCCTACTTAAAAGAAAACGGATTTATGTGGAATGGTTATGGAATGAAAAAGACTTGGGTCAAAAAGATTCCTTCCCAATACTTAAAATTAGAAGAAGCAAAACTTCTTAAGCTGCCTAATATTAAAGTATCTGTAGCAGCAAAGAAATGACTCATTTTCTTGGTACTGAAATTTGCATCGAATGAGCAGTTATACGCAAAACAAAAGTTAATTTCGTCAGAGAGCGTTTCTCTGCATGTCAAAATCGTCAATTAACTAGGTTTTTATTTATAAATGATTGTTACGAGAAAGCATCTTTCTAATGGAAGGTGCTTTTTTCGTTTCTTATAAAAATATAAAAAAGAGGAGAGTTTTTATGAAGAACATTTTTATTAAGTCAATGACCGTTCTTACATTATTAATGGTCGCATTATGTGGAGTAAATCAGGGGAAAACAGAAGCAGCAAGTAAACCAGCGAATCAAGATTTGATTATTATTAACAAGTACTACAACAAGCTTGCGTATTTTCACAATGGTTATATTGAAATCGTTGATCCAGTAGCAACGGGAAAAACATGGGACAAAACACCAGTTGGCTTTTTTAAAGTAGTGAACAAGATTAAAAACCGTCCTTATTATACAGGACATATTCCTGGGGGCGATCCTCGTAATCCGTTAGGAAAACGTTGGTTAGGGTTAAATGCTAATGGCACGTATGGCGATACATACGGCATTCACGGCAATAACAATGAAAGCAGCATTGGAAAGTATGTGAGTCAAGGATGCGTGAGAATGCATAATACAGATATTGAAAAGCTTTATGATAAAGTTCAAGTAGGTACACCGGTTGCGATTACGTATTCCTATAAGAGCTTTGTTGATTTAACAAAAGTATATGGATATCAGTTCAAAGGCTACAAGTTGAAAAACAATTAATTACTAAGCAGCATTCCGTGTTCAGTTTATCACGGGATGCTGTTTTTTTATTGAATAAACTATTCATGACGCAGTTATGCGTCTGCTTGGAAATCCTCATTAACTTTGTATGTACTTTGAATGTGAGACGTTTACCAAAAAAAGTTACCTTTGGAGATCGGTAGTTTTTTTGTTGTCTTGCACAACGAAAAAACCGCCATTACAGGAGTAAGGAAGTTTTTTCGATAAGTTTTATCCTATATCTAATATTTTGAATGATTATATCACTTCATTATTTCCAATCCTCACATCCATGCAGGATGTGACTAGTAGGTTTTTTAAAAGTGGATCTTCCAGGGATATTTCAATCCGCACATCTATGTAGGATGTGACAACCCCTGCAAGAGAAAAAAGACGTGTAGTTGCAATTTCAATCCACACATTCATGTAGGATGTGACTCAAAAGTCCTAACGCTTTTAGCGTTTGACGATATTTCAATCCACACACCCATGTAGGATGTGACTTTAACAAGTTAGATAGTAAATATACAGCTTTAAAATTTCAATCCACACATCTATGTAGGATGTGACGAAAAGCAAAAAAAAAATAAAAAATTCCCAAAACAATTTCAATCCTTACACCCATGTAGGGTGTGACGGCGATTTTTAACCAAAACAACACAAAAACATGTGGTTTTAACTAAAAATCTTCAGCATGTACTGGAATTTCTTTAGCCAATAACAAGGATTGACTAAAATCGAAAGGTATTTCAACTAAATCGAGGTGCGAATCCCTAGGTAAATTCATGTTTACTATACGTTCGCACTAAGTATGTATTATGCGTTACCTCAGCTTCTAAGGTTTACGACAAACTTTGTAACGCTTACTGGATTGTCGATACGGTAACATAATGTATCGAGTTGACCCTTTGGTGAGTGCGTTTGTAGGTTCTTACTTACACCTGGCCTCACCCTTTGGACGCAAATTCGCCCAAGCCCGTAAACTGGCTGCTTTATATGGTTTTCAAGGAACGTTTTAATCCACTTGTCCAAACAAATTGCAACATTGAATTTAAACATTGACCTACTTTAAGTTACATTCTAGCTGTTTGTATTCTATTTCGTCATTGACTGCTGATTTCCTTTCATACTCTAGGCATTTTTCTCAATATCATTGTTTTTTGCCATTTCAGTACATCTAATAATATCAGTGCTTTTTGCAATGTTTTGGGAGGCGTTAAAATCAGCATTAACTTTATGAACGTAACCCTTGCACTCTTTATTTTTGCAAGTAAACGTATCTTGCAATACTCTTTGTCCCTTTTCATAGTGACCGCATTTGCTGCAAGTCTGTGAAGTGTAACTAGCATCTACGTATTTCACTTCAATACCTTCACGTTCGGCCTTATATTCAATCATGGTTTGTAATTGATAGTAGGACCAGTTTCTCAATAATGATTTATGTTTCAGTTTGTCAAACTGTAATTCCTCCATGTGAATGACACCAGCATTATTTTTGACAGCAAACTGTATGATTTTTTTACTTAAAAAATGATTGTATGTGTTCACAAAGTTCTTTTCCTTTGCTTTCAATCTATCTAAGCCCTTTAATTTTTTGCTCCTACCTTTACCACCAGAAGTACATTCTAGTGTCTTTTGCAATCTTTTTCTTTGGTCTTGCAATTGTGTGCGAACTTTTAAAAAGTCGTCTATGTTGCCAATCCCCTTTTTGATATAAGGAGTATCATTAAGCGATACATAAGCCGGGATCTTTAATCCGAGATCGACACCGACAACGCGGCCTGGAACGAATACATTTTCTTTAGATACAGGAATATTCAGAGAAAGATTTAATATTAAATCTTTATTAAGACTGATGCTACTATCACATACCTTGTAGTGACCATTTAGGATATTGATAAGCACTGATTTCAATTCACCTATGTTAGCCTTTTGCTTACTTCCAGCTGAAATAATGATTTTAAAGACAATGCCTTTAACCCATTTAATGCAGTAGTCACCATTTTCCTTATAAACTTTCATACTTCTAGCACGTACTAATAGTGGGTGACTGTTTTTGTAAGTACGTAAGCTACGATCCCCACGAAGAACCCCAGTTTTCATATCGTTATTGAAGTGAGATAGCACGGTTGATGTTATTCTATCCTCAGTATCATAATGTAAAGTAAACTGGCTCTTAAGTAGTTTACCTATCCTTGTTTGTTTAGATAAGCCGACTACTTTCTGATACGTTTCCATGGATTTCTTATTAAATTCTTTCTCTATCTTGTACACCTTTTCTTGCGCTTTGTTATAAGCTTCCCTTGCCTTAGCTACCCTTTTTTGCAACTTTTCATCGTCTTTGCTAGCATTAACCTTTTCTTTTGCCTTTAAGTAATCTTGGTATTTATTAGTAGCCACTTCTCGATACTTGGTCAAATGTTTCTGATATTCTGCGTCACTATGTTTTAATTTCTCCGTTGCTATATGTTCAAAGTACAAGTGATTGTAAGCTGCATTAAGTGCTTTATTTTGATTCCGTATTTCATTCCGTATGAAACTGTAAGCCTCATTACGATTATCAGATACAATTGCTAATTTAAATTTACGTGTCGTGATCATTTGAGACGTTTTTTTTGATTTTTGATGTGGCTGTTGCAATGGAGTGGACATCTCTATTCCCCCTTATGTACTTATGATTCATATCTCATTCGTTTTATTTCTTTGAGTACGATTCTTACATAAACGGTAAATAAATTAGTTTCTTATAAATCCCTCTTTTCCAATAACTAGATAATGATACTTTCTCTTTTAACAACATTTTTTCCTTTTTTGTTGACTTCTTATTTACATCACCCACACTATGTTTAGTTTCACTTTCTACTATATCATTAGATAATATTAAACATATTTTATTAAAAATAGTTTTATCATTTATCTATATTGTAGAAAAATAACCAATTTGTCGCCACAAAGAGTAAATGATAAAACAATATATTTTTATAAGTTATTTTATCATTTACTCTTTTATGTAAAATATGTTGATTTTGTATTTTTGATAAATTTTATCTTATTCAAGAGGAATTAACGTTAAATACTTATACATTTTATTACAGAATGGATCTGTGATTTACAAGGTTAACTTTTACTTGATTTATTACAAACATCTCGGCTTATTTTTGCCCCCCCTTACGCGATAAAACGAACTGTGTTTTACAATGAACTTCCATCGAAGTTGATAATTAATTTTTAATCAATATCATTGATAAAACCTTAATTATCAAGGGTTTATCAACGTTTTACAAAAATATCGTTATAGGAAAACAATAGGTTGGACATACTGTGGAAACGGGATTATTTGAAGAAAAACAGCAGAAAAATGAAGCTTTTTAGCTATATTTTGGGGTAAAATCGAAGAAAGTATTTGTATTGGTGCGTTAACTTTGTTAAACTAAACTTAGAAATCTAATAACATGTAAAATGTGTAAGGTGGAACGTGGAATACGTGACCTAGTTTTCTATGTTAACTAGTTCTCTTACCCAGTAATGGGTGTGGAGAAGGTGGTGGAGGTGACAATTCGCCTGAGACGCGCGAAAAAGTCATTTAAAACGTCCAGTTATCATACACTACTTATTAGATGAGTGATTGCGCACAACTAGAGCTTTTGCTCCTGTATTAGCAACACCAGTAACGTTAGTAAAACTTTTTATTACAATAGATATAAAAAAACCACTAAAGGTTCCTACGCCAATAGTGGTCAAAGATTGAAATGGTTGTCCTACCAACCATAATCAAAGTTCATCATTATCTTTGTTTTTAAGTTCGTCTAGAGATTCTTTTACGATTTTCTTGATTGCTTCTGCTTGTTGTTGCTCTCGTTCAACACGAGACTGTTGAAAATGAGTAAGTAACATGCAAGTACCACCGATTAGCACTATTATAAGCAGGATTAATTCCAATGGACTGAAAATGTGAGTCAATGTAGGGTAGACTACTTGAAGTAGTTGACCTGCTACCAGTGAAATCGCAATTTGCAAAAACTGTGTAACGATATTGTCCTTCTTTACTAATTGATTGTTCATGTAGTATATTCACCTCCGAGGCATCTTTGATACCGATATTTGTCCTCAGAGTAGTGTCAAAAGAAGGCGGACTTTTCTCTTTCGTATTCACTTTTAAGACTTGCAAAACGACATCTTCTCCTTAAAGAAGGACTTGTCCTTCGAATATATTTTTATAAAAATCACGTACACTACTGATGAAAATAAAAAGGCTCAGTGGTGATTTTGGTGACTTCTACTATTATTATAAGTTGGTAACACTGGAAAAACAAGCCTTAAATAAAGGTGTACACAGTATTACACACTATTCAATAAGGAGATTCCCTAGGTCTTTCCTGACTAATCCGGCAATCGAAATTTTCTAAAAAAAATTTCAGATGGCTTTTTTTTTGCTCTTTTTTGGGGTTCACTTTCTTGTAATATCATCGTTGGCAGATTTTCTTGTAGTTAAACCTTCAATTAATGACTTTCATATTTATTCCTTATTAGGACATTATTTTTCCTCCATCCGTCACTTATGTACTTGCGAGGAGCGTTAACTTTAGGACATCCCCACTCCTTTATTATACCAAACTTTTCAATTACACCTGTCGTTGGAGACAATACATGAAATTAACGATAAACGCTTGTGTAGCAAGGGCTGAAGTAATGTATGTACTGAAGTTATAGGGTTAATAACTTTTTGTCATAAAAGTGGGATATGCTTGCACTATATTCAAAAAAGTTTAGTCATCATATACATAAAACGCTGTACACGGTTCTGGTGCAAAAATTTCATGACAATTGCCAGTAATCTATAAATCTTGGACATACTGCTCTTTCATTATTAGATAAAAGGCTAGGTAAAAGAAAGCTGGAGGCAATAGGTTCCAACCTTATTGTGCATCCTTTAATTAGGAAGTTTTATGAATTAAGGTGTGAAGTCGAAGGGATTACGCCGTATAAAAATCTATTAGATACATAGAAAATTAAAAAGGCTTTTTTAGAGCCTTCCTTAGTAGGAATCAAGTATATCGTCCGTAAAAGTGTACGTTTACGAACGTATGAAAAATTATCAAAATCTATCGTTTTCTATGTTCGCAAAAGTCAGAAAAAAAATTTTGAACGTTCTTTAATTCTCATACATATTTATGAACGATTTTTATCTAAAAACGGATATAAAAATCTGTTAATTGATGATTTGTGCCACGATTTCTATTGACAACATCAATCATGGAATTAAGGCGATTATTACCCATAACATCTAAACCCAATAGATAATCTATAAAAGCGATTTTCGATAGGGTAGCAATCATCAATGTTTCCAAATCATGCTGATCCATTATTTCATTAACGAGCTTATAAAGTTCATCTTTTCTATGTCTCATTGCTTTTTCATCGACAACAACAGACCTGTCAATTTTAAAAATGCTCACCTTGTTCCCTCGCTTTCTGAATGATCTATTTTCATTAGTATGCTCAATACTCTCGAAAATTAAAAAGATGTACATTTATAATAAGGATTTTAATAATCTATGCTGAAATAAAATAAAGAGGTGAATAATTTGTTACTTACTATTTTAAGTGCTTTATTAAATAAGTCAGAAAAGCAGGATGCTAAAGATCAATCTCTAATAATAGATGATGTGAAAAATAAGTTGAAAAAGCTTTCTCCTGAAGAAACCATTGAGTTAGGATATAGAATTACACATGAGGTGTTTGTGGTTTTAAGAAAGTTTCCTACGGATACTAAGGATCACTTTATATTGTTTAAACAACTGGCTGCTGCTGCACAAAACATCCCAGTTGAGTTGAAAGATAGGGGTCTAATAAAAGATTCACCAGAAATCTTAGCATTTCTAAAAACACAAATATCGGAGATAGTGGCTTTATTTATTGAGATGGACAACAATAAAAGACTTCAGGGTATAACTTTAGAACCCATGAAGCGTATTAACTTCTTTTTAAATAGGAAAGAAACCTTTATTGAGTTAGTAAAAGGATTCAATGGTGTACTAATACGTAATAAAAGCACTAGAGATTGGGAGCTTGAAGAAATAGACAGAGAGATTTTTATAAACAAAATGGAATCGAACGACTTCTATTTTGAGATAAACGTTTCCATGGCGGATGCATCGCCCGCAGTAAGAGTGAATTTTCTCATGGGGGAAGAGTACTTTAAGAATTCAACCTATTTAGAGGACGTATATGAACTTCGTTTTCCAAATGAGTTTATGTTGCAACTATTAGAAAGTCAGTTGTTTTCACTAAGACAATATAGATGGGCTTTGGAAGCAGTAAACGACTCAACGATATATGAGGAATGTCTTACCACACTAAAAGGGAAAGCGAGCCTTAAGACTAAATAAACAGACTTTAGCCTCTTCTAGTATTTTATATTACTTTATGTTCATGTTATTGTCGTAAAATAAAAGAATTCACCAAAAAAAGAAGCCATTGCTTAACTAATGCAATGGCTTTTCATAGACAATATATTTCTCATCTTACTACATTAATAACTATATTTTTATAACCATATGGTTCTTTTCTAAAACTTCCTCACTCCATTTGAACCAATTAGATAAAGCATTGCCATAACGTAATTTCGTTTCTGTTTTCCATGGTTTACCAAGATGTTCACTTATTCGATGTCCTATCTCCACGAAATTTATTTCATTTCCACTTTCTTTGTAGTACTTAGCTACAATTTGTATTGTTTCCGTTCCCATGACTTTTCTCGCTAATAAGTATTCGTAATTTTCCGATTGTTGATAAATTTTAAGAGTATCTTTTTGTTTTACAACCATACCCAGAGAACTTAAAACAGTAATTGCATTTCTATATTTGGTTTTTTGAAGATCACTATGACTATCACTACCAGAATTAATCACTTCTATTAGTTCAAGAATTCTATGCGCTGGAGCAGACCCTAAAAAAGGTATTTTCCTTCCATTAATTACTATTCGATCTTTAGCAACTGATAAATCACTTATTTTAAAATCAAGATTATGCTTAAGTAACTGAAACTCAAATTTCATCATATTTAATCCTATGAACCAGCCTATGATTTTCTTTATATAAGCATCAGTTGTTACTTGAGAAAACTTTGACTTTTCGTATAGACTTTTAAAGCTTTCTGAAAATTTATCTGTAGTAATCGAAAATTCTTCTCCATATGTGTCAAGGAGATTTTTATAAAGAATATGTTGAGTCAAAAAGTTATATACTTTTTGAAGTGCCTCTATTTCAGTTGGTTGAAGCAGAATCAAAGTATCGTCTTGTCTTTTGACATTCCCAACCATCACCATATCCCTTATAATATTTTCTGCTGCTTTAATTGTAATATCTAAATTAGCTGCGACTTCACTTACCAACATTTCATTTTTGTTTATTAACATTTGAAGTAACTCATAATATTTACTTAAATTACTTTGTGGAATATATGTTATAGCTATATTAGGTACTGCATTAGTTAGAACATAATCTCTAAAAATATCCCAATACAGTATTAGATTATGCCCTTTTCTAATCACCAGTCGGCTCCTTATTAAAGAGGTCACTACACTATCACCAAAATTTTGATCTATCTTATGAAAATCTGCTGGAGATTCTTTGGCAATTGCTTTTAAACATTCTATTTCAGAACCTGACAACTCATTTAAATCTTTTTCAAATAAACTCTTTATATCGAGTCCTTTACCAAGTACGTCTACCTGGCTAATTCCACTTTTTATAAGGGAATGTACATGAATACACAATTTTTTTAGTAACCATGGATATCCTTGGCAATGATCAATTAAATACCGTCTTAATGTATTATTTAAAGGCATCCCGAGTTCTTTTGAAAATAATTTAAGCGCTTTTGAAATTTCTGGTGGAGCAAACATTGATAGTTCAAATTCATTTCTTCTATCAGATAAGCTTTGCCACATATGATAAGCTGAATGTTCTGTAGGAGTAGTTCCATCTGTTTTCCAAGCAAATCCTAATACTAAATTTTCTTGTTCAGCATCTATAGCTAAGGACAAACTACGAATATTATCGAAAAGTTTTTCAAGATCTGGTTTCGATAGTATCTCTTCAAACTGATCAAAAAATAAAACTATTACCTTCTTTTCCTTTTTTAAATTCCTAGTAATCTCTAATATTCCTGGGTCATTAAAGGGATTAACAATACTAGACAAAGTAATATCATTAGTTGGCTTTTTAATAAATCCTGATTTAATTGCTTTTTTAAAGCAATCTAAAAATGCAAACTCACAATATCTAGGGGAATTGGCTGCCCTTACATCTACGGCATGAATGAAATATTTTTTATTATAACTCCTTTTAGCTTTCGCACTTAATTTTATTAGTATGGAGCTTTTTCCCCAACCTGATGGGGATTTTATAGCTAATAGTCTAGTTGCAGTTTGTTCAGAGTTAACTGAATTTAAAAAGTTAAATATATCTTTTTGTAGTTCTTCACGGCCTACAAAATCCTGAGGTCTTGATGGGCGATAATCAGCCCATTTATCTCCACTAGATACGATAACAATACTATTAGATTCTTCCTCTATTTCCTTTGTAATCTCATCTGATTTTTCTGGTTCTTTTATGACAAACTCTAATCCAGAGAGCGATGTGTCAAGTTTAGAAACCTGCCCAATGAGTTCTCTATCTTGAATCTGTTTACCGTTCTCAGCATCAAAAAGAATTACCTGTTGTGGAACACCTGCACTAACATTTATTAATTGAAGTGCCCAAAAACGTCCATATTCAGTTATTAATAACGTATTTATCTCGGAATAATTATATTCTTGAGATTTTGATAAAGAGATAGGATTGACTACTTTATTTGCATCAATAAGTCTTTCAACTAGTTTATCTGAAGTGTAAATTTGTAATTTTTTTCTAATATCAGTTGGTTTCTCAGCCCATTTATCTACAATTCCTTTTGCATCTTTACCAAGGGGACCTGTAGTAAAGAGCCATCCTGCGGAAACCTCATTTAACTGGACATTACCTAATAATTTTGTAATAACATCTGCTGGTAAATTGTTTTTATGAGCTTTACATTCTATATAAATTTTTTCCCCTGTATTTTTGTGAACAGCTAATAAATCAACTTCCATTCCTGTAACTCTAACTTCATCCATCACTTCATAATTCATTATTTTTAAAAGCTCTTTTCCAAGTTCCTCTAGCAATTTTCCTTTTACTAAAGTCGTTGAATCTTTTTCTACATGAATTTCTATAACGTTGCCCATTAGTCTCCCCCTAGAATTACAGTAAAATATATTTAATAATAAACCATAAATTAACTAAAAACACATAAATTTACCTATCAATTTATTATAAAACTTTTAGTCTGTATATTCTATTCAATTAATAGTCAAAGGGGAAATTTTTATCATTATTTAAATAACAATATTTAAGATAATTTAATTCTATAAATATAGTCGCGTAAAAGTGTCCTTTTATCTTTGGAGAAAAGGGTGCAGTTCCACCTTTCTTATAAATTAAAAAGGCAGCCAAATATTTATATTTGGCTGCCTTTTTAGCAAAAATGCACAACTAGAATTACATTTTATCATCTTCGATTATTAATTGCATTTGAAATATATCTGATTCTGTAATTCCTGCCTTTTTTAATTCATCTTGAAGGGTCATTCCCTCTTCGATCTTTATTTTCCTTTTAGTACCGTCTCTTAATGTAAAGATCCTCATTTGATACATTTAACAAATTCCACCTTCAAAGAAATATTAACTTTTTATAAAATCTTTTTAGTTTTAATTTACTTTCTTCA
>Ga0209795_10001725_pt1 | contig 13107 bp, 13 predicted proteins | sample AgamicOrMarz_FD_187166 | JGI IMG/M metagenome (GOLD analysis project Ga0209795, IMG submission 187166) | Agave microbial communities from Guanajuato, Mexico - Or.Ma.rz (SPAdes) (version 2) | ecosystem: Host-associated > Plants > Phyllosphere > Phylloplane/Leaf | place: Guanajuato, Mexico...
GCCCGCGCGGCGTCGTCGGGCTCGTCGTGCCGACCGGTTACTCGTTCAACCTCGACGGCACCAACATCTACATGACGCTCGCCGTGCTGTTCCTCGCGCAGGCGACCAATACGCACTTGTCCTTCGCGCAGGAAATCACCTTGCTCCTCGTCACCATGTTGACCTCGAAGGGATCGACCGGCGTAACGGGCGCGGGTTTCATCACGCTCGCCGCGAGCCTGTCGGTCGTGCCGACGGTTCCCGTGAGCGCAATGGTGCTGATCCTCGGCATTGACCGTTTCATGTCCGAATGCCGGGCTTTGACCAATATCGTCGGCAATGGGGTGGCGGCGATCGTGGTGTCGGCGTGGGAAGGTGGACTCGATCGGAAGAAACTCGAGACGGCGTTAGGCGGTGGAAAGCGGCTGGAAGGCGGTTCCCGCTCATCGGCGACGATCCGCAAAACGGCCACCATGGATCGCAAACCCCTTATAGAGAAATGACTTTGATCTGGTGACCGCTTCGGGGCGACAAGGGATGTTCGCCTCGAGGTCCGGGTGGCGGTCGGGCGCTGGCGGAACTTCCGGGTTCGGCCCAGGATCAGACGCGATTCATATTGGCGTTACTCAACGACTCTGCGCGGCGTCGTTTTTAGCAGTTCGTGCAACTCACGCTTGTAGAAGCGAGCCAGCCCACTGGTGCCGTGGCCGCACGTGTCCGCGCTCGCAGGAATAAGAAGCAGCCGGCCGTTGGGGATGACCTGCATCGCTCGCTCCATCACGCCGGTTTCCGGTGGATAGCGCTCGTCGTCGGCGGCGTTAATCGCGAGGACCGTAGCTTTGATGTCTGCCAGACCGGCTGTCGGGTTATAACCGCGCGAAGCGCCCCACTGATAAACGAAGTCGTTGGCATCCAATGTGAACGGGTGAGCCAACTGGGCCTCGACGTACTCGTCGGCCAGTTCCATCGTCGGCGCCGCCATTTGACAGGCAAGCGTTCCACCGTTGGTGGCCAGGGCAAAAAAGGCGCTGAAAAGGCGCAACGAACTGGGCTGGCTGGTGTAATCGCCGCCCCGGTACTCCGGGTCGTTTCGGACCATTTCGATGAGCATGCGGCGCAGCATCCAGTTGCGGCCCGACATCCCGGTTGGTTGCGACGCCATCGGCACGAGCGCGTCCATGAAATCCGGATGCCGCACACCCCACATCCATGCGTGCATGCCGCCCATCGAATTACCGATCAAGAGGCGCAGGTGCCCGACGTTCAGGTGCTCGGTCAGCAGCCTGTACTGCGCGAGCACCATGTCGTCGTAGTTGTAAGCCGGGAACCCTGTGCGCAGGCCGTCGGAGGGCTTCGACGATCCGCCCGTTCCCATCGCGTCCGGGAGGATGATGAAATGCCTGTCCGCATCGATCGGCTGTCCGCGACCAAACAGCTCTCCCGCGAAGTCCGGCGTCAGCATGCTGGCACCCGTGCCATTCGTGCCGTGCAGGACGAGGACCGGATCACCGGTCGGGTCGCCAATGGTTCGGTAGTGTAGCCGAACCTCCGGCATCACTTCGCCGGTGCTGAATTGGAAATCCCGGGCGATCCAGTCTCCTTCCTTCGGCGCAGGATAGGCGGCCGTACCGCCATGACTTGATTGCAGCATGAGGTGCGATCCGACAGTCGTTGTTAGGAGATCGGCTGGAGCGTTTGAAGCGCCCCCCCTTGTCGAGCTGACGCATAGGCGGCGTCCATGACTTGCATCATGAGCTCGGCGTCGCGCAATGACGCGATTGGCCTTGCGCCAGTACGGCATTCGGCGAGCACTCGCTTGACGAACAAGGGGTAGTAGATGTCCGTCTCCAGCTGGAGGCGGCGGCTACGCGTGCCGGCGGAAAGGTTGTTCCTGTCGCGAATCTCGATGCGGTCCGGGCCGGATTTCGCGTACATCCGATCAGATGCAAGCGTGAACGAAAATTCGCGCTGCTCGTCGGGGGTACTGGGGAAGCTGTATCCCGTTTCCACCAGGCCGATCACGCCGTCCCCGGTCTGCATGGTCAGCAGCGAATAATCCTCAACGGCGCCGCGATGCGTTCTTGCATTCATTGTGGCCGAGACTCGGGCGACCTCCTTGCCGGTAAGCAATCTGAACAGGTCGATGAAGTGAGTCGCCACGTTGATTGTCGATCCGCCTCCGGAATACGCGGGATCGAGCGCCCAGCCGGCGCCTGCTGCTTCGTAACGACTGGGCGGACCGACGACGAAACGGAAGGACATGTAGTTGAAGTCCGACGGTACGCGCCCCTCCGCATCTTCGAGTGACTTGAGCAACTCGCTCATCCGAAAGATCAACGGTACTGCGCAATAAAGATTGGATTCCTCGGTCAGTTCGCGAATTCGGGTGACCTGCGCCATGTTGACGCCGCACGGTTTCTCCAGCGCGAAGGGAATGTTTCGAGCGATCACGGCCTCGGCGAGCGCCGGCATTTCAGAATGCCGCCCAAAGACAAACGTGAAATCGACTGCCTCGCGCTCGAGCAACTCATAGGCCGACGAATACAGCTTGCTTCCGAAACGTGCGGCAATCGCCTCTCCCTTGACGTGCTCAGCGTCCGACACGGCCACAACTTCGATTCCGGGCGCCTCCAGCGCATCCAGATAAAGGGGGACATGCCAGTGACTGACCTCCAGCAAGGCAACTCTCATGTGTGTTCTCCTTGACGTTTCTCATGACTTCGTGATTCGTAGTTCAATGGATGGCAACTGTCTGCCTCAGGCGCTTGCCTATACGTTTTGACTTGGCGATTGAGCGTTTCTGCCCGGTGCTCGTCACACACCGCCGTCTGGTGTGGGTCGTCCATCGGGGCGGTAATCGAATCCCAGAAATCTAAGTGCGTGGACAGCCTGCCCTTGATGCATCGGCCCCCCGTCCTGGGTACGGCAACCACGGGCGTGCGCCGCACGGCGAAGCGGCGTTGGCTCGGGCGCGTTAATGATGTCGACGACAATGGCGCCGGGCGCGAGCCGCTCCGGATCAACCGGCATGGCATCGTTCGCTTTCATGCCAAGCGGCGTTGCATTTATAACGACGTCGAATCCGTGCGGATCGGGTGGCCCCGAACGTGCGTTGCAGCCGGTTTCGGCAGCAACAGATGCCGCGAGGTCGCCAGCTCGATGTTCATCGACATCGGATATCGTGAGCTCGCTCGCGCCTGCGGACGCGACCGCAAACGCGATGGCGCTACCTGCCCCGCCCGCACCGACCAGAAGCACCGACTTTTTCGCCGGATGGTTGCCTTCCCACTGCATTCCAAGCACGCAGCCGACGCCATCGAATATCGCTCCGACCCAACGTCCATCTGCCTCGCAACGGATGACGTTGAGCGCGCCGACTTGACGAGCAGTCGGATCCAGTTCGTCGACAAACTCCAGCATCCGTTGTTTGTGAGGCATGGTGACGAGCAAGCCGGAGAGGTTGCCCATCGCTCGTGCACCGGTAACAAAGGCGGACAGATTCTCCGCGTTCACCCAGAACGGAACACAAGCGGCGTCCACGCGCTGTTCAGCGAAGACCTGGTTCAACAACTGTGGCGACTTGGCTGCCGTCAGTGGATCGCCCACTAACCCATAGAGTCGCGTCTTTCCAGTGATATATAAATCCATAGCTGCTGGATGTTCCATGTTGGCTGATGGGGCAGTCTTGCTGCGTAGAAACGGTGGCGCACTAATAAGGGCGCGTTGGATGCCACGTTCTCCGGACAAGCCACTCAGTTGACGAATACGGGACCTCTTGGAGCGATGTCTGACACTTGAAGGACCCTGGCGGCGGCGACCTGTCATTTCCAGGGTGCCGGCGGTACGTCCAGATCCCAGGTCCCGTAGACGGCGGGCTCGTTGATCTCGATGACCTCAAGATCGGCGGATCTTCCCATCACGTTGTGCGGCACGCCGGCGGGCTGTGACAGGCCGTCGCCAGCGTTAAGCGTCACGTCGCCCTCGACACCGGCAAAACGAAACGTCACGGATCCGCGCAGCACATACAGATAGTGCCCCGTCATGTCGTGCCAGTGCCAGCCAGTAGGTTCGGTAAATGGCTTGAGCGCACGAATGTGCTTGGCCCCAATGCGACCGTTCGTCACCGCGGCGAGTCCGAGGTCGCGGTACTCAGAATCGGCGCGCAGGCCCTCCTTATTCCACGGCGCCTCGGATCCACTAATTCGCGCAAACGCGCTTAGAGATTGCGCGAGCTCGCGAGGGCCGTCGTAACGGGGTGTGTCTTCGTTGTGCATGCGTTTTCCTATATCCGGTGTCAATGTATTCAGCGCCGCGGGCGCATTGTTTATGTTCGGCTCTGCCGAGGTGCACAAATACGGTGGTCGCAACGACTAGGGCCGGCTAGAAAGTTGCGAGCGAACCTGGTTTGCGAGATCCTGCGCATCGGCGGTCTCTGTTCTCCCGGCCATCGCTTCGCCGCGCAAGCGCTCGTACTCGGCTTTCGGTACCGGGACTGCGTCGCGTTCGCCAAGATCGTTGAGGCGGATCCGATGCGTCTCTCGTGTAGTGAAAGCAGCGAACGCGGCGACAAGACAGATGCCAAGCGTCAGGCAACCGATCTTCAGCGGAATGTTGGCGGTGCCGGGAGGCGCGACGGCGACAAAGAGTGTCGGCGTCAGTGCCGCGAGCGTTGTTCCAACGTTTTGCCCGATGGCCATCCCCGTCACGCGCACCCGCGTGCGGAATAGTTCTGGAAAAAGGCTCGGGAATACACCGTTGAAGCCCTGGTAGGCGATGCCCCACATCAGCACAGAAAAAACGATCGTGAGCCAGAGGTTGTGGATGCTGATGGCGTACAGGTATGCGAAAGACAGCAGCCCGGCGCTGAGCACGCCGACAAGAACGGGCGGCCTGCGACCAATTTTGTCAGAGAGATTGCCAACGAAGGGAATCAGGATGACCGAGCAGATGTTTCCAAGAACCGGAATCCAAAGGAAGACACCAACAGGAAAGCCGATACCGTAGGCCGGCTGGACTGCATACGCGGCGCCGAACACCGTGGCAAGAAGCGCGATGACCGCGACCAGCGCCATGCAGATCACGCGCAACACATCGTCCGAACTCTGCCGGAGGACCTCGACAACCGGTGAGGAGGGTACTTCGCCGTGGGCTTGCTCCTGACGGAAAGCTGGCGTTTCGTCAACCTGGCGACGAATGACGTACCCCATGATGATGACGACAAAGCTGAGGAGAAACGGAATGCGCCATCCCCAGGAAGCGAATTGGTCCTTCGGTATGAAATGCGCGAGGGGCAGGAAGACCGCTGCCGCCAGGAGCTGACCGGCTTGCACCCCTTGTAGGGTAAAACTCGCGAAATAGCCACGTCGGCCGAACGGCGCATGCTCGAGGATCATGGAACTGGCGCCGGAGACTTCTCCCGCAACGGCGAAGCCCTGAATGAGCCGGAGGGTGACGAGCATCACAGGCGCCCAAAGGCCGACCTGCTGATAAGTGGGCAAGAGTCCCACGCCCATCGTCGAAATGCCCATTAAGAACATGCAGAAGATCAGCACCGTCTTGCGGCCGTGTCGGTCGCCGACGTGGCCGAGCACCATCGCGCCTATCGGTCGCGCGACATAGCCGACACCGAAGGTGGCCAGTGATGCGATGATGGCTACCGTCGGATTGCCCGAGGGGAAGAAGAGTTGCGGAAAGAGCAGTGACGCTGCGGTCGCATAAATGAAGAAATCGTAGTACTCGAGTGCTGAGCCAATCCAGCCGCTGGCGGCGGCTATCTTCGACTGGCGCTGGCGATGGGTCTCAACCGGGGTGCTTCCGTGCATGACTTGTCTCCGTCTTTGGATTGACTTTCCGGCGCTCGTTGCTTATTGTTGTAACACCGTTCCAGTAAGAACCATATTACGCACACCATGAGAGTTGTCAAGGGAGCAGTTGACCGGTCGTTGCAGGCAATTGAGTTGCTCGCACGGGAGGCGCGCTGGATGCGCATGTCCGATATCGCCGTTGAGCTCGAGCTTGAGAAAGGCCCCGCGCACCGCGTTCTTGCGCAACTGTGTGAGCAGGGCTGGGCTGAACAGGACGAACAGACCTCGCAGTACCGCCTGACTTTGAAGCTTTCTTTGCTCGGTCAGCGGTACCTGCACGGACTCGGGTTGCCCGGCCTGGTGCAGCCGATCCTCGACGAGATCGCCGCCCAGTGCCACGAGCTGGTTAGGCTGACAGTGGTGAATGAAGGGACACTCGCGTGGTTTGCTGCGTCCCAGGGCGCGGCGCCCGGTCTGATGTACTCGCCGTCCATGCATAGTCCCATCGCCCTGCATGCCACATCGGTCGGCAAGGCCTGGCTAGCGGCTATGTCAAACGACGAAGCAATCGGGCTCGCGCTGCGTGGGGGGCTAGGCCAGCCGAACGGCGCGGGGACTTCGAAGGCGATCAATAGCGTCGACCGATTGATACCGGAGCTCGAACTGACGAGGCAGCGCGGCTATGGTTTGGTCGTCGAGGAAGCGGAGCCAGGCGTAGTCGCTATGGCTGTGATCGTGCGTTCGCTCGTTGACGGGGCGGTAGTCGGGACGATCAGTATCGCCGGGCCGGTCTTGCGCATACCGCCGACGCGTTACGACTCTTTTCATGCGCTACTGCGCGAAGGCTCGGAGAAACTGGGCGCCGTTTGGCCGCGACAGAGCGTCGATGCACACGTCAACGAGGCAGCCTGATATGCCGAACTCATCGCATGAGTCTCAGCAAGGGGTCTGGTGGCATGAGCAGGCAGCAAACCTGCTCGTGGCAGCGCGCCGTCACGGGACGCAACTGGAGCGCCTCCCCGACAAATTACGACCTTCAACGGTCGACGAGGGCTTCTCGATCCAGCGAAAGGTGAGTGACGTCCTCGAGCGCAGAATCGGCGCATGGAAATGCGCGCTACCGCTGGCGGGCAAGGTCATTGCCGCGCCGATCTACGCGGACCTGATCTATCGCAACGTGGAATGCCGCTTTAGCGCCCGTTCTGTGCAGTCCACCGTAAAGGCAGAGCCCGAACTCGCCTGCTTACTAAAGCGCGACCTACCGCCGAGAAGGCACGCCTACGGCGAAGCCGAGGTGCTCGATGCTTTAGGTGACGTCCACCTCGCGCTCGAATTGCTCGGCAGTCGCTATTCGCATCCTGCGTCGCTGACATTTCCTGAATTGCTGGCGGACGGTTTGTTTAACGCCGGGCTGGTCATCGGGCCGCGCGTTGAGCTTCTTGATGGCGCGACGCCGAACGACCTTTCCGCCGAATTTCCCATCAGTCTCACTTGCGCCGGTGAAGCGCCAGTTCATCTCGATGGCCGGCACCCTGATTTCAATGTCCTCGCGCCGATCGTGTGGCTCGCCAATTTCCTCCGGGAACGGGGGCTTGGACTACAAGCCGGCCAGGCAGTGATAACGGGCTCTTACGCGGGCGTGCTCGACTTGCCGCTCGGTCGGCAGTTGCACATCGGTTTCGGTGCCCTTGGCACGCTGCCCATTCGTTTTGCCCATCTTGCATAGGAGTACATAATGCGTCTCGTCCGTTTTGGAAACCTTGGCCACGAGCGTCCTGGTGTTCTTGACTCAAGCGGTGCAATCCGCGACCTCAGCGGCATCGTAGGCGACATCGATGGAACAACTGTTACGCCAGCCGCGTTGGCGAAGCTGCGCCGGCTCGACTTCGACAGCCTTCCTGTCGTGGAGGCGGGCACGCGGCTTGGCGCTTGTGTTGGCAACGTCCGCAACCTTGTCTGCATCGGTCTGAACTACTCCGATCATGCCGCCGAAACCGATACGCCGATTCCGCGAGAACCTGTCGTGTTCAACAAACACACGGGCTCGATCAGCGGACCCAACGATCCCGTTGTCTTGCCGACAGACGCGCAAAAGCTGGACTGGGAGGTGGAATTGGGCGTCGTGATCGGCACACCCGCCTGGCAGATTGACGAAGCAACCGCGCTGGATCACGTCGCGGGTTACTGCCTTGCCAATGACGTTTCTGAGCGCGCATATCAGCTCGAACGTGAAGGCCAGTGGACCAAGGGCAAAAGCAGCTTCTCCTTTGCACCACTCGGCCCCTGGCTCGTGACGCGCGATGAAGTCCCCGACCCGCAGGTACTTGACCTGTGGCTCGACGTCAACGGTACACGTCGTCAGACTGGCAACACACGAACGATGATCTTCAACGTCGCGCATATCGTGGCGTATCTCAGCCGTTTCATGCCACTGATGGCCGGCGACGTCATTATCACCGGGACGCCGCCGGGCGTAGGTCTTGGTCAGAAGCCGCCCGTCTTTCTGAAAGTGGGCGATACGATGACCTTAGGCGGTACCGGACTTGGCGAGCAAACGCAGAAGACTGTGCAGTATTCAGAATCGCTTGGCGCGGCGTGGAGCCGTGGCGGGTACCCGTCGGCACGATAAACAACTTCACCTGCAAATAGGAAAAGACATGAGCCTTGCTGGAACAGGCGTCGTCGCGATTTGGCATGATTTGCTGCCGGAAGCGAAGGATGAATTCTACGAGTGGCACAACCGTGAGCACATGCCGGAACGCGCTGGGATACCTGGGTTTCGGCGCGGGCGGCGCTACATTGCCCTGAATGCGGGTCCCGAGTACTTCAATCTTTATGAAGCCGACACCGTCGAGGTCCTCGGCGCGCAAGACTATCTCCTCCGCCTGGATTCCCCGACGCCGTGGACGAAGCAGGTTGTTCCCTCGTTTCGAAGCGTAGCCCGCTCGATCTGCCACGTAGCCTATTCCGACGGTGTCGGACAGGGTGCCTATCTTGTGACGGTGCGTTTCGACGTGCCATCGACGGCGCGCACAGAAGTCGTGAAAGGTCTGCGTCAGCACGTCCTGCCACTGCTTGTTGAGATGGCCGGGATCACCGGAGTCCATCTTTGCCTGGCCGATGAGGCAGTCAGTAAGGTCGAGACAGCGGAGAAGCGGGCACGTTCTGAAGGCACGCAAGTGCCGACATGGATCGTCTTGATTGAAGGATGCCGCGCTGACCGCGTCCGCTCAGCGGCGGACGCTTTCAATGCCGGACTCGTGGCTTTGCACGGCGTCGGGAAAGCTACGCCCACCTCCACGCTTTACCAGCTTGAGTACACGCGCTGCAAGACGCCGTGGAGCGCAGGCTGACGCGTCGGCTTGAATTTTCAAAGCAAGAGGCAGGGGCACTATGGGATTGCCCCCAGTTCCCTGCCGAGGGAATCGCTGCTGTTGCGCGTCAGGTGTGACGGGCGGCTTACCCTCCGATAGCCGACCTTGAGACGACGGCAGTGCGAGCGTCGCCTATGGGTCGGGCAGCCGCCCTCCCGTCAGCGCGGTCGCCGACTCATGGCAACGTTGCGTCAACCAAGGCGAGACAAAAGCTCCGCAGCCTCATCGAGTTCACTGTGGCCGACAACGTTTTCGGGCCCCAGACTGCGCCCACATTTCGAGCAGCTTGGGCTCGTCTCGGCGAACAAGCTGTCGATGCCCTCATAGGTGCCCTTGTTCGAAAGATCCCGCAGCCACGCGTGACACCACTCGTCGCGAGGGGCGGGGTCATACGTCTGCACTATGGTCCCCCGGTGCCCGCATGGACAAGGGCGAGATCCGTGTGCTTCTGGAGCAACGCAAACTGAGCGTCACCTTCACAGTCCAGAAGACGAACACGTTGCCGGACGTGAATGCCAAGACAGACTGGTCGCAGGTCGCAACCAGGACAGGTATCATCCGCGGCGACGGTACGGTGCCGGTGTGGTCGGCCGACGCGCAGGCGCGCGGGTTGAAAGCCTGATGTCCCCGGCGACCCGGCCAAAGGAGTTCAGGTCACGTTCCTGCAGGGCGGATATCAGCACATGACCAGCTACGGGCACCCATGGACTCACTGGGCGATACTTTGCAGTGTGGTCCAGATCGTCAACGACATCTAGGTACCGGGAAAATGTTAATGGTTCGCCTCTTTCGCTCCCTCATTCTGCTGGTAGGTCTTTGCGCCTGCTCTCCTCTTCGCTCGCAGCGACGGCAGTTGGACTGGTAAGGCGTTTGAGCGTGTTTTCACGCATCTCGGCCATAATTTCCTTAAACAAAGCTCCGTTGATTGTCGCGGCCATTTCCATTCCATGAGTGAAGTTGCAACCTCTCCGACCACCGACAGACTATCGCATCGATCAACAGTAAGACCCTATCCAAACTGATGACTTGTCATTGCCAATAAACGGGTATTCACTCAACGGTTACGCCCGTCCCGCGTGACTACAGATGTGGGAATCGCCGCGAGGTCGCCGGTTCGGCGGTCAATGATAGGAGCGACATGCCGTGCCCACGAAGCCGGAAATATAATCTCTCGAACAGCGCTACTGCATCGAAAGCGGGCGACCCTGTGCTTATCTCGTGCATTTCGTCGTCTGGCAAGTGCGACTACTGCCGGCGCGGAATGTACTCGCACTGCGCGACGGGCGGGTGGATTCCTGGCAACAGGATCGACGGCACGCAAGCGGAATACGTGCGCATTCCTCACGCGGAAACAAGCCTGTACTGCATCCCCGCAGATGCGGACGAAGAGGCGCTAGTGATGCTTTCCGACCTCCTGCCGACCGGCTTTGAATGCGGTGTTCTGAACGGCAAGGTTGAACCGGGAAGCACGGTGGCGATTGTCGGCGCGGGGCCGATCGGACTCGCGTCGCTGCTTACCGCGCAGTTCTATTCGCCGGCGCAGATAGTGATGATCGACCGCGACCCTTATCGTCTGGGAGTGGCGTCGCGCTTCGGGGCGACGGCGTGTATCGATAGCGGCGTCGACGATCCGGTGGCAAAGCTCATGAAGCTCACCGCCGCAGCGAGATCGGAACCGACGAGACCAGGCGCGCGTCGTGGCTCGATTTCTGGTCCGCGAGGCATGAGGCGCGCGATTACGTCAAGACGCATGCGGCCAAGGTGAGTGATGTAATGACGACCGATGTGGTGACCGTGCAGCCTGACACGCCGCTTGGCGAAGTTGCGGGCATTCTCGAAGCACGGCATATCAAACGCGTGCCGGTGACGGAACGGGGACAGGTGGTCGGCATCGTGAGTCGTGCCAATCTCGTCCAGGCGCTCGCGAGCGTGCCCGACGAACCGGTGTCGGACGCCACGCTCTCGGACGCGGAAATCCGCGCGGTCCTCATGGGCGAACTGGCAGGGCGCAGATGGGGCTTTGCCGGCCGCAATATCGTGGTGACAGACGGCGTCGTGCATCTATGGGGCGTGTTCCAGTCGGCCGACGCAGTGGATGCCGTTCGCGTCGCGGCGCAGAACATACCCGGCGTCAAGCGTGTGGAAGATCACACCGAGCCGTATCAAATGATGCCGGGAATCTAGTAGCAGAAAGTAGTAGAAGGCAAGCGGGCGGTTCGGCATACAGCAACACGCTGACCGTCCCCGGACAGCGTCGCGCGGAGCATTCTGCTTAAGGTTTCCTTCAGCTTTGCTCCGTACTATCTGCGCGAGTCTGCCGTCGCGCTCACCATCCCCGAGTTCCAGCTCCGACAGGCTCCCGACAGAAAACCGAAAGCGTCCTTTCAGGCTTGCTGGAGCGTCCATGAAAACTCTGTTCTTGCAGGCGCCGTCGTATGACGGCTTCGATGGCGGCGCCGGCTCGCGTTATCAGGCGAAGCGCGAAGTCCGCTCGTTCTGGTATCCGACCTGGCTTGCACAACCCGCCGCGCTCGTGCCCGACAGCCGCGTGCTCGATGCACCCGCCGATGGCCTGTCCGTCGACGCAACGCTCGACATCGCGCAGCACTACGATCTGGTCGTCATTCACACGAGCACGCCGTCGTTTCCCACTGACGCGCTTTTCGCCGAAGACCTCAAAAAGCGCAAGCCGTCGCTTGTGATCGGCATGGTGGGTGCAAAGGTCGCCGTGGACCCGCACAATTCGCTGACAGCGAGCGAGGCGATCGACTTCGTCTGCCGCGAGGAATTCGACTTCACCTGCCAGGAAGTCGCCGCGGGCAAACCGTTCGCGCAGATTCTGGGCCTCAGCTATCGCGCCGCCGACGGCTCCATCGAGCACAACGCAGCGCGCCCGATCCTCGAGAACATGGACGAGTTGCCGTTCGTCGCGCCCGTCTACAAGCGCGATCTGAAGATCGATAACTACTTCATCGGCTATCTGAAGCATCCATACGTGTCGATTTATACAGGGCGCGGCTGCCGCTCGAAATGCACGTTCTGTCTGTGGCCGCAGACCGTGGGCGGACACCGTTATCGCACGCGTTCGGTCGAGAACGTGCTGGCTGAAGTGAAGTGGATTCGCGACAACATGCCCGAAGTGAAGGAGATCATGTTCGACGACGACACCTTCACCGACTTCAAGCCGCGCGTCGAGGAAATCGCCCGTGGTCTCGGCAAGCTCGGCGTGACGTGGTCGTGCAACGCAAAAGCGAACGTGCCGTATTCCACGCTGAAGATCATGAAGGAAAACGGCCTGCGTTTGCTGCTGGTCGGCTACGAGTCCGGCGACGACCAGATCCTGCTGAACATCAAGAAGGGTTTGCGCACCGACATCGCGCGGCGTTTCAGCGACGACTGCCGCAAGCTCGGCATCAAGATTCACGGCACCTTCATTCTCGGCTTGCCGGGCGAAACGCAGCAGACGATTCAGAAGACGATCGACTACGCGAAAGAGATCAATCCGCACACGATTCAAGTGTCGCTTGCGGCGCCGTATCCAGGCACGCGGCTCTACGACGAGGCGGTCGAAAACGGCTGGCTCGAAGAGAACAAGGTGATCAACCTCGTGAGCAAGGAAGGCGTGCAACTTGCGGCCATCGGCTATCCGCATCTGTCGCGCGAGGAGATTTATCACCAGTTGGAAAACTTCTACAAGCGCTTCTATTTTCGTCCGTCGAAGATCTGGGAAATCGTGCGCGAGATGCTGAGCAGTTGGGACATGATGAAACGGCGTTTGCGCGAAGGCGTCGAGTTCTTCCGCTTTCTGCGCGCACACGAGGCGTGAACAGCGCGCATTGGGCCGGCACGGTTTTCGTTCATGCGTGCGCTTATCTGTGCGCTGCATGCGCACTGTTCGGCATCGGCTACACGACGATTGCGAGCGTGCTGATCGGGAGGTTTTTCGCGCG
>Ga0209795_10001728_pt1 | contig 13093 bp, 9 predicted proteins | sample AgamicOrMarz_FD_187166 | JGI IMG/M metagenome (GOLD analysis project Ga0209795, IMG submission 187166) | Agave microbial communities from Guanajuato, Mexico - Or.Ma.rz (SPAdes) (version 2) | ecosystem: Host-associated > Plants > Phyllosphere > Phylloplane/Leaf | place: Guanajuato, Mexico...
CGCGCTCCTGCGCTTTCTGCGCGCCCTGCTTGCGAGCCTCGTCCAGCTTGCGCTGGAAGTCGCTCTGCTTCTGATCGTAAGCCCGCTGATTGGCAGCTGCCTGCGACGGGCGGATGCCGCGCTTTGCCTGGTCGATTGCGTGCTGACGCTGCTTTTCCTCGTAGGCCTCGGCGTTCGCGCTGCGCTGCGGCGCCTCGGCGCTGCGTTGCGCCTGGTCGAGCGCATGCTGGCGCTGCTTGTCTTCGTAAGCCTGGGCGTTGCGCGCGTCTTCGGCGGCACGCTGCGGCGCGCTCGCCTCGTCTTGTGCGCGCTTGATCGCCGCCTGCTCGTCGCGCTTGCGCGCGCGCTCGGCGCGCTGCTCGCCGTCGAGTGCCAACTGCTCCTTGCGGATCTGCGCCTGAACCGTGCGCATCTGATCGCGCGCCTTGTTCAGACAGTGATTGACAAAGAACGTGCTGTAGCAGTCATGCTCGGCGACGCCATAGCGATAGTTGTTTTCCTCGGTGCGTTGATCCAGCGTTCTCTGCCGCGCGTCGAATTCGCTGTCCAGCGCCGCGGTGCTGCTTGCACCGTCGGCAGCGGCATTCGTGTCACCGCCGGCACTGCTACCCTGCACAGCCGATGCGGCCGCGGGCGTCACCGATTGCGCCGCAGCAGGCTCTGACATGGCCAGCGCCGCAGCCATCATGCACGCCGACACCGCGCAAGACGCCATCAACGTTCTGCTGGAAACCCACGCGAAAAGGTCGACACGACGCGACCCGGCTACACGCGAAGCAAACGGCCAGCGCGCGGCGAACAGCGGCAAATGTGGCAAGCGGGAAACCGGGCGCGAGCCCTGGCGGTTGAACAAAAAGGAGATTGGCAACGTGATTGGCAACGTCAGAGAGGGTCAACGGAACATGCCCGAAATTCTATCACCCCCGCGCGGTTGAGCCCTTTGGCATTTGTGGCAAAATGCCCCGCTCTAGCAAACTGGTCGCAGCGCGCACGCACTGCGTGCCCGGCGCCTCGTGTGTGTGCGAGGCGCCGCCGGCGCACGGCCCCTGACCGAGTCCGCAGGAAACCCAAGAGCTTATGACGGAAACCGTAGCACTCAAGATCGTACAGCGCATCGCCGCCGAACTGTCCGTCCAGCCGCGCCAGGTCGCGGCCGCGGTGCAACTTCTCGACGAAGGAGCGACCGTTCCGTTTATCGCGCGCTACCGCAAGGAAGTGACCGACAATCTCGACGACACGCAGTTGCGTAACCTCGAGGAACGCTTGCTGTATCTGCGCGAACTGGAAGACCGGCGTGCGGCGATCATCGCGAGCATCGACGAACAGGGCAAGCTCACCGACGAGCTGCGCACCGCGATCGAAGGCGCCGACAGCAAGCAGGTGCTCGAAGACCTGTATCTCCCGTATAAGCCGAAGCGCCGCACGCGCGCGCAGATCGCTCGCGAAGCCGGCCTGCAGCCGCTCGCCGATGCGCTGCTCGGCAATCCGCTGCTCGACCCGCAAACCGAAGCCGCCGCGTATGTCGACGCGGAGAAAGGCGTGGCCGACGTGAAGGCCGCGCTCGACGGCGCACGCGACATCCTCTCCGAACAATTCGGCGAAACGGCTGACCTGCTCGGCAAGCTGCGCGACTACATGTTCAATCAGGGCGTGGTGTCGTCGAAGGTGGTCGAAGGCAAAGAGAGCGCTGAAGAAGAAAAATTCCGCGATTACTACGACTACGCGGAAACCATCCGCACGGTGCCGTCGCATCGCGCGCTCGCGCTGTTCCGCGGCCGCAATGCCGGCGTGCTGATGATCAAGCTCGGCCTCGGCGAAGAACTGGACGCGCAGGTGCCGCATCCGGGCGAGGCGCTGATCGCGCGTCATTTCGGCATTGCCAATCAAAACCGTCCGGCCGATAAATGGCTGTCGGACGTGTGCCGCTGGTGCTGGCGCGTGAAGGTGCAGCCGCACATCGAAAACGAACTGCTGACCAATCTGCGCGAGGAAGCCGAACACGAGGCGATCCGCGTGTTCGCGCGCAATCTGAAGGACCTGCTGCTGGCCGCGCCGGCGGGCCCGAAGGCCGTGATCGGTCTCGATCCTGGTATGCGCACCGGCGTGAAAGTCGCGGTGGTCGATCGGACGGGCAAGGTGCTCGCCACCGACGTGATCTACCCGCACGAGCCGCGCCGCGACTGGGACGGCTCGATTGCGAAACTGGCGCGCATCTGCGCGCAGACGCAGGCCGAGCTGATCAGTATCGGCAACGGCACGGCGTCGCGTGAAACGGACAAGCTCGCAAGCGAACTGATCGCGCGTCATCCCGAACTCAAGCTGCAAAAGATCGTCGTGTCCGAAGCGGGCGCGTCGGTCTACTCGGCGTCCGAACTCGCGGCGAAGGAGTTCCCGGACATGGACGTGTCGCTGCGCGGCGCGGTGTCCATCGCGCGGCGTCTGCAAGACCCGCTCGCCGAACTCGTGAAGATCGAGCCGAAGGCAATCGGCGTCGGCCAATATCAGCACGACGTGAACCAGCGCGAACTCGCGCGCTCGCTCGACGCTGTCGTCGAAGACTGCGTGAACGCGGTCGGCGTGGATGCGAATACGGCGTCGGTCGCGTTGCTCGCGCGCGTGTCGGGGCTCAACGCCACGCTGGCTCGCAACATCGTCGACTATCGCGACGCGAACGGTCCGTTCCCTTCGCGTGAGCACTTGCGCAAGGTGCCGCGTCTCGGCGACAAAACCTTCGAACAGGCGGCTGGTTTTCTGCGCATCAACAACGGCGAAAATCCGCTCGACCGCTCGTCGGTGCACCCGGAAGCGTATCCGGTCGTCGAACGGATTCTCGCGAAGATCAACAAGCATGCCGGCGAAGTGCTCGGCAATCGCGACGCGCTGCGCGGCTTGTCGCCCGCCGAATTCGTCGACGATCGTTTCGGTCTGCCGACCGTGCGCGACATTCTGCTCGAACTCGAAAAGCCGGGCCGCGATCCGCGCCCTGAGTTCAAGACGGCGACGTTCCGCGAAGGCGTCGAGAAGGTCAGCGACCTGACGCCTGGCATGGTGCTCGAAGGCGTGGTGACGAACGTCGCGGCGTTTGGCGCGTTCATCGACGTCGGCGTGCATCAGGATGGTCTCGTGCACGTGTCCGCCATGTCGACGAAGTTCATCAAGGACCCGCACGAAGTCGTCAAGGCCGGCCAGATCGTCAAGGTCAAGGTGCTCGAAGTCGACGTGAAGCGCCAGCGTATCGCGCTGACCATGCGTCTGGACGACGAGTTCGGCGCGGCCGCGGCTCGCAGTGGCGGCGGTGCGCAGCAGGATCGCGGCGGCTCCGGCCGTGCGGGCGGCGGCAATGGACGCGGCGCGCCGCAGCAGCGCTCGCGTGAACCGGAACCGGGCGGCGCAATGGCCGCGGCATTCGCGAAGCTCAAGCAGAAGTAGGCGCCTGTGCGTTCGGTGTGCGAAGTGCTTATGCCGCACCGCTGAACGCACGCCGTCTCTCACGGGGCTGCCAACAAAAAACCCACGCAATGCGTGGGTTTTTTTCGTTAGAGCTAATGCCGGCGACTGCGGGCTACTGCGGGCTACTCCGCCCGTCCGTCAAATCTCGATCTTCGTTCCCAACTCCACCACGCGATTCGCGGGAATGCTAAAGAAGTCGGTCGGCTTCGCGGCGTTCTGATGCATCCACGCGAACACACGTTCGCGCCACACCGACATGCCGGGCAATTGCGTGGGCACGACCGTTTCGCGAGCGAGGAAGAACGACGTGTCCATCAACTCGAACGTCATGTCGTGCGTGCGGCCGATTTCCATGAGCACGGCCTTCACGTCCGGCGTTTCATTAAAGCCGTACGCGGCCTTGACGAGATACAAACCGCCGTCGATGTTCCTCACCGTCACACGCTCCGCGTCGTTCACATACGGAATGTCGCGCGTGATGAAGGTCAGGAAGATGGTGCGCTCATGCAGCACCTTGTTGTGCTTCAGATTGTGCAGCAGGCTGACGGGCACGAGCGTATCGCTGCCGGTAAGGTAGATCGCCGTACCCGACACGCGGTGCGGCGGATGCGCGAGCAACCCTTGCAGGAACGGCATCAGCGGAATACCGTCGGCGGCCGTGCGTTCCTTGACGATCATCCTGCCCTTGAACCACGTCATCAGCAGGAAGAACAGCAACGCGCCAATGCCGAGCGGCAGCCAGCCGCCCTCTTCCACCTTCAGCAGATTCGCGCCGAAAAATCCTAGGTCGATGGTGATGAAGACGGCGATGATCAGTCCAACCAGGAACTTGTTCCAGTTCCACACCTTCACCATCACGACGCATGCGAGGATCGTGGTGATGACCATTGTCGCCGTCACGGCGATGCCGTACGCGGCCGCGAGGTTATCGGAACTCTTGAACGCGATCACGATGCACAGAATGATGAAGAGCAGCATCCAGTTCACGACCGGCACATAAATCTGGCCGATAGCAAGCTCGGACGTATGCAGGATCTTCATGCGCGGCACGTAGCCGAGCTGGATCGCCTGGCTCGTCAACGAATACGCGCCCGAGATCACCGCCTGCGACGCGATCACCGTCGCCACCGTCGACAGCACGACGAGCGGCAGCAACGCCCACTGCGGCGCGAGCAGGAAGAACGGATTCTCGATCGCCTTCGCGTCGTGCATCAGCAGCGCGCCCTGGCCGAAATAGTTCAGCACCAGCGAAGGCATCACCAGCACGTACCAGCCCATGCGGATCGGCTTCGCGCCGAAGTGGCCCATATCCGCGTAGAGCGCCTCGGCGCCCGTCAGCACGAGCACGACCGAACCGAGCACGACATACGCTTGCAACACGTGCGCGGCCATGAAGGAGTACGCGTAATACGGGTTCAGCGCGCGGATCACAGTCGGCGATTGCACGATATGCCAGAGCCCGAGCACGGCGAGCACGACGAACCACACGACCATGATCGGACCGAACAGACGGCCGACGGTGGCGGTGCCGTGCCGCTGAATCCAGAACAGCAGGATCAGAATCACGATGGTGAGCGGCAACACCAGATGAGACAGATGAGGCGCCGCGATCTCGAGACCTTCGACGGCGGAAATCACCGAAATGGCGGGCGTAATCACCGCGTCGCCGTAAAACATGCAGGCGCCGAAAATGCCGAGCATCATCAGCAGGCCGGCCATTTTCGATTTCTCATCCAGCGAACGCAGCGCCAGCGCCATGAGCGCGAGCACGCCGCCCTCGCCGTTGTTGTCCGCGCGCATCACGAACAGCACGTACTTGATGCCGACGACGATCACGATGGCCCAGAACAGCAGCGAGATCACGCCCAGGATGGATTGATCGGTCAGCGGAATGCCATGCGACGGGCTGAACGCCTCTTTGAGCGCGTACAGCGGGCTCGTGCCGATATCGCCGAACACCACGCCGATCGCGGCGAGCGCGAGCGAAGGTAGTGGCTGTTTGTGCACGTGATTGTTATCTGTCATAAACGCGAGGAAATCCGTTTCCTGGGCGGAAAAAAGCGACCGCTATTCTAAACCGCCTGCCTGAGACCGCCCAGCTTATTGTGGACACACCACGTGGATGGTCCGCGCAGTGTAGCACTGCGATATGTGCGCGTCTGCTGCGTAACGTCTCGTGCGGCGAATGTCACTGCGCGCGGGCGAAGCGCCGCGTGCCGTTGCCCGCGCATAAAAAAACGGAGCCCTATGGGGCTCCGCTACGATGCGCTTTCGAGGCATCAATTTTCCGAGGACTCCTGCGCTTGCGCCATGCCGCGCTTGATCCACGCGCCGAGGTTATGCGGGCGAACCGTATCCCACTCCTCGAACGGTTGATGAATCCACGGATTGGTCGGCAAGTACTGCACATGATAGTCGGGCTTCACTTTCGAGCAGCCCTTGTACCAGAGCACCGCCGAACGCACCGCCGTGATGGCCGGATAGCGTTCCTTCAGATGCTGCTGAACACGTGCGAGCGTCACGCCGGAATCGACGAGGTCGTCGACGAGCAGCACGTTGCCGTGCAGTTCGCCGCGCGTCATCGTGATGTATTGCGCGATGTCGAGTTCGCCCTGCTCCGTGCCGGCCGCTTCGCGATACGAACTGGTTGCGAGAATAGCCAGCGGCAAATCGTAGATGCGCGAAAGCTGGTCGCCCACGCGCAAACCGCCGCGCGCGAGGCACAGAATCTTGTCGAACTTCCAGCCCGATTCATGCACGGCGAGCGCGAGCAATTCGATCAGCCGGTGATACTCGTCCCAGCCGACCCACAGGTTTTTATCGTCGTTGCGCGGATCTTTCATCGCAATCATGGGGACACCTTGCACCATCGCTTAAGCCTTGAACGGATGACGAAGCAGAATGGTCTCGTCGCGATCCGGACCGGTCGACACCATGTCGATCGGAATGCCCGCCACTTCCTGCACGCGCGACAGATACGCACGCGCGTTCGCCGGCAGCTTGTCCCATTCCTTGATGCCGACGGTGCTTTCCTTCCAGCCCGCGAACGTTTCGTACACCGGCACGCAACGCGCGACTTCCGACGAGCCACGCGGCAGCAGATCGACGTTCTTGCCGTCGACGGTATAGCCGACGCACAGCTTCACTTCGTCCAGGCCGTCGAGCACGTCGAGCTTCGTCATGCACAAGCCCGACACGCCGTTGATCTGGATCGAGCGGCGCAGCGCGGCGACGTCGAGCCAGCCGGTGCGGCGCGGACGGCCGGTGACCGAGCCGAATTCCTTGCCGACGGTGGCGAGTTCCAGGCCGATCGCTTCCTGGCGCGCGGCGTTGTCCGCGTCGTACAGTTCGCTCGGGAACGGGCCCGAGCCGACGCGCGTGCAGTACGCCTTGGTGATGCCGAGAATGTAGTTCAGCTTTTGCGGACCGACGCCCGCGCCTGCCGTTGCCGCGCCCGCGACGCAGTTGCTCGACGTGACGAACGGATAGGTGCCGTGGTCGATGTCGAGCAGCGTGCCTTGCGCGCCTTCGAACAGCAGGTTGCTCCCAGCGGCGTTCGCGTCGTACAGACGGCGCGACACGTCCGTCACCATCGGCTTCAGACGGTCGGCGTAGCTCAGCATCGTGTCGAGCGTTTGCTGGAAGTCGACAGCGGCGACGCCCAGGTACTGCGTCAGCACGAAGTTGTGATAGTCGAGGTTTTCACGCAGACGTTCGGCGAAAGTCTCCGGCTCGAACAGGTCCTGCACGCGCAAGCCGCGGCGCGCCACCTTGTCTTCGTAAGCCGGGCCGATGCCGCGGCCGGTGGTGCCGATCTTGCTCGCGCCACGGCGCGCTTCGCGGCCCTGGTCGATGGCAATGTGATACGGCAGGATGAGCGTGGTGGCTTCGGAAATGAACAGGCGGTTCTGCACGTCGACGCCTGCGGCCTCGAGTTCGCCGATTTCCTTGAACAGCGCTTCCGGCGACAACACGACGCCATTGCCGATGTAGCACGCGACGCCGGCATGCATGATGCCCGACGGGATCAGGCGCAAGATGGTTTTCTTGCCGCCGATGATAAGCGTGTGGCCGGCATTGTGACCGCCCTGGAAGCGAACGACGCCTTGAGCGTGGTCCGTCAGCCAGTCGACGATTTTGCCCTTGCCTTCATCACCCCACTGGGTTCCCACGACGACGACGTTACGCCCGGGGTTCACATTCACTGCGCTGGCAGACATGTTGTTTCGTAAGCTGGTTAAAAACGTATTTTACCTATGTTCGCGGACGCTTCCGGAATTTTTCCGTTTCCGCTCAACGGCATGCACGTTATGGTGGGTATCGTGAAAGGAGCGCGGCCGGTGGTGGCCGATGTTGGCCGATGTTGGCCAAGGGTAGCCAATAGCCGCGCGATGTCCGGCGACGCATGCGGAACAACTGCTGCGCGCCTCGATGTGTCCGCGAAAAAACCGTGAGCGACGCTATTAAAACGCGCTCACGAGCGCGGTTCGACGGTCCATGCGCCGTTGCGCTCGACCAACACGCGGTCGAACGCGAATTCGTCGAGATCGTGTTCGTGACCGGGCAGCGCCTGGATCACGACTTCACCGGCGTCGCGCAACGCGGCCACGCTCACGCGCAGCGCGTCGTCGTGTTGCCAGGGCGCGAGAATCGCGCTGCTGCGCGCTTCGACGGGCGAAATGCGCGCGACTTCGCGAAGATCGAGCGAGAAGCCTGTCGCCGCGCGCGCCCGGCCATACGCCTGGCCGACGTGGTCGTAACGGCCGCCGCGCGCGACCGCGTTCGGCACGCCGTCGACATACGCCGAGAACATCACGCCGCTGTGATACGCGTAGCCGCGCAAATCCGCGAGGTCGATCATCACTTCGGCGCCTTCGACCTGGCTTGCGAGGAATGCGAGGTCGTCGAGCGCGCGTGCGATGGCCGGCGCATTCGGCAAACGCGCGCGCGCTTCTTCGAGCACCGACGCGTCGCCGTAGAGTGAAGGCAGCGCGCGCAACGCATCGCGCGTGACGGCCGAAAGATTCGCGGTCAATTCGACGAGCCGCGGCACGTCCTTGCCCGCCAGCGCGTCGTAAAGCGATTGGCCGAGTTCGGCGGCGGCCGGCTCCGCTTCGATCAACGCCGCGAGCACGCCCGCGTGACACAGATCGAGGCGCACTTTGCCCAGGCCCGCGAGATGCAGTGCATCGAGCATCAGTTGCTGGATTTCCAGGTCGGCCTCGAGGCCCGCATGACCGTAAATTTCAGCGCCGATCTGAATCTGCTCGCGCGTCGCGTGCAGACCGCGCGGCCGCGTATGCGCGACATTCCCGGCGTAGCAAAGACGCGTGACGCCCTGACGGTTCAGCAGATGCGCGTCGATACGCGCGACCTGCGGCGTGATGTCGGCGCGCAGGCCGAGCGTGCGTCCGGACAACTGATCGACCAGCTTGAAGGTGCGCAGGTTCAGATCGTGCCCGCCGCCCGTCAATAGCGACTCGATGTATTCGAGCAGCGGCGGCATGACCATCTCGTAGCCGTACGAGCGAAAACGGTCCAGCAGACGACGCCGCAATTCTTCGATCTTGCGGGCCTCCGACGGCAGCACGTCGGCAATGTTCTCGGGAAGTAACCAGGTCGACATCGATACAGTCCTACGACGTTGAACACGGCGGCACAATGCGCCGGTAGTAAGTGTGAATGGCGGGCTCGGACTCGATTGCGGCGGCTTCGGCAGACGGCGGCGGAAGCGTACGGCTCATGCAGTCGCTACGCAGGAAGAGCGCCTGTCGAAACACGCGGCGGTCGATGCGGAAACATCGCGGGCTTGTTCACGCTGAGGCATCGCGCATCGCGCGTCGCCCCACGCTCCGCGTCAAGTCACGAAAAACAGCAGGATCAGTCCCAGCAGCATGACGATCAGGCCGCCGATACGAATCTGATGCGTGGGCCGTTCCGCTATTCTACGGAACGTGTCGCGCCACGCGCTCGGAAAAACGAATGGGAACATCCCCTCGATAACCAGCATCAACGCGATCGCGAGCAGTAACGAGCCGACTATATCCATGCGAAAGAAGGGGCCGCGATGCGAATGCCGCGGCGTTCCGGGTTATTAGTGTTTGCGCGAGGCCGCGGAAGCGTCCGGGGCTGCGCCGCCGGTCGGACTACGCATGAAGCGGAAGAACTCGCTGCTCGGGTCGACCACGATCACGTCGCCAGGCTTGAAGGTGTTCCGGTACGCCTGCATGCTTTGATAGAACTGATAGAACTCCGGGTCGCTGCCGTACGCCTGCGCGGCGATCTCGGCGGCTTTCGCATCGCCCTCGCCCTTGATGGTCTGCGCCTGGCCATAGCCGTTAGCCAGAATGGCCTGCTGCTGCGCGACGGCGTCGGCCTTGATCTTGTCGGCTTCGGCGGCGCCTTTCGCGCGTTCGTCGGCCGCGATCTGCTGGCGCTCGGCGATCATCCGCTTGTAGACCGAGTCGGCCATGGCGGCCGGGAAATCGACCCGCGTCAACTGCACGTCCACCACCGACACACCGAGCGACGCCGCCGTCTTGTCCATCGCACCGCGCGCTTCGTCGGCGAGTGTCTGCTGTTTGGCGAGCGCATCGGACAGTGTGTACTTGCCGAATGCGTCGCCGAGCGCGCCGCGCGCGACGAGCGCGAGACGCTCGGGCAGGCTTTGCACGTCGCCCTTCGTTTCGGCAAGCAGCTTCAGCGGATCGGTCACGCGATATTTGACGACCGGGTTCGCGAGCAAATCGTTCTTGTCGGCGGTCACGTAGCGGTCTTCGTCCGGCGCATCGAGCGACTGGATGCGGCTATCGACGAGCGTCACCGTTTGCAACGGCGGCGGCAGCTTCACGTGCAGTCCGGGCCCGAGCAACGCCGGCGCCGCGTCGCCGCGCGACGACAACACCGCCATATGACGCTGGTCGACAACGACCACCATCGACGAAGCGGCGAACAGCACGATGACAACCGCGATGACGAGCGCAATGATCTTGTTCATGTTCTGCGCTCCTTATTGAACGTCGTCTTCGCGCATACGGCTGCGGAAGGACTCGCGCGAACGTAGCGCGTCGCTGCTCGCCGCCGCGCGGCTTGCAGGCGTGGCGGCTGCTGCGGATGCGGACCCGGAAGCAGCCGTCGATGCGGCGGCAGCCGATGCGGCATTCGCCTGCGCCGCCACGGCACCCGACGAATTCGCCGGCTGCGACGCACCCGCCGCTGCGGCGCCGGATGCAGCCGCGGCTGCCGCGGCATCTGCCACACGCTGACGGTTCTGCTCGACGAGCTTGTCGAGCGGCAGATACAGCACATTGTTGCCGCTCTTGTTGTCCACAAAGACCTTGGTCGTATTCGAATAGATCTGCTGCATGGTTTCCAGATACATGCGCTGACGAATCACAGCGGGCGCCTTCGAGTACTGCGCATAGACTTCCTTGAAGCGGTCCGCGTCGCCTTGCGCTTGCGCCACCGTCTTGTCGCTGTACTTCTTCGCGTCGTCGATCTGGCGCGCCACGTCCGCTTGTGCGCGCGGAAGAAGCTCGGCTGCATAGGCTTGCGCGTCGCGCTTCGCACGCTCGTTTTCCTGACGCACGCGCGCGGCGTCGTCGAACGCGGCCTGTACCTGGTCAGGCGCCTGCACCGCCTGGATTGTCACGCCCGTGACAGCGAGACCGGACTGATACTGATCGAGCGATTTCTGGATTGCCGCGATCAATTGCTGGCGAATTGCTTCGCGATCCTGACCAAGAATGTCTTGTGTGCTGCGCGCGCCGACGATGCCGCGCACCGCGGCCTGCGCGGCCTGCATCACGCTCTGGTCGGGATCGACGCTGCGGAAAAGATAATCGGTCGGCTTGCGGATCTGGTACTGCACGGCAAAGCGAACGTCGACGATGTCCGCGTCGTGCGTCAGCATGGATGCGTCCTTCACGTTCGCAAGGCGCACGACGTTGTTGCGGCCGATCTCCACCTGCCGAATCTGGCCGACATTGACGAGCTCGTGCGTTTCGAACGGATACGGCAAACGCCAGTGCACACCGTGCGCGGCCGTGTAGCGATATTTGCCGAACTGCATCACCACGCCGGCCTGGCCGTCCTGCACCACGAACACGCCGCTGCCGAGATAAATGGCGATCAGCACGCCGATCACGATGCCGACGCCGATGCGCGCGCCACGACCGTTGTCCGGACGGCCGCCGCCGGCACCGCCGCCCTTGCGGCCGAACATCCGGCTCAAACGACGGTTGAAATCCCGCCACATCTCGTCGAGATCGGGCGGACCTTCACCTTCCTTGGCCTGCGGCCGCTTGGGCTCGACGGGCCGCTGGCGCTCGCCATTGCCATCGCCACGGCCCCAGCGCGGATCGTTCAGTGAAAGCATGGCGCGCATGCGCAGCCAGATACTCCGCTCGTTGTAATCGTTCACCTGTGTTCGTTCACCAGAGTAGACAGCGGGTCAGTGCAATTGGAACGGGTCAGTGCCCGAGTTCTGGAACCTTGCGGTGCTCGCGTGGTGCTGCCGACCGGTCTTCTTCCGACGAGTCCAGCAGCGTGTCGGGAAGAGGTTCGGCAGTAGCGATCTCAGCGATGGCAGCGCGCAATGTGTCCAGCCCTTGCCCCGTGCGCGCGCTCAAAAAGACGCGCGAAATATTACCATACTCGTCTCGCTCGACCGCCTCGCCGCGGGCCGCCAATTCGGGCACCGCGTCGATCTTGTTGAACACGAGCACCTGCCGGATGGTGTCCGCACCGATTGCGTGCAACACCTCGTTCACCTGATCGATCTGATCGAGACGCACGGCGCTGGAAGCATCCACGACATGCAGCAGCAGATCCGCGTGGATCGTTTCCTCGAGCGTGGCGCGAAACGCCGCGACGAGTTGGTGAGGCAGTTCGCGAATGAAGCCGACCGTATCGGACACCACCACCTGCCCCGCTTCGTCGCCGAGATAAACACGGCGCGAAGTCGTGTCGAGCGTGGCGAAAAGCTGATCGGCCGCGTACGCCTGCGCCTTCGTCAGCGCATTGAAGAGCGTGGACTTGCCCGCGTTCGTATAGCCGACGAGCGACACCGACATGGTCTGATTGCGCGAGCGCTGGCGCCGCTGCGTGCCATGCTGGCGGCGCAATTTTTGGAGCCGCGACTTGAGCGCCTTGATGCGCTCGCCGATCAGCCGGCGGTCGGTCTCGAGCTGCGTCTCACCAGGCCCGCGCAAGCCGATACCGCCTTTTTGCCGCTCGAGGTGGGTCCATGCGCGGATCAGCCGCGTGGACAGATACTGCAATTGCGCGAGCTCCACCTGCAGCTTGCCTTCGTGGCTGCGGGCGCGCTGCGCAAAAATGTCGAGGATGAGACTCGTGCGATCGATCACGCGCCGATTAAGCGCTTGCTCCAGATTGCGCTGCTGGGCAGGCGCAAGAGCGTGATTGAAGATGACGAGTTCGATGTCGTTGGCCTCACACGCAAGGCGCAGTTCTTCGGCCTTGCCGCTGCCGACGAACATCTTCGCGTCGGGACTCGCCCGGCGCCCGGTGAGGGTGACTAGAGGATTCGCGCCCGCGCTTTGCGCGAGCAGGCTGAGTTCTTCGAGACTGGCTTCGAAATCGATCTTACCGAAGTCGATGCCGACAAGCGCTGCATTGATCA
>Ga0209795_10001729_pt1 | contig 13070 bp, 13 predicted proteins | sample AgamicOrMarz_FD_187166 | JGI IMG/M metagenome (GOLD analysis project Ga0209795, IMG submission 187166) | Agave microbial communities from Guanajuato, Mexico - Or.Ma.rz (SPAdes) (version 2) | ecosystem: Host-associated > Plants > Phyllosphere > Phylloplane/Leaf | place: Guanajuato, Mexico...
CAAATCCCGCGACCGTTTCTGGGCGTGTCACAAATGCAGGAACCGGCGTTCCTATTGCCAATGCCCTCATTCAGGCCTTCACGACAGATGGAACGTTTGTCACCAGTACGTTATCGGACGTTGCTGGCCAGTATACCCTTACAGGGTTGCCAGAAGGTACCTTTACGATCTCGGCTAGCGCGACTGACTTTGCGACAAAGAGCCAGACCGTCACTCTCACACCAGGGGAAACGGAACCCGTTCATTTTGCCTTATCATCCAACCCTGCTTCTCTTTCAGGGATCGTCACCGATGCGCAAACTAAAGCACCATTGGCTGGTGCTTTAGTCGAAGTCTTTATAGTCGGCACAACCATTCCGGTAAAATCCACCTTAACCGATGCCAGTGGGCAATATCTCGTATCTGGCTTGGCCGAAGGAGAATATCGGGTTGTCATCTTTGCCGATAACTACGGGACACAGCCTTTCCGTATCGTCTTAACACCGGGTGAACAGAAAATCTTGAACGCGACCCTTACGCCATATCTGGCTTCCTTCGTGGGGACCGTAACTGATAAAAAGACTGGAAAACCAGTTCAAGGGGCACGAGTGGAAGTTCTAAACAATCGAGAAAAAGTAGTTGCAGTTGATTATACAGATGAACGGGGGGCTTTCACCATCAGAGGCGTGCCTGCTGGCACTTATATCCTTCGCGCCACTGCTGAAGGGTTCGCGCCGCAGACTAAGCCAGTCACGGTTGTTGAAGGGAAACCAATCCCAGTAGATTTTGTGTTAATATCTTCACCAGACGTGGGTTCCATTATCGGTACCGTAACCGATCAAGAGACTGGAAAGCCAATTGAAGGCGCCTTAGTGGAAGTTCTAAATGCTCAAAAAGAATTAGTGGGAACTGATTGTACAGATGTATGTGGAAAATTCACTATTGAAGAATTACTTGCAAACACTTATACCCTCCACATAATGGCTAAGGAGTTTCTCTCAAAAACTAAACGGGTGACTATATTGGCAAACACTATTGAAAAAATTGACATTACCTTGATTCCTAAGCTAACCACTATTATCGGTGAGGTATATGATATAAAAACAGGTTTACACCTACCTAATATTCTTATTGAAGTGTTTAACATTCATGAAGAGTTTATTACTAGCACCTTAACTGATAGTAATGGTCAATATACGATATGTGAATTGCCAGTAGAAACATTCAATGTTAAAGCTAGCTCTAAAAGTTATCTTTCAGAATCTAGAATAGTTTCTTTAGCGCTAGGAGAGACTGGAATAGCCGATTTTGCACTCGTCAGAAAACAAATATTACTGCCAGAAATAATAATCGATTCGCAGCAAAATAATATAGCTCTCGAAGTGTTACTTCAAACGTTTGTTTTACAATCACAGGTATCATTTAAATCAACCGAAACTTGGATAAAAAACTCTCACAATATTAAAATTCAATTATCGGATAATCAAAGTGCTAACTCTCTTCAATTAAGCTTACATTTAGCAATTGCATTGATTCTCAACATAATAAGTGATACCACAAATAGTGATGATTTGGTTATACAAAAATCTATTCAACAGTCCATTATTAAAGCAGATAAACAAAGCATTGTTATTGAAAATTCTAGAGATATTACCATCATTACCAACGATACTGACTTAACATCAAACATTCAACTTCTGTTGCAAGTATTAGTCGCACTGTTAGTACAGATTGATATTCTGTAACCTAAACTAAAAAAGTCTATAGGGATTGCCCTATAGACTTTTTCTTTTTTATAGTTAGTAACATTCAACACGTACATAAATAATTCTTCTTACTTGCTATTAGCTGAATCTACACGGCATCTTACTTTTCATAAATAGAAAATAACAGCTGTTTTCATATTCTCATCGTAGTAAACATAGCTTGGCTAGATTTTCTCAGGCCATATAACACACATGACTATAGATTTTTGATCTTATGTTTCAAACTAACTATAACCAATCTAATCATTAGCTTAGTCCTTTTACATGATTAGATGATTAGCCTAAATAAGAACTTATTTAGATGAATTTACGAGGGTTATTTGTCAAAGGGCTTTTTTACAAGGGGATTTTGATAGAGTAGCCTATAGCAATATTAAGGTAAACGCATAGTTTAATAAAAGAGGAGTGACTGTAAAAAAGAAATTAAAAATTGTGTTTAGGCAGGAGATGTAGACGATGAAAGTTATGACTATTTTGGGCACGCGGCCCGAAATCATACGCTTAAGCCTTATTATAGAAAAATTGGATAATTACGCTGACCAGCATATCTTAGTTCATACAGGACAAAACTTTACTTCTACCTTAAGCGAAGTATTTTTCCAAGAATTAAAGGTGAGAAAACCAGATTATATCTTATTGGACCAACAGTATACACTAGGTGAACAATTATCAAAAATGTATGAACAACTAGAAAAGATTTTTCTAAAGGAAAAGCCGGACAAGATTTTAGTATTAGGAGATACCAATAGCGGTTTAAGCGCCATTTTAGCAGAAAGAATGGGTATTCCAGTCGTTCATATGGAAGCGGGAAATCGATGTTTTGACTTAGAAGTACCTGAGGAAAAAAATCGAAGGGTTATTGATGCCATTTCTAGTTTTAATCTACCGTACACTCCCCAAAGCAAAGAAAACCTTCTTAAAGAAGGCGTTCCCTCAAATCGAATTATTGTTTCGGGTAATCCTATTCATGAGGTTTTAGAACATTATACACATGAAATTGCACAAAGTAATATCCTAAGTAAATTACAAGTTGAGAAGGAAAATTACTTTTTAGTTACAGCCCATCGAGCTGAAAACGTAGATTATGAAAAGCGGTTACTAGAAATTATACAAGGGATTAATTTAGTTGCTGAAAGCTATGGAAAAAGAGTAATTTGTAGCATACACCCTCGTACCCAATCTCGGATTAAAAATATCCCCACATTAAAAGTTCACCCTTTAGTGGAGTTTCACGAACCGTTTGGTTTCTTTGACTTTGTCAAACTTGAAAAAAATGCTCTCTGTGTTTTAACTGATAGCGGGACTGTACAAGAGGAATGTTGCCTATTTCATGTTCCCACTGTTACAATCCGCAAAACAACTGAAAGGCCAGAAACCATTGAGTGCGGAAGCAATATGTTATCCGGAATTGATTCCAATCAAATAATTAATTGTGTACATGTAATGGTCAATCAACAAAAAAATTGGTCTTATCCAAAAGGTTATGATGATAAAAACGTTTCGGATAAAGTAATTAAAGTAATATTGGGGGGACATAAAGGTGTTTAATAATCAGACTATTTTAGTAACAGGTGGCACAGGTTCATGGGGTTATGAGTTAGTAAAGCAATTATTAACACATAATCCAAAGGAGATTCGTATTTTTTCACGGAATGAATCAAATCAATTTACAATGAAACAAGAATTTGATAATAATCCAAAATTAAGTTTCTTAATTGGAGATATAAAAGAAAAAGACTCATTGGTTGAAGCATGTCAAGGTGTTGACTATGTTTACCATTTGGCAGCATTAAAACATGTTCCTGTTTGTGAAGATCAACCTCTTGAAGCATTAAAAACTAATGTACATGGAACACAAAATGTAATTGACGCTGCTATAACCTGTGATGTTAAAAGAGTTATTTATATATCTACAGATAAAGCCGCCAACCCCTCAAATTTTTATGGACTATCTAAGGCGATGGGTGAACGATTAATTATCCATGCTAATACATTAAATACAAAAACAAGATTTGTTTGTATACGTGGAGGAAATGTTTTAGGAACAAATGGGAGCGTTATTCATGTATTTAAAAAGCAAATTCAGGAAAAAGGTAAAGTTGGCATTACCGATCTTAAAATGACACGTTTCTTTCTAACTCTTGAAGACGCTATTAAACTTGTATTTAAGGCAACTTTTGAGAGTATGGGGGGAGAAATTTTCGTTATGAAAATGCCTACATGTAGAATTGTAGATCTTGCCCACGTATTGATAGAGGCTTCTAATAAAGAAAATGTTGAGATTGAAACCCTCGGTATTAGACCTGGAGAAAAAATTCATGAGCTTCTTCTTTCAGAATATGAAAGTACAACGACAGTTGCTTATGATGATGAATATTTTGTTATTCTGCCACCCATTCATATTGATGGACTAAAAGAGTTTTATTCTAAATTTAATCCAGTAAACCTAGTTAACTATAATTCAAGCAAGGATTTAATGAGTAGAGAAGAAATTCAAGAAATGCTAAAGAAAGGTAGGTTCATTTAAATGAAAATACTGATTCTTGGTGGAAAGGGAATGGCAGGTCATGTAATAACGAGTTATTTTCAACAAAAACCTGAATATCATGTATTCTATACATCAAGAGATCCGGAAGATACAGACAGTATCTACGTAGATATAACTAATTTAACAAAGCTAGAAGAAGTCATAGAATCTATAAAACCGGATATTACAATTAATTGCATTGGTATTTTAAATGAGCATGCCACCAATAACAATAAATTGGCTTTTCAAGTAAATAGTTTACTACCTCATCAACTGATTAAACTAACAGAGCGCTGTCAAGGAAAATTAATTCATATTAGTACAGATTGTGTTTTCTCCGGTAATAAAGGTAATTATACAGAGAGCGACATTCCGGATGGTACATCTGTTTATGCCCAGTCTAAACAACTAGGGGAAATTATTAGTGATAAACACTTGACTATTCGTACATCTATTATTGGACCAGAATTAAAAGAAGATGGAATTGGTTTATTTTTATGGTTTATGAAACAAAAAGGAGTAATAAAGGGATATGACAAGGTATGGTGGAATGGTGTAACTACTCTCGAGCTGGCTAAAGCTATTGAAGAAATGATTAATCAGGACATTACTGGTTTATATCATCTGAGTGTTGAAGAAAAAATTTCAAAATTTGAATTACTAAAATTAATGCAAGAGGTTTTTCACAAATCAGATGTAGACATTATTCCAGATTCAGAGATTGTACTTGATCGAACAATCAAGAGTACCAGAAAAGATTTTCAATATACGATTCCGAGTTATAAGCAAATGTTAACCGAACTAAAAGATTGGATGCACATGTAGTGAGCTCGTTACCTAAATTATTAATTACTGGTGCAAACGGCTTTACAGGAAATCATGCATGCTCTCATTTTGCAAAGGCAGGATTTAAAGTAATTGCAGTAGTAAGGAATCACGCTCCTGCTGACCTATTTCAAACTGAGATTTGCGACCTGACAAACAAAAAAGCTGTCACAGAGATGATTAAAAAAGTTAAACCACAATATCTTCTTCACTTAGCAGGACAAAACCATGTAGGAGAATCATGGATTGATCCAGTTTCCTCGTTGGAAGCAAATTTCCTCTCTACTCTTTATCTAATTGAAGCTCTTCGACATGAAAATCCAACCTGCAAAATTATTGTAGTAGGTTCAGCTCTTCAATTTAACCCTCAGGAGATTTCAACACTTAAACACCCTTATAGTTTGAGTAAAACTTTACAAGTTTTAATTGCTCAATCATGGGAAAAGTTATACAAATTACCAATTATAATTGCTAAACCTTCTAATTTAATAGGTCCCGGAATTTCAAATGGTGTTTGTTCAATTTTAGCTAAAAACATTATTGCTATGGAAGAGGGCCGGGCTGAAAAGAATCTTGAAGTAAATAATATATATGCACAACGTGATTTTATTGACGTAAGAGATGTTGTAAATGCTTATGAAACCTTGTTTAAGAAGGGATGTTCCGGAGAGGTATATGATATTGCTTCAGGAGAAAGTAGGTCTTTAGAAGAAGTAATCCGTATGTTTAATTCTTTAACATCTATCAAATTTAAACTAACTTTTCAACTGCAAGACCAGATAGAACAAAGAGTGAAAATAGAGAATAAGAAACTTCTAGACTTAGGGTGGACACCCGTCATTTCATTCAAAACATCTTTGACTGATATCCTTAACTTTCACCGCCAAAATAAAGGTATTTAATTGATTAATTAAGTACCTTTATTTTGACACTTAAAAGGTTAGTTTTGCAGTTCTTCTGTTTTAATTATTTAGTATGTATTTTTCAAAAAAGCTTAACTTATTTAAAAGAAAGGTCCATATTCTCCGCCCTCCGTTCTTTTGAGTTTATTCGTCGCGTATGCTTTCATAAAAGGAGGTCAAATGGAATGAAAAATAATGACAATTATCATTTACCTAGCTTTTTTGTAAATTCTGTTCCTAAAAGTGGAACTCACTTATTAAAAAATCTCCTTCAGGGTATGCCTAACATCTCTCATAAATCTCAAAATGAATTTTATGAAGGCCATGTATATCAATTAAAAGATCATTTTTATCAACTAGGCCAGATTAAGTCTAATGAATTTGGAATTGGTCATATTTATTACTCTTCAGAGTGGTCGTATATGTTAAAACGATTAAACATGAAAAATATTTTCATTAGCAGAGACTTACGTGATGTTGTTGTTTCTTACGTTTACTTTATTTTAGAAAAATATCCTCGTCATCCCTTATATAATTATTTGAATAATGAAGCTACAAATCAAAAAGAAAGATATTTAGCTTTTATAAATGGGGTACAAACAGATGAGGTTAAACATCCTTCTATTTCTGAACTTTTCAACTTATACCAGGGATGGTTAGAAGATCCCAGCACACTCTCTATTACTTTTGAAGATTTGATAGGTAGCGAAAGATCACGTTTATTAACATTAGCCAAAATCGTAAATTATCTCTGGGATGGTATTATTCTTCCTGCTCCTGTAAATGAAATAATTAGCAGTATGGAAGAAAAAATGGATGGTAAATATTCTTTAACGTTTCGTTCGGGTAAGATAGGAGGTTGGGAAGAAGAATTTGACGATGAAGTAAAGGATGCCTTTAAAAAAGTTGCAGGAGATCTACTTATAAAATTAAAATACGAAGAAAACTACGAATGGTAAAAAGTTTATAGTATTGTTATAACATGCATTTTGAGGAATTAAGTTAGGACATAAATTTAATTAAAAATACCCCTTAAAATCATCCTGGTGAGCTTGATTTTAAGGGGTATTTTTAATTAAAATTCTAATTTTCTTTATAGATAACTAACATATCTTAACAGAAATATGTTGTTTTTTTAGAATAACCTTCTTTTTTACGCATCGGAATTAAGACAAGAGTAACAAATATTCTCAAAAACAGAAACACTTTTTTCTATATTCCACAATTCAGCCTCCTGTTTTCCACGCTCGGTAAGGTCTTTCCTAAGAATTTGATCTTCAATTAAACGTATTATGTCTAAGGCTAAACGATTTTCGTATCGATAAGATATTAAGCATGTTTGTTCATGATGGCAGTACTCAGTATTACCACCAGCATAAACAGCTACAAGAGCAGCCCCACATTTGAGAGCTTCTATCCCAGGTAAAACAGCTGTTTCAAATATAGAGGAAGTTACAAAGATATCAGCCTGGTTATAATAAAGACATAATTCTGTGTCATCACTAGGTGTATAAAATTGAAATTCATTACTGTTACGAAGTTGTTGTAAACTAGGTGAACTTTCCATTTCATTTGGTGGACAAATTAAATTAAATTTCAAATGAGGATACTTTTCACGTACTATTCTAAGTTGTTGAATAAGATAGGATTGATCTCGTTGCCAAGAGTATCCCCCCTCAGTTTTCCTTACAATAGCAGAGATAGTTAGTGGATTATTTTCCTTTCGAATATTTAAATCTTTAAAATTAGCATTAACATAAATAGGAACGATTTTCCCATTAACCCCATGCAACAAAGAAATGAGATCTTTTTGATACTGAGAGATAACAATTAGATGCGGGGTTTGATTGTAGGATTGAAATGAAATATCTTGATCTGGAAGGAATACAGGTTCATAGCATAGGCTAAACCTTATATGTGTACCTTTTCCATTCAGACTAGCCTGATGAGCTGAAGAAACAGTTGAATAAAAATTTGAGACAATAATGTCACTTTGTGGATAATCTTGTTCGGATAGAATAGCGTGTTTAGTGCGAAGAATCTTGGCCTTTACTTCATATTCTACATCTCCATGAAATGGCATTAATATGGTAACATCATGACCTTTGTCTACTAATCCATTGCTAATGTCTGCAAGCATTCGCTGAGCCCCACCTTTACATAAAGTAAGGATTGGGAAAGTGAATCTTATTTTTTTTTTTGTTTCTTGATTAATCATTGCAACTAGCTTACTCTCATATTTTTGATTTAGGGTCTCAACCTCCTTATTTATCATGCCTTCAAACTTTTTCGTCCCCATCTCATTATGCACTCGATAATGAACTAGCTGCTCATCTAAGTAAGGAAATTCATAATGTTGGACTGCACGCAACCAAAAATCATAATCCTGAGTAAACCTTAATTCTTCGTTAAAAAACCCTATCGACGGAAATACTTCCATTCTCATCATTACTGTACATCCATTAATATTGCATCCTTTTCTTAAATTCTGTAAAAAATCCACTTTATATGGAAAATGAACACCTGCTGATGCATGAACAATATTACTATTGCCATCAATTAATGAATAATTTGTGTAGCTAATGTAGCTATTGGTTTGTTGCATAAACTCTAATTGCCTTGAAATTTTGTGCGGTAAAAAGATATCATCTGAGCTTAACCAAGCAAAATACTCGCCCGTAGCATTTTTAATTCCTAAATTTAAAGCACTTGCTGTTCCACCATTTTCTTTTTCAATATAAAGGATTCGATCTAGATAAGGAGTTATTTTCTCAGTGAATTTGTTTGATCCATCATTTACAACAATAACTTCTATATCTTGATATGTCTGGTTTAATGCACTTTGAATAGCCTGATCAATATATGGACAGTTATAAAAAGGAATAATAATGGAAACTTTCGTCACAACCAACCACTTCCTATACACTTTATTAAGTACCATTTTATTTATAAAGAATAAGATAAAATTATATGAATTCTCCAATTCAAATATCATACACAGATAAAGCACTATATCTTATAACAAATTATGAAAAAGGCAATAATTATGTGATAATTGTCATCTTCTGAAAGGCATTAAGTGAAGATTCAGAGTTTTTAGGGGAGGTAGCCAATGAATATTTTATTTGTTTATTACTATCCGAGCGGTGGAGTAGAAACATTAGCACGTCAGAGAAGTAATGCATTAAAAAAACATGGGATAGAATTTGATTTTTTATATTACAAACAAGGTCCTGGAATTCAGAATATTGATATGAATTCTACCTTTATAACAAATGACGATAAAGAGATTGAAGAGATTATAAGCAAACATAACTACGAAGTGATTGTTGTCTGCTCCGATCATCATTTCCTTCCTCGTGTCAGAAAGATGGATTTTAAAGGTAAACTAATTTATGAGGTACAAGGATTGGGTTCCTTTTCACAAGCTGAAGGGTGGCTACAACAGGCACAACCTTACATCAAAGAAAATGCTGATGCCATTCTTCTTCCTAAAACTCCTCATTTAAATCATTTAATTGAAAAGTATTATCCTTTAATGAAGAAATACTCTTTTCATAATTGTATTGATACAAATATGTTCTCATATAGAGCAATTCGTAGTACAGAGAATTTTCCGATTATTGGTTGGGTAGGACGAATAGAAGAAAATAAAAACTGGAGGGGTTTTCTAGAATTAGGTCATGAAATAATTAAAATTAACTCACCTGTAAAATTGTGGATGTTTATAGATAGTTCCTTAACTGATCCCACACAAAATAGGCTCTTTAAAAACTTGATTAATCAATATAAATTAAATAATAATATATATATTCACGATAACATACCTCATCAGAAAATGCCTGAATACTATTCAATAATACGTGATTCTGGTGGATTTCTATGCTCCACCTCAAGAGTAGAAGGCTTTGGCTATGCTGTAGTAGAAGCAATGAGTTGTCGTTGTCCAGTACTGACTACGGACTCAGATGGCATTAAAAGCTTTGTTCTTCATAACTACACAGGTAAAATATATTCCCATGACGATATACAAACAGCCTTAGTAGAAGCTAACTCTCTATTAACTAATAGCGCATTAAGACAAAAGATAGGATTAAATGCTCAACAGTACATTCATGCTCACTTTACTCCTCGGAAGTATGCAAAAAAATTTATCAATATGCTTAGAGACTTAGGGGTTTACGCGACTTGATAAACATATTTCCTATATCGTTAAAATTAAGTAAATCTATATACTATAGAGGATATAGTGGTTGATAATGGTAAATAAAAGTTATTAATGATTTTACTATTATTTATACACTACCTTTTTTCAAAAAAGTTAGCTTTATGCTAGCTTTTTTTATTTGTCTGTATAAATGATTTTTTTTACCAGTAACGCTGCTTATGTTAACTCTCTTTGGGATACTGTTCGCAATTACATAATCGTTCAGTTATTGTATGAAGATAATAGCTATTACATAGTAAGGGTCAAAGATTTATCGCTGAATCGGGACACTCTTACCTTTATCTTCATCAAGAAAGAAACGGTGGACGCTGTGACGAGTGATTCTGAAACAGATTCTACAGAGAAATTAGACGATCGTACTTTAATTACCACACTCTGTTCTGACCAACGAAAAACGAAAAGTGAACAAGATTATGCGCTTTTGGTCAATAAGTTAGAGAAACAGTTTGTGAAAAAGAAAATGAAAAACTATGAAAAAGCTATTGCATATGAAGGTATCATGATGACAAAGATGAAAGAATTAGATGTAACCTGAATTACAAGAGAAGCTGTAGAAGAACGTATAGCAAATCAACGTCAGCGATGCTTAAATAGAGAGTATGATTTTAAAAAACAAATAACCTCTAAGGCTATATGAAGATAGGCTTAAGCCTACCTCCCCTTTTAATAAACGAGGTGTATAAAAGATGCTATATACTTATTGAGGAAAGGAAGATGCGGAAGGATATCTTTTATTTTGTAGTTATTACTTTTGAAAACTACAAAAAATCTCTTAATCAACTTTATCCACAATAGATTTCATTATTTCATTAAATTTAAGAGGTTTGTCCAATCCAAAAGGGCCAATATTCATACTATATAATGTATGTCACTATAGCGTGAAAGGAGAAATGACAATGAAAGTGATTCAAGATTTTAACGCAAGCGTCCCCTCTAATTTTAGCAATAGCCTATCTAGACCTATTCCTGCTTCCCCATCTAACATTACTTTAGCTTCTTTTGGTCTCGCAGTTAATAGCACAGGTTCCACCGTTGTATTGATTGGAACAGTAGGGATCGAATCTTTGCTAGGCCTTCCTGATATTTCCCTTAAAATTTTCCGAAACACTGCACTTATTGGTACAGTGAGTGTCAACACTTTAGCTGTAAGTGAAGCGAGAACAACTACTTTTCAAGTGATTGATAATAATCCTCCAACAGGTTATCATGCCTATAATTTAACAGCAGAAGTTATTAACCCTCTGCTTAACCAAGCTACAGCAATTGGACCTATTTCTTTTTCTGGCACATCTCTCGCACCTGGTATGTAATCGCTTATTATTAGAGTCTAAAAATCTTTCCAGTTACTCGGTAAATACCTGGAAAGATTTACTACATAAATTATTTTTTACCATTGATCCGGTATTCCTTATCTTTACTACAGATGTAGCTGCTTATTTCCTGTTATGAAATTATTAATAGACCTTTATTTTAAAGTAACAACTTTTCTAAAATATAAATAGTATACTAAATGGGAATTGCCCATAAATCGATGAGTAAAAGTAAATGCTTTATGATAAATTTCATATTAAATCCTTGGATTATATCTAGAAACAAAGAATATTTATTGTACAGAACATTCCTTATTGATTACTATCTAAATTTAGAAAGGAAAATTATATATGACGATGGTTTCTATTATTGTTCCCTTTTACAATTGTCCATACATTAATCAAGCTCTGGATAGCTTAATAAACCAAACTTATGAAGATATTGAAATCATTGTGGTAAATGATGGATCTACACAGTATGTTGAAAAGATTATTCCGTACTTAGACAAAATTAAATATATCCAAAAAGAAAATGGTGGAACGGCAAGTGCTCTAAATATGGGAATTGAACATGCAACTGGGGATTATTTTTGCTGGCTTAGTTCAGATGATATTTATTATCCTGAAAAAACAGAAGTTCAATTAGCCTTTATGAAAGAGCATAAGGCAAATTTTAGTCATACGAATTATTGCGCAATTGATAGAAAAAGCCGGATTATCTCTCCCCCTTTAGGCTTACATCCTCCGAATCGTCTTGAAATACTCAAAAGAGTAAGTAAGAAAAATTTTATTAACGGGTGCTCCGTTATGATAGATAAGTCTGTATTTAACCATGTAGGTGTTTTTGACGAAACACTGCCCTATACACATGATTACGATTTATGGATACGAATTATCCAAAAATTTGAGGTGTTTTATTTGTCTCAGCCTTTGTTACTGTATAGAATTCATAAACAGATGGGATCAAAAAAGCATGCAGTCGCTATAAAGAAAGAAATTGATTTCGTTATTAACCATCACAAGAATACTATGGAAAGCTTGTTATCAGAGGAATCAAGAGAATAATAGATTGTAATATATATATGTTTTATCAAAAAATCTTTTATTTTTTAATAATTTTTATCACCCTTACTCTCCTTTTTTATATTTAAAGCTTACTTAAAATTATTCGTCTTATGAAAAGCAATTTTAAGTAAGCTTTAAGTTCAGAACTTCTTTCTATTAACCTATCCCAAATTTTTAGGTTTCCACCTTTATGTATAACTAAATTGAAAGTGATATTTTCCATTAAAATGATTAAAGTGCTGAGCGCGTCAAGAGTCGGATAAGCATATTATACAATGTAGACCAGAATGCATAAATAATAGCAGAATTATATTTAAATAGGCAAAGACACGGTCCTACGTATTTTTGCAAGAATACGTTATTAACGCAAGTAAAACATTAATTGAAAGGAAGATTGTATGGGATCAAATGGATTTTCATCAGAAAGAAAGCAAAAACGTGTAGATCTTTTGAAGCAGCTTCTCGATA
>Ga0209795_10001731_pt1 | contig 13051 bp, 10 predicted proteins | sample AgamicOrMarz_FD_187166 | JGI IMG/M metagenome (GOLD analysis project Ga0209795, IMG submission 187166) | Agave microbial communities from Guanajuato, Mexico - Or.Ma.rz (SPAdes) (version 2) | ecosystem: Host-associated > Plants > Phyllosphere > Phylloplane/Leaf | place: Guanajuato, Mexico...
TTGTCTATTGTCTCGGCGTGTCGATTTTCGGCGGATTCGCGCAGTTTTTCGCGACGTGGCTGATTCAGCTTTCCGGCAGCAACCTTGCGCCCGCGTGGTATCTGATCGGCTGCGGACTGGTGTCGTTGGTGCCGCTGCCGTTCATGCGGGAAACGGCGGGGCGGGCGATAGATTGATGTACAGCGTGATGTCTGCGGCGCATCGCGCGCCGCAGACCGGGTGGTTTTCTTCAGCCGCGTTCAGCCGCGTTCGTTCGCGGCTTCGCTTTATCTGACCGCCGAGCCGCCGCCGCCCGCTACCGCTTCGCCATCTTCCTCCGCGGCGGCATCGCGCGTCTCGGGCATCGCCGCCCACACCAGCAGCACGGCCAGCGCGCCCGCGGCAGCGAGTCCGAAGAACGCGACCGCATTGCCGAAATGATCGGCGATGAAACCGGCCGCCGTCGTGCTCAACGTTGCACCGATGCCCGCCGCCAGCCCGAAGAGGCCAATGCACAGGTTGTAGCGCCCCTTGCCGCCGGCGACGTCGGCGGCGATCAGAGGCAGCATCACGCCGAACACGGCAGCGCTGAGACCGTCGAGCAGTTGCACCGGTACGAGCAGATACGGGCTGCTGATTCCGGCGAACAGCAGCGCGCGGATCGGCAGCGCGGAAAAGCCCAGCAGCAGGATTGGCCGGCGTCCCCAACGCTCGGCCGAACGGCCGACCCACGGCGACATCATCGCGACGATCGCTTGCGGCACGATGATGCACGCCGCGATCACGAGTTGCACGTTGTCGCCCATGCCCGCGGTGACTTCGCCGGCGGCGAGATTGAGCATCGCCGCGTTGGACAAGTGAAACAGCACGATGCAGGCCGCGAACAGCAGCATGCGCCTGTCGCGCAGCAGCTCGCGCAGACTTTCGCGGCGCTCGATCTGCTCAGGCGTCGGCGCGGCTTTCGGCAACTGGATGGTGTCGGTGCGCTGGATCATCGAGAGCGCGACCAGCGCGGGCACGGCGAGCCCCGCGGTCAGCCAGAACACCGCGCGCGGCGAGTAGTACTCGCCGAACACGCCCATCAGGCCGGCCGCGACCGCGCTGCCGATCGACGCCCAGCGCGCGTTGCGTCCGAGCCGGTCGCCGAGATTCGCGCGCCCGACGAGCGCGAACGAAATCGCGGCGAGCGCCGGCGTCAGCATGCAGCTCGCGAATCCGTGGAAGACTTCGGCGGCGATCACCGGCAGCACCGTCGGACTCGTGGCGAGCAGCACTGCGCTCACGATGATCGCGAAGATCGCCCAGGCGGCCGCGCCTTTCTTGTTGCGCAACGCGTCGACGGCGGCGCCGCCCGGCACCTGGCTCACCATCGCGCTGATCGTGCCCACGGAAAGCGCCATGCCGATCTCGCCCTGGGTCCACTTGTGCGACGCTAGATACGACGCGATGAACGGACCGAAGCCCGTCTGCACGTTTGCAACGAAGAAGTTCAGCCAGTCGAGTGCGCGCAGACTTCGCGCGGTAACCATAGTGCGGCCTGTCATCGGACCGCCCGTGCGTTTGAACCGGCCGCGGAGGTTGCCGCGGAAGCAGGAGCGGAAGTTGGCGCCGCAGCAGCCGCAGGCGCGGTCGCTGTGGACGCAGGCGCAGCAGCAGCGGCGGGCGGCGCGGGCGACACCGCGCGGATCGGCTTATCGCTCGCGTAGGGCGGCGCCGCGTTGATCTGCGCATCGCTCAAATCGATTAGCGGATGCAGCTCCTTGTCTTTCGTGACGAAGCGCAGCGCCGACCAGTTCGCCGCAATCGTGCGCCGTTCGGTGCTGACCATGCCGTTGACGTCGAGCACGACCGCCTGCGGCTGCGCGCTGGCGTCGATCAGCACGTCGATCACGCGGCCCACCTTCGCGCCGTTCGAACGCTCGACGGTCGCGTCGATCAGCGGCAACTGCATCGCCGCATTCGACTTCGCCGGATTCACCGGCACCGCCGACGGATTCAGCGTGATCGGCGCGGTCTTCGCGGCCGGCGTGAAGCGGAACGCGTTCCACGCAAAATTGACCTTGCGGTCGCCGACACCCAAAAAACCTTGCAGATTGACGACGACTTCACGCGGCTTGCCGCTCGCGTCCGCGATCATGTCGACCGCCCGTCCGACGACCTTGCCGTCCGGCTTCTGCACCTGGCTGTCGAGCAGCGTGTGCGCGTCGTTGCGCTCGATCGTGCGCACGAGGATCAGCGGCGGAGGAGGCGGCGGCGGGGGAGGCGGCGCGACGACGGGCGGCGGCGGCTCGACCTTGTGCGGCTTGACGACGGGCTTCTTCGGCTTCTTCGGCTGCTCGGGCTCGGCGGCTTCGGTTTCGACGGGCTCCGGCGCCGATGCGGCCACCGGCGCGCTCGCGGCTTCGACCGGCATCACCGTGGCTTCGACGATCGGCGCCTGCTGCGTGCCCCACAGCAGGCTGCTGCAACCGGACAGCGCAAGCAGCGCCAGCAGCGCGAACGCGGCGAGAAGGGTTTGACGCCATGCGGGAAGCGAAAAGCCGCCACTCATCGGGGAAAACTCCATGGACCGGTGCGGCTTTCGAGGGGCCGCGGTTGGACAGTACGGCCAAGAGTTTAACCCGCGACGTCGGCGGGGCCCGTTTTCGGGGCGTGGGGCGCGCGACGCGGCAAGCACGCTTCGTGCCGCGGCGCGCTGCAAAGGTACGCGGCTGAATGCAAGGCTGAATGTTCGCCCGCGCGTTCCTGCTTTACAGACATTGCAAAGTGCAAAGCTCTCAAAAGGCTTTCATCTGTCCTATCTCAGCCGGGAAGACAGACAGCCAGGCGGTAGGTGTAAACACGCGGATCGACGACGACCTTCGCCGTCGCTTAAACGATATAAGCATCGCGACATGCCGGGCATGCCATCCATGCGATGGGAGATATATCTGCATTGGCCTACATTTCGAGACACAAAACGAGACACAAAAAAACACAAAGCGGGCCGACGCAGACAAACGCAGACAACGCGCTTCATCGCACGCACACATCAATTAAACCAACGCAACGAGACGAACCTGATGACGGCCACTTCGACGGCCGTTTCAGCATGCTGATAAAGGAGGCACTCATCATGATGGAACCCCACGCCCAGCCGCTTTCCGAAGCCGGCGCCGAGTCATTCGACACCAAGGGCTTTCTCGACCGCTACTTCCAGATTTCCGCGCGCGGCAGTTCGCAGCGCCAGGAAATCGTCGCGGGCATTACGACCTTTCTCGCGATGGTCTATTCCGTGTTCGTGGTGCCGGGCATGTTCGGCAAGGCGGGCTTCGACACGAGCGCGGTGTTCGTCGCCGTGTGCCTCACGACCGCGTTCGGCTCGCTGCTGATGGGCGTGTGGGCGCGTCTGCCGATCGCGATCGGCTGCGCCATTTCGCTGACCGCGTTCACGGCGTTCGGCCTCGTGCTCGGCAAAGGCTTGCATCCGACGGTCGCGCTCGGCGCGGTGTTTCTGATGGGCGTCGTGTTCACGGGCATCTCCGTAACCGGCGTGCGTTCGTGGATTCTTCGCAATCTGCCGACGGGCATCGCGCACGGCACGGGCATCGGCATCGGTCTCTTCCTGTTGCTGATCGCCGCCAACGAAGTCGGTCTCGTCGTCAGGAATCCGGGCGCCGGTTTGCCGGTCGCGCTCGGCAATATCACCGCGTTGCCGGCGCTGATGTCGGTCGCGGGACTCGCGGCGATTTTCGGGCTGGTGCGCCGTCGCGTGCCGGGCTCGATCCTGATCGTCATCGTCGCGATTTCGGCGATCGCGCTGCTGGTCGATCCGGCCGTGTCGTTTCATGGCGTGTTCGCGGTGCCGTCGCTGAGCGCGCCGGGACACGAGTCGCTGATCGGCGCAATGGACATAAAGGGCGCGCTCTCGATGGCGGTGCTGCCGAGCGTCCTCGCGCTCGTGATGACCGCGGTGTTCGACGCGACCGGCACGATTCGCGCGGTCGCCGGCCAAGCGGGTCAACTCGATGAAAACGGCCGCATCATCAACGGCGGACGCGCGCTGACGGCGGATTCGGTCAGTTCGATTTTCTCGGGGCTGCTCGGCGGCGCGCCGGCTGCGGCCTACATCGAATCGACGGTCGGCGTGGCGGCCGGCGCGAAGACCGGCATGGCGGCGGCGGTGGTCGGCCTGCTGTTTCTCGGCGTGATGTTCTTCTCGCCGCTCGCGGGCCTCGTGCCTTCGTACGCGACGGCGCCCGCGCTCATGTATGTCGGACTCCTGATGCTCTCGAACGTGAGCAAGCTGCATATGGACGATATGGTCGACGCGATGTCGGGTCTCATGTGCGCGGTCTTTATCGTGCTCACGGCGAACATCGTGACCGGCATCATGCTCGGCTTCGCGACGCTCGTGATCGGTCGCGTGGTGAGCGGCGAATATCGCAAGCTGAACGTGGGAACAGTGGCGATTGCGCTCGTGCTGGTGGGGTTTTATCTGGGCGGCTGGGCGATCTGATCTAGTTGTTCAGGCAGCGCGCGCGTGCGGCTGGTTGCTAACGAGTGCCGCGCGCCGCGCTCACAACGCCATGTCGAATGCAGGCTTGAGAAACAGTTCGATCGCCATCACGGCGAGACTCATCACGGCCGCCGACAAGGTCAACGTGCCGTACTCGTCGTAGCGTGCATCGTAAAGGCACGCGACGACGAACAGAATCGCCAGCAGATTCGTCAGCCAGTCGAAATTCAGCGCCAAAGTCATCGATCCAATCCGGGCTCATGGGCGGCTCGAATGTCGAACCGCGGGGCTCAGCTTCACGCGCAAAACTGCGTGGTTTAGCTGAGCGCGATTCTATCGAGTTGAGCTTACGGATTAGCAACGCCGGCGCTTACACAACTTACACCGCTTAATACACCGCTTAAGCCGCTTAAGCCGCGAGCCCGGCCATCATGTCGCGCTCGATCCATTCGATCACCGACGTGCGCTTCGGCTGCCAACCCAACAGTTTGCGCGCGCGCTCGCCGCGCACGCGGCTGTTCGAACCGAGCCCGTACGACGCCATTTCGTAGCCCCATTCTTTTTGCGCTTCGTCGAGCGGCCAGTCTTGCGGCTCGCCGAGCTTCATCGCGCGGGCAATGGCGGCGCTCATCTCGCGGAACGACGCTTCACCGCTTTCGACGAAATAGAACATGCCGGCAGGGCTTTTCTCCAACGCGAGCCGATAGAGTTCCGCGACGTCGTCGATATGCACGTTCGACCACGTGTTGCCGCCGCTGCCGACATGGCGCACCACGCCGCTCTTTTGCGCCTGCCGCACGAGGCGCGGCAACTGCACGCTCGCGCTGCCCGCCACCGCGCCGTGTCCGTAGATCAGCGTATTGCAAAGCACCGCCGAGCGGATATTGCGCTGTGCCGCTTCGAGCACCTGACGGTCGATCGCGACGCGCGCCGCTTTGTCCGCGGTCGGCTCGGGCAGCGCGTCTTCGTGATAGATGCGCGCCTGCGCCGCTTCGCCGCCGGATGCATCGCCGACGATGCTCGAGCCGCTCGTATGCAGAAACGGTTTGCCGGAGCCGGCGAGTCCTTCGATCAGCGCGCTCACCGCGCCTTCGTGATCGCTGCTTGCCGCATTGATGACGGCGTCGGCGGCTTGCGCTTCGGCGATCAGCAACGCGCGGTCGTCGAGCGTACCGATAACCGGTTCGATGCCGAGCCGCTTCAACTCGTCGCGATGTTCGGGCTTGCGGATCAGACCGCGCACCTGATGACCGGCGCGCACCAGATGCGCTGCAATCGAACCGCCGATAAAACCGCTTGCGCCTGTAATGAAAATCTTCAAGACGTTCTCCTGAGTGCCTGAGTGGAAACACGATGACAGGCATGCAGTATCCGCCGTCTTGATTCTCGCAAAAAGCATGTTAGTCTCAAATCAATCTTGACTTGAAATCAATAATGAAAACTTCCACGGACGAGTTGCTGGTATTCGTCAGCGTGATCGACAGCGGCTCGATCACGGCGGCCGCCGAGAAACTCGGGCAGACGGTTTCCGGCGTGAGCCGCGCGCTCACGCGCCTCGAAAAAAAGCTCGACACCGCGCTCGTGCGGCGCACCACGCGCCGTCTGCAATTGACGGAGGAGGGCGAAGGCTTTTTGCAGCGCGCCCGCGCGATTCTCGACGCGATGGAAGAAGCGGAGGAATCGGTTGCGCGCAAGCGTCGGCGGCCGTCGGGGCGTCTGCGTGTCGATGCGGCGTCGCCCTTCATGCTCCACTGCATCGCGCCGCATATGACGGCGTTTTCCGCGCTGTATCCGGAGATCCGGCTGGAGTTGACCAGCAGCGAGCGCATCGTCGATTTGCTCGAGCAGAAAGTTGACATCGCGATCCGCATCGGCGCGTTGCAGGATTCCACGCTGCATGCGCGTGCGCTCGGCAGCAGCAAGCTGCGCGTGGTCGCGAGTCCTGCGTATCTCGCCGAGCATGGCGAGCCGAAATCGGTCGACGCGTTGCGCGAACATCGGCTGATCGGCTTCACGGCGCCCGAGCATCTGAACCGCTGGCCGTTGCGCGAGCGCGGTAAGCGGGCGGGCAAAGGCACGAGTGCTAGCGGCCGTGCTGGTCGTGTCGGCGGCAAGCCCGAGCCGCTGAAAATCCAGCCGTCGATAACGGCGTCGAGCGGCGAGACGCTGCGCCAACTCGCGCTCTCCGGCTGGGGCATCGCCTGTCTCGCCGATTTCATGACCGCCGCCGACATCCGCGATGGACGGCTCGTGCCGATCCTCGGCCATGTGCTGCTCGACGAGCGTCAGCCGGTCAGCGCCGTCTATTACCAGAGCGCGTCGCTTGCCGGGCGCGTGCAGTGTTTTCTGGATTTCATCGCGGCGCGCGTGCGCCTGTAGCGGCGCGTCCGACGCCCCCGCCATAAACAAAGCCTGCGGCTCTGACGAGCGCGCGGGCTTTTTTACGTGGGTGTTTTGTCCATGTGGCGGCGTAAATTATGAAGGTGTATATACAAGCTATACGCGATTGAGCGCGCTGTGCTCTTAGTCGCTTCGCCCGTGGTACGGCGGGCCTGACGCCTACATCAACTACCAGCATTGCCTTAGTGGAAAGCCCTGGGCCTCGAATCTTAAAAACAAGTTGTATATACAAGCCGCGGCCGCTAGACTTTCTGAAATTGTATAGACAGGACAACAACCATGATGACTCTGAAGCCCGGCCACCTGACCCTCCCGCAACTGCGCCAGATCGCGCGTGCCCATGTGCCCTTGAAGCTCGATCCCGCCAGCCATGCCGCCATCGACGCCTGCGCGAAAGCCGTCGCGGACATCGCCGCGAAAGGCGAGCCGGCCTACGGCATAAACACGGGTTTCGGGCGTCTCGCCAGCACGCACATTCCGCATGATCAGCTTGAACTGCTGCAACGCAATCTCGTGTTGTCGCACGCGGTCGGCGTGGGTGAGCCGATGTCGCGTCCCGTCGTGCGTCTGTTGATCGCGCTGAAGCTGTCGAGCCTCGGCCGCGGTCATTCGGGCATTCGCCGCGAAGTCATGGAAGCGCTGATCACGCTGTACAACGCCGACGTGCTGCCGGTGATTCCGGTCAAGGGTTCGGTCGGCGCATCGGGCGACCTCGCGCCGCTCGCGCATATGTCGGCGGTGCTGCTCGGCGTCGGCGAAGTGTTCGCGAAGGGCGAGCGCCTGCCGGCCACCGAAGGCCTCGCGCTCGTCGGCCTCAAGCCGCTCACGTTGCAGGCGAAGGAAGGTCTCGCGCTGCTGAACGGCACGCAGGCATCCACGGCGCTCGCGCTCTACAACATGTTCGCGATCGAAGACCTGTACCGCACTGCACTCGTGGCAGGCGCGTTGTCGGTGGATGCAGCGGCTGGCTCCGTGAAGCCGTTCGACGCGCGCATTCACGACCTGCGCGGCCATCAAGGACAGATCGACGCCGCCGCGGCGTATCGCTCGCTGCTGCAAGGCTCGGGCATCAACGTATCGCACGCCGATTGCGACAAGGTGCAGGACCCGTACAGCCTGCGCTGCCAGCCGCAAGTGATGGGCGCGTGTCTCGATCAGATGCGTCATGCCGCCGACGTGCTGCTGCTCGAAGCGAACGCCGTCTCCGACAATCCGCTGATTTTCCCCGACACCGGCGAAGTGCTGTCGGGCGGCAACTTCCACGCGGAGCCGGTTGCTTTCGCCGCGGATAATCTCGCGCTCGCCGCCGCAGAAATCGGCGCGTTGGCCGAGCGCCGCATCGCGTTGCTGATCGACGCCACGCTGTCGGGTCTGCCGCCGTTCCTCGTACGCGACGGCGGCGTGAACTCCGGCTTCATGATCGCTCACGTGACCGCTGCCGCGCTTGCCTCGGAAAACAAGACGCTCGCGCATCCGGCTTCCGTCGATTCGCTGCCCACGTCGGCCAACCAGGAAGATCACGTTTCGATGGCGACGTTCGCCGCGCGCAAGCTGGGCGACATCGCCGAAAACACGGCGAATATTCTCTCCATCGAACTGCTCGCCGCCGCTCAAGGTGTCGATCTGCGCGCGCCGCACAAGACCAGCCCGAGCCTGCAAAAAGTGATGGACGCGGTGCGCAACGACGTCGCGCATTACGAGCTCGATCATTACTTCGCGCCGGACATCGCAGCGGTGACGCGTCTCGTGCAGAACGGCACGATCGCGAAGTTGAGCCCGTTTTCCTTCGTCTCAGAGCAGTAAGCGGACAGCGAGCGGCAGGCAATGAACGCACCGGCCTACCAGGGCATCAAGGACTTCATCCTCGCGCGCATTCATGCGGGCGAATGGGGTGAAGGCGACCAGGTGCCGTCCGAAAACGAGCTCGCACGCGAATTCAACGTCGCGCGCATGACGGTCAACCGCGCGTTGCGCGAGTTGACCTCGGAGCAGGTTTTGACGCGCGTGCAGGGCTCGGGCACGTTCGTCGCGCGCCCCAAGTACGAGTCGACGCTGGTGGCGATCCGCAGTATTTCCGACGAAATCGTCGCGCGCGGGCATCGCTATCAGGCGAAGGTGCTGCACATCGGCGCGAGCATTGCGGACGCCGCGCTCGCCGAGGAAATGCAGGTTAGCGCGGGCAGTCCGGTGTTTTTCTCGCGCGTGCTGCATTTCGAAAACGACGAACCCGTGCAACTCGAGGAGCGCTGGGTCAATCCGGCCGTCGCGCCCGAGTATGCATTGCAGGACTTCACGAACACCACGCCGAATCAGTACCTCGTTCGCGTCGCGCCGCTGCAGCGCGTCGAATACCGGATCGAGGCATTGGCGGCGGACGGCGACACGCGCGAGCTTTTGACGATGGACGAACTCGAACCCTGTCTCGTGCTGCATCGGCGAACGTGGTCGCAAAGCCAGGTCGCGTCGATCGCGAATTTATGGCATCCAGGCAGCCGCTACCGTTTCACCGGACATTTTTGATCCGCTTTTTCCGAGCGATTTTCCCCGACACATTCTGATCATCTTTACGCATTCCGAGGGCCACCATGAACAACCCGAAACACATCGACCCGCGTCTCGATCCCACTCGCACGATCCGCGCGCCGCGCGGCGCCGAAAAGACCTGCAAGACCTGGATCGCGGAAGCCGCGTATCGGATGATCCAGAATAATCTGGACCCCGAAGTAGCCGAGCATCCGCATGCGCTCGTCGTGTATGGCGGCATCGGCCGCGCGGCGCGCAACTGGGATTGCTTCGATCAGATCCTGGCATCGCTGAAGGACCTGAACGAAGACGAGACGCTGCTGATTCAATCGGGCAAGCCGGTCGGCGTGTTCCGCACGCATGCTGACGCGCCGCGCGTGCTGCTCGCGAACTCGAACCTGGTGCCGCATTGGGCGACGTGGGAACATTTCCACGAACTCGACCGCAAGGGCCTGATGATGTACGGGCAGATGACCGCGGGTAGCTGGATCTACATCGGCAGCCAGGGCATCGTGCAGGGCACGTACGAAACGTTCTTCTCGGTGGCGAACCAGCATTTCAACGGCGATCCGAAGGGCCGCTGGATTCTCACCGGCGGTCTCGGCGGCATGGGCGGCGCGCAGCCGCTCGCGGCCACGATGGCCGGCTTCTCGATGATCGCGGTGGAGTGCGACGAGACGCGCATCGACTTCCGCCTGAAGACGCGCTACGTCGACAAAAAAGCGAAGACGCTCGACGAAGCGCTTGCCATGCTCGACGAAGCGAAGCAGGCGGGCAAGCCGGTGTCGATCGGTCTGCTCGGCAATGCCGCCGACGTGTTCGCCGAGTGCGTAACGCGCGGCATCACGCCGGACTGCGTGACCGATCAGACGAGCGCGCACGATCCGATTCACGGCTACCTGCCGCAAGGCTGGAGCGTGGAAGACTGGCGCGAGCGCATGAAGACCGCGCCGGATTCGATCGTCGTGCCGGCGAAGCAGTCGATGGCGAAACAGGTGCAGGCCATGTTGACGTTGCAGCAGCGCGGCGCGGCCACGCTCGACTACGGCAACAACATTCGTCAGATGGCGCTGGAAATGGGCGTTGAAAACGCGTTCGATTTTCCGGGCTTCGTGCCGGCGTATATCCGCCCGCTGTTCTGCGAAGGCAAGGGGCCGTTCCGCTGGGTCGCGCTGTCGGGCGATCCCGAGGACATCTACAAGACGGACGCGAAGGTCAAGGAACTGATTCCCGACGATCCGCATCTGCACAACTGGCTCGACATGGCGCGCGAACGCATCGCGTTCCAGGGCTTGCCGGCGCGTATCTGCTGGGTCGGCGTGAAGGATCGCTATCGTCTCGGCCAGGCGTTCAACGAAATGGTCAAAAACGGCGAGCTGAAGGCGCCGATCGTGATCGGCCGCGATCACCTCGATACCGGTTCCGTCGCGAGCCCGAATCGCGAAACCGAATCGATGAAAGACGGCTCCGACGCGGTCAGCGACTGGCCGTTGCTCAACGCTCTGCTGAATACGGCTGGCGGCGCGTCGTGGGTGTCGCTGCATCACGGCGGCGGTGTCGGCATGGGCTTCAGCCAGCACTCGGGCGTCGTGATCGTCGCGGACGGCACGGACGCCGCGAAGGAACGCCTCGGCCGCGTGCTGTTCAACGATCCGGCAACGGGCGTGATGCGTCACGCGGATGCGGGCTATGAACTCGCGCAGCAAACCGCGCGTGAGGCGGGTCTCAATCTGCCGATGCTGGGCCGTTGAGCATGACGCTCGCGGGCAGCATGGCGACGCTCACGCTGATCCGCGGCGCGCAACTCGTGGCGTCGCCGTGGAAGAACGGCGGCGGCGTGACACGCGAGGTCGCGGCGTTTCCCGCGGATACGGGGCTCGACACGTTCGTATGGCGCGTGAGCGTCGCGGACGTTGCGCAAGCCGGGCCGTTTTCGCGCTTCGCCGGAATCGATCGCACGCTGGTGCTGTTGTCCGGCGCGGGCATGCTGCTCGATGAAGCGCAAAGCGGCGAAGCTGTGACCACGCATGCGTTGACGCAACCGCTCGATACCGCGCGCTTTGGTGGCGAGGCGCACATCGACGCACGTCTCGTCGACGGTCCGACGCGCGACTTCAATCTGATGGTGCGCCGTGACCGCGCGCAAGGCGAGCTGGACGTGTGGCACACGACGCAGCAGCAGGCGCCAGGCGAACGCACGTTATCCGCGGATGTCGCGCTGCTGTATTGCGCGAGCGGCGCCATTGCAGTCGCGTTGGGCGACGCAGAAGCGCAACGGCTCGAACCAGGCGACACGTTGCACATCGACGCTCCGAACAATCTCTCATGCAGGATAGAAGGCGAAGGCGCGTTGCTGGCAATCCGCATTCGCTACACGCAACCAGCCACGCAACCAGCAGCAGCGAGCATCCGATGAAGCAAACTGTCTGGCATCAACTGAAACTGTGCCCTCAGGGCGACCCCGACCATACGCTGCCCGACGCGGCGATCGCCGTAGAAAACGGCTCGATCGCGTGGCTCGGCGCGTCCGCCGATCTGCCTGCGCAATACGCCGCGTGGCCGCGCGAAGAGTTGCACGGCGCGTGGGTGACGCCGGGTCTCGTCGATTGCCATACGCATCTGGTGTACGGCGGGCAGCGCGCCGATGAATTCGCGCAGCGCCTCGCGGGCGTCAGCTATGAAGAGATCGCGCGCCAGGGCGGCGGCATTGTGTCGACAGTGCGCGCGACACGTGCTGCGAGCGAAGATGCGTTGTTTAATCAGTCGGCCGCGCGGCTCGAGCCCTTGCTTGCCGAAGGCTTGACCGCAATCGAAATCAAATCCGGTTACGGGCTCGACCTCGACAGCGAGCGCAAGATGCTGCGCGTCGCGCGCCAGTTGGGCGAACGCTACCCGGTGAGCGTCTACACGACGTTCCTCGGCGCGCACGCATTGCCGCCCGAATTCGCGGGCCGCGCCGATGCGTATATCGACGAAGTCTGCAACACGATGCTGCCCGCGCTCGCGGACGAAGGTCTCGTCGACGCCGTCGATGTGTTCTGCGAGCGCATCGGCTTTTCGCTCGAACAAAGCGAGCGCGTGTTCAACGCGGCGGCGCGCTACAAGCTGCCCGTGAAAATGCACGCTGAGCAGTTGTCGAATGGCGGCGGCACCGCGCTTGCCGCGCGCCATCGCGCGTTGTCCGCGGATCATCTCGAGTTTCTCGATGAAGCCGGCGTCGCCGCGATGAAAGAAGCCGGCACCGTCGCCGTGTTGCTGCCCGGCGCGTACTACTTCATTCGCGAGACGCAACTGCCGCCGCTCGATCTGCTGCGGCGTTATGAAGTGCCGATTGCGATTTCCACCGACAGCAATCCGGGCACGTCACCCGCCACGTCGTTGCTGCTGATGATGAACATGGCGACGACGCTGTTCCGCATGACCGTGCCCGAAGTGCTGAAGGGCGTGACATGCAACGCGGCGCGCGCGCTGGGCAAGGCGCATCGTCATGGTTCGCTCGAAGCAGGGCGCGCTGCCGACTTCGCGGTGTGGTCGGTCGACTCGCTCGCGGAGCTTGCGTACTGGATCGGGCGTCCGCTGTGCTCGCGGGTCGTGCGCGCGGGCGAGACGGTTTATGCCGCGCCTCCTCGTGCTTCGAGTTCTTCAAGTTCT
>Ga0209795_10001735_pt1 | contig 13030 bp, 15 predicted proteins | sample AgamicOrMarz_FD_187166 | JGI IMG/M metagenome (GOLD analysis project Ga0209795, IMG submission 187166) | Agave microbial communities from Guanajuato, Mexico - Or.Ma.rz (SPAdes) (version 2) | ecosystem: Host-associated > Plants > Phyllosphere > Phylloplane/Leaf | place: Guanajuato, Mexico...
CTGCTTGAAAGCCTTCTTCATGTATCTTAATAATATTATCTTTATCAAATGCTTGATAATCACCCAACATAACAATTAAAGTTGAAGCTTCTACCACTTGATGTTGATTAAAAGCTATAGGTAACAATAAATTTTTTAAGTCTGGTTCATCAATAATTAAGTATCGAGTTGCTTGAATATTATTTCCGTTAGGTGACTTACTTGCACTTTCAATTAATGAGGTTAGAATTTCTGAACTTATTTTATAACTTGAATCATAATGTCTAACTGATCGTCTTTTTTCCAAGATATTTTTTACACTCATTTTATCAACTCCGAAATTTTTATTTATTGCTCCTTTAATTATAGTAAGCAATAATAAATGAGAAAATAACGCACAAAAATGTGGTATAGCCACTTTTAAGTGCCTATTCAGGAGGGACAGCACATGGTTAACTATAATACTGGAATCAACATTTTTATGAACATTGCAGGTGGAAAATGGAAATGTTTAATACTCTTTTTCTTGAGTCAAAAATCAGTAAGGACAAAAGAGTTTTACGAATTAATACCTGGAATTACACAAAAAGTCTTAACAGATCAATTGAAACAATTAGAAAGAGATGGACTTGTACGAAGAGAAATATTTAAAGAGGTACCACCAAAAGTAGAATACAGCTTAACTGATCTAGGAAGATCATTTGTACCAGTATTAAACACAATGTGTGAATGGGGTAATAAGTATGCAATTATAAAAGGTATAGAAAAAGATCCACAAATTTATTGTGATCATAATTAAACCTAAATTCACATGATACTCTTTGTAAGCCTTTAGCAAAATACATTACTTGAAAAACCTTCATATTCTTTCACTCCTTTAATTCGCATACTATGGATTTAGTTCAACCTGTTCGATTTATCCTTTCACCGGCTGGTCCGACAGCCGATGAAATTTGTGCTTGTGATTTGATGAGTAACTAATTCCTTTCAGTTTTCGTCTATTGAATGTTCCTTTGTTTCACCTAAAATATTATCTGCTGCTTTCTGTGCTTGAGCAGCTGCTTGTAAAACTAATTTTTAAACTATAATCCAAGTAATAGATTTTGAATTTAAAAAAGAGACAATCGCCCGAACGATTGTCTCTTTACTATTTTTAAGGATGAATCTTAATGATTTATCCTTATTAATTATTTACATGTACTTTTACACTTTTCTCGATCATGGAAAAGATGTTTTTATGGTTGTTTTTTGCAATTTCCACATAATCACTTGTAACTTTTAGCAAGTCGTTTCGACGCTCTCTTACATAGTGTACAGAATTCTCACTATTCTCCACAAGGTTATTATCAAATCGATCCATTAGATCGAAGGATAATTTAATTGGAGTTAACGCTAGATTCTCTACACGATCAGATACATCTCGAAATTGGTCTGTAAGCTCTGGAAAATCAATCTGTAAGACATCATTTTTTTTATAAAGGGCGCTTACACTATCAACGATTTCACTGTTGGTCTTTTTAGATTCTTGATAAAGATTTAAAAAAGAATTTCTAAAGTCTTTATTGAACTTAATCGTTTCTTTTACAGTCTTTAGATAAGCTTCTTCTCCACTTTCTTGTAGTTCCTTTGCCCAATCTAACGATAGTGCGAATTGATTCCATATTGTGTCTACAAATGGCATGACTTGATAACCTTCTTCCTTAACTTCAGCAGCTTTCTTTACTTGCTCACTTTTTTTTGTCGTTGTACTCATTTTCATTCCTCCTCTGGTCATTGGTGCCTTTCTCTATTGGATCCTTCCTTTTAAATGAAGGGATATAGAGCTCTAGTAAATTAGAATACATTGTGAAGAATTGATCTAACATTGATTGGTAGATTTCTAATTGATTTGCATATCCCTTTAAGTATGTAACGCCTACCTCTGTGATTTTGTAACGTCGCTTTGCCGGACCATTTCCCGTAGTATCCCATTCAGATGAAACAAGGTTTTCCTTTTCAAGCTGACGAAGGAGCCGATATAAGTTTCCTTGATCAATCGTATGAAACCCAAATGTTTCAAGCTTTTGAAATAGCTCGTATCCATGAAGTGACATTCTACTAAGAATTAATAATATAAAAGGCAGAACAAAACTCTTTGATGGTTGAATGGTTTGATTGGCGCTATCTTTTGCCATGGGATTATCTCCTTAGTTCTTCTATATGTGTAATTTACACTTATGGGTATATTATGTCAATCATTTTTATTATAAAATATTTAAAATATTTTTTATGTTATTCCGTTGGCACAAGAGACGGCTACTACTGATTCAACTGAACAAGCTTCGGAAACACCTTTAAAATGGGTCTAACCTAGGAACGTAAAATTTCCATATCGGTTAGACCCTCCCGATCCATTTAGTGCCGACGCGACACGTACGGAATGATGGGAAGCGTCTTTTGCTTCCTTTTCAGACCATAGTGATGCCGCCAATATTGAACTAGATCATCTTCTTTCTAAAAATAACCTCTCCTACCGATGTATACGAGACAAAAAAACAACACGCATTTTCAGCGTGTTCAAGAATTCTTATCTTTATCATGAAAATTCAAAACAGCGATTACAAACATGCCAAAACTAAGCATCAAGGACAGAACTTCGAATATAGCCATTTATTAATCGCCTCCTTACCCCCATCCTTCCCCGATCCAAGTTTGTCCCATACCAGGGTATAGAAAAATAAAAAAAGATGCCTACACCTCTATCATTTATTTTTTGTAATAACCTACTGGTGGAAAGGTTTCATCAGCCTTTCCACGGTGCAATGGAACACCCATGCTTCCTACTCGAAAAAACAAATGCGAAAGTTCCCGTGATATAAGAAAGAACAAAGGAGACAAGTGTCATGATAGGAGATCGAGGTAAAATCAGATGGCAAGGTTTCTTTATGCCTGAACATGAACAAACATTGAAACCACCTCCTTGTTGGAATTTCTCGCCCGTTTGTTGAATAAGAAAATACCCCTTAATTGATAAAAGCCTTTGCTTTCAATGAGACCTAGTCACAGGGTTGCTGTTATAGACCGCAAAGTAGCATTTAAGTGGAGAGATGATATGGGGAAACCTGAGCAGTGTGTGCCTCTTATGTTGTTTCTAGGGTTCGTTTCTGAATAGCTCTGTATAAAGAACCTTGTGAAATACCAGTGCCTTCTATAATTTCCTTTACAGAGTATTCCTTACTGTCATACATTCGTAGGGCCAATGTTACTTTATCCTTATCGACCTCCGGTCTACCGAATTTCTTTCCTCGTTTTTTACTAGCTTCTAATCCCTCCTTTACTCGTTCTGCAATAAGGTTTCTCTCAAGTTTAGCAATAACGCACATCATTTGAAACATAGCCTTTCCTGTTGATGTTCGTGTGTCCATATTCTCTTTTAAGTAAATAAATTGTACTCCTATAGTGGTAAAAAGAAATGACAACCTGCGTCTTTTTACCGTTAGCATTCGAAATGCAGCGCTCGATGTTTAAGGATCGGGAACGCCAGCGAAAGTCGTTAATTGACGAAAATAAAGATGAGTTATTTAACCAGCGGATATGTTATGCAATGGAGTCTAACTTAGCTGTAAAGTTAACAGTATGGGCGATGGATTCACCAAGGATGTATCTTGCCACGTTCATTATGTTGATCCTATTGATTATAAAGGCAGGGCTATATAAATGTAGAAGTCGATTTTGTATTCAGATTATTAAAATTATTTCGAATAATCTGTAGTTATTTGTATTTTTTTGTAGGTTGGGTTATAAAATCAATTATATCTTCTTAAATGGTAGAATTGGAAACGCTTCCAAATGAGGATAATGCCTAACACTTCCTACAACTAAATCCTAAGAAAGAGAGGCTGAACCGATAGACTTTATATGCATTGAAAGTCCCTTTTGAAACTCAAACTGTTTATGAGATTTAAGCATTTTCTAAGTTTTTATATTAAAAGATTAAAAGGTGGGATTGAAATGAAGAAAATTAAATTCATTAGCTTATTTTTAATTCTTACGCTTCTTTTAGCGGCTTGTGGAACGAAAGATAAATCGACTAGCGGAGCGGGAAATGACTCAAAAGTATACAAAATCGGTGTGGATACAACGTACCCTCCGTTTGAATTTAAGGATAGGAATGAATATAAAGGAATTGATATTGAATTAATTAATGCAATTGCCAAAAATCAAGGCTTTAAAATCGATCTTTCTCCTATGGACTTTGGCGGAATTATACCTGCCATGCAAGCTAATCAGCTTGACGTAGCGATTGCAGGCATGAGCATTACTGATGAAAGAAAGAAGATCGTTGATTTCTCAACACCATATTTTAATGCAGGATTAACAGTTGTTGTCAAAAAGGATAATACAACGATTAAATCCGTTGATGACCTAAAAGGAAAAACGGTTGCAGTTAAAAAAGGAACGACTGGTTCAAAATATGCATTGGATAATGCTAATAAACTAGGAATTAAAGTTGTTCAATTTAATGATAGCCCTGCGATGTTCCAGGAAGTGGCAAATGGAAATGCTGATGCATTAATCGAAGATTATCCTGTAATCTCCTATGCAATTGCCCAAAAAGATCTTGGTTTAAAAATTGTGGGTGACCGTTTGAATGGAGACAAATACGGTATTGCCGTGTTAAAAGGACAAAACAAAGATTTATTAGTAAAAATAAATAAAGGTCTTGCAGAACTGCAAAAAGATGGAACATACGATAAGATTTTAAAAAAATATATTGGTAAATAAGATTTTTAATCATTACTAGGCGCGTGCATTTACGTGCCTTCTTACTTGGAAGGAGATGAATTAAGTGAAAATAATAGCTGTGGCATTGCCAATTTTACTTCAAGGACTTCAAGTGACCCTTTATATATTTGTAATAGCGATTATACTTGGTTTTTTAATCGGTTTAGTAGTTGCCTTATTGCGACTTGCACCTTTCAAGATCTTAAACTGGATTGCCAAGGTTTATGTTGATGCCATTCGTGGAACGCCGTTTATTGTCCAATTGTTTTTTATCTATTTTGGTGTTAACTCATTGCACTTGATTTCCCTAAATAGTACGGTTGCCGGGATTATTACCGTCGCCATCAATGCAGGGGCCTATTTTGCTGAGATTATCAGAGCCGGCATCCAATCCATTGATAAAGGACAAACTGAGGCTGCAAGATCAATCGGATTTACCGGTGCACAAACCATGAGGTATGTGGTGCTTCCACAAGCATTTAGAAGAATGCTCCCTACTATTACGAACCAATCAATCATTAGCTTGAAAGATACTTCACTTTTATCCGTCATTGGTATAGCGGATTTAACACAGCAAGGTCAGATTCAAGCTTCGGCTACTTTTGAAGCATTTAAGATTTGGCTGGCTGTCGGTGTTATTTACTTTATCATCATTTACTTGTTAACCATTCTTGCTAATATCGTCGAAAGGAGAATTCAGCTTCGATGAGTATTATAACTGTAAAAAACTTGAGTAAATCTTTTGGAAAAGTAGAGGTTTTAAGAGATATCAATGCAGTAGTGCAAGAAAAAGAAGTCATTTGTGTAATTGGTCCATCTGGATCAGGGAAGAGTACATTCCTTCGCTGTTTAAATCGCTTGGAGGAAATCTCAGGCGGCGAGGTAACCATTAACGGTAATGATATTACCGATCCAAAAATTAATTTAAACAAAGTTAGACAAGAAGTAGGTATGGTTTTTCAACAGTTTAATCTATTTCCTCATAAAACAGTGTTAGAGAACATTACTCTAGGTCCTATAAAAATTCGCGGTACTGAGAAATCAGAAGCCGAAAAAATAGCGCTAGAACTACTTAATAAAGTGGGACTAAAAGAAAAAGCTAGTAGCTATCCAGGCGAATTATCCGGAGGACAAAAACAGCGGGTTGCGATTGCAAGGGCACTTGCAATGAATCCAAAAATTATGTTATTTGACGAGCCAACTTCCGCACTTGACCCTGAAATGGTAGGAGATGTTTTAGAGGTAATGAAACAGCTGGCTAAAGAAGGTATGACCATGGTAGTTGTTACACATGAAATGGGCTTTGCCAGGGAAGTGGGGGACCGAGTGATCTTTATGGACGGCGGTTATATTGTCGAAGAAAATGAACCGAATGCATTGTTCGGTAACCCGCAGCACGAACGGACCAAAGCTTTCTTAAGTAAAGTGTTATAGATTTTATTTTTCGATTTTATTCCCCATTAAAAAAGAGCACCTGTCTTAGGCACTCATTGAGTATTTTTCTAAACTAAGATTGAATTGTATAAATAATATTGCACATTAATTAATTTTGAATAAAAAATCACTCTTGCTTACATCATATTAATGGTGTCGAAAAACACTAAACCTTACAATATTTAAGTATCTGAAAAAGCTATCCACACCATTGGGTAGTTTTTTCATTTGAAATAATTATTTTAGGGTAAAAGTTTAATTAATTTCTCACCATGGTACTTAAATTTCTGAGAACATTTTTCAATTTGATTCAAATTAAACTTACTTGGGTGTTTTTGCATATCCCCCGAAAAAGGGGAATAAGGAGTACTTCCCTAAACTCCAAAATAAAGGGAACCTTTCAGGCACCCCGATTTTCTTACGATAAATCATTCCCTATTTATTTTCCCTAAATACGAGGCTATAATATATTAACTAGTACCTAAGGCTTAGAATGAATTACCTCTGGGGATGATATTTACAACCTAAAACAACTTCCAAAATGATTATCATAAAATAACTAATTAATTATTTTGCTAGATAATCAGAATAAAACAAGGGATACTGTTATTTTGTCAGTATCCCTTGTTTTATAACATCGGTATTTTCTCTTAAATTTCCGCCAGATTATTTGTTTGATTGGGGGGATTTTCTCTTTTTCAGGAAGTAAAAACTTAGTCTCTAAAACATACCCCTTCTATCCTTCTATCATACAAATAATCTACTCTTAATTTCATTATGAAAAAAATGGGGGTTAATTTTAATCCCCTTTAATTTCCTATTATCAATAGGGAACTAGTTCCTAGTCGATCTTTTGGATTTTTCCTTTATTTTGATGTATTGTAGATAAATAGGAGATTTTTAGTTTTTATTTTTCAAGGGGGGAATTGACTTGATTAGAAAGCTTACGGACCAAGATCATCATCAGGTTCTCGCTTTTTTAAGTGAGGAACCATCTATTAATCTATTTATTATTGGGGATATTGAGGCCTTCGGTTATTCTTCGGAATCACAAGAACTTTGGGCCGAGTTTGACGAACAGGACATGATTAAAGCCGTCCTACTTCGATTCCATCAATCTTTTATTCCTTATGCAAAAAGGGAATTCGATACGAGTGGTTTTGTATCGATTATAAAAAACTACAGCCAGCCCATTCTCCTCTCCGGAAAATCAGATATTGTAGCGAAATTTGAAGTTTATGATGAGCTACATCTTGGTAAGAATCAAGTGACTTATTTTGCTGAATGCAGTACCGCTGAATGCCTATCCCCCAATGATGTCGCCTATAAAAAGGCTAGTATCGATGATGTCGATCAAATCATAGGACTCCGCCATTCCATTGAGGAATTCTCCGTAAGAAGTGACGCCCGGGACGTATTAGTACAATCCATGGAGGCTCATACATCAAGAACCTACTTTACAGAGGACAATGGTGTCATGACTGCTTGTGCCTCAACCGCAGCGGAAAATTCAATGTCGGCAATGATTGTAGGCGTCTGCACTAGGAAGGAATATCGCCGGCAAGGTCTCGCCACTTCTATTATGCAAAAGGTTGTTCAAGATGTCCTAAATGAAGGGAAAACCCTTTGCCTATTTTATGACAACCCTGAAGCTGGCAGAATTTATAAACGACTCGGCTTTAAGGATATTGGCATGTGGACCATGCATCGCTAATTTGTAGATGAATATTTGTTTTTGCAAACTTCGTTATCCGCATACATTATTAACGACCGGGCTCGCTTCTTCTTGGCAAGCTCGGTCGCATAGACGCTCTATTGGCGACCCTTCTCTCTTCTTTTGCCGAGTTCGGTCGATTAAACGCTTTAAATCTTTATTAAAGAAAATAACCGATTATGTTTGCATACGGCTATTTTCAAAAACAATGTTTTAATAAAAGCAAGCTGACGAATCACTGTTCTATTAGGTTTGATACAGAAACACTTTGTTTATTGTTTGGTTCTTCAAGAGGATGGATTGTAGCTGTACCGTTATTTTGGTCTACATGCTCAATATAAATCTGTGTTCCATTATACTTTACATTAGCCATAGTCGGTGAACTAGCAATTTCCTGTGCTCTTTGTGCGTCCATGTTCATGACCTCCTTTTAGTAAATAACAATTAAAGTATTTGTTCAGAATTCCTTGTTTATACCCTTGTTTAAAAAAAGAGAAGCCTTCATTTTGAACTGTCCGATAGGTTTGTAAACAAAATGAAAAGTACACTAATTGAAAAAACTACAAAAATATTTTTTTAAATATTTTCACTTATTTCTTTTATTTTTCTAAAACCTATGTTATTTTTTAAAAGTAAACAACATATTTTTATACTGTTTCAATAGTTCTACTAGGGGGGTCCGATAGCTCGGACTGAGAGAAGAATGCGTTAAATTCTTTGACCCTTTGAACCTGATCTGGATTATACCAGCGTAGGGAAGTAGTTTCAAAGGCGTACTAATTATTTTTCTGCGCCACTACTTTTTGACGAAAAATCAGGTTCTGTGTAAACAGAGCCTTTTTTTATTGTCTTTCATTTATAAGTCTGCCCCTGAGGTGCTTGTAATGGAACTTATGCAGTAACTCCTAGATCGCAAAATCTACTATTTATTAGGAGGAAGTTACATGCAAAATCAAACTGAAGTGAACATTGAGTTAAAATCGCAATTTACAGGAAGTAAAAAAGTGTATATCGAAGGATCAAGGTCTGATATTAGGGTTCCAATGAGAGAAATTCAGCTGGGGCGCACCGTAACATCATTTGGTGAAGAAGACAATGCCCCTGTTCGCGTATATGATACGAGCGGTCTATATACAGATTCCAATTATCATGTCGATATCAGAAAGGGACTTCCGCAGATCCGCAAGAAATGGATTCTCGAGCGTAATGATGTTGAGGCCTATCAGGGAAGAGAAATAAAACCTAAAGATAACGGATATCTCGAAGATGATGAACGAGCGAATCTCGAATGGTTTCCAAACATTAATAAAAGACCTCTTCGTGCAAAAGCAGGGCAAACGGTCACGCAAATGCATTACGCCAAAAAAGGCATAATCACCCCTGAAATGGAGTTCATAGCGATTCGAGAAAATGCCGAGCCTGAGTTTGTTCGTAGTGAAGTTGCCAATGGGAGAGCGATTATTCCGGCAAATATAAATCACCCGGAAGCCGAACCTATGATCATTGGCCGAAATTTTCATGTCAAAATTAATGCAAACATTGGCAACTCAGCGGTCACTTCATCAATAGAGCAAGAGGTTGAAAAAATGACATGGGCGACCCGTTGGGGGGCAGATAACATCATGGATCTATCAACCGGAAAGAATATACATACAACTAGGGAATGGATCATCCGTAACTCACCAGTTCCGGTGGGAACAGTGCCAATATATCAAGCACTCGAAAAGGTAAATGGAGTAGCCGAAAATTTAACCTGGGAGGTTTACCGGGATACATTGATAGAACAGGCTGAACAAGGGGTCGATTATTTTACCATCCACGCCGGCGTCCTGCTGCGGTATATTCCGATGACAGCAAAACGGACAACAGGGATTGTCTCCCGCGGCGGCTCAATTATGGCACAGTGGTGCTTGGCCCACCACCAAGAAAGTTTCCTTTATACTCACTTTGAAGAAATTTGTGAAATTTTGAAGCACTATGACATTTCTGTTTCACTTGGAGATGGTTTACGTCCTGGAAGCATAGCCGATGCGAATGATGAAGCGCAATTTGCGGAACTGGAAACGTTAGGTGAATTAACGCAGATCGCCTGGAAGCATGATGTCCAAGTGATGATTGAAGGCCCTGGCCATGTACCAATGCATCTAATTAAAGAAAATGTTGATAAGCAAATGGAAATCTGTAAAGAAGCTCCATTCTATACCTTAGGACCATTAACTACCGATATTGCTCCAGGATATGATCATATTACTTCAGCAATTGGTGCTGCGATGATCGGCTGGTTCGGAACAGCCATGCTTTGCTATGTGACACCAAAAGAACATCTTGGTTTACCGAATAAAGAGGATGTCCGCGATGGTGTTATTGCTTATAAAATTGCTGCTCATGCTGCTGATTTAGCCAAGGGCCACCCGGATGCGCAAATAAGGGATAATGCTTTATCAAAAGCTCGTTTTGAATTTAGATGGGAAGACCAATTTAATTTATCATTGGATCCAGAACGTGCAAGGGAGTACCATGATGAAACACTTCCTGCTGAGGGAGCAAAAACGGCGCATTTTTGTTCCATGTGCGGCCCGAAATTTTGTTCCATGCGAATTTCCCATGACATTCGGGGGATGGCAAAAGAGGAGACCAATAGCGTGGAATTATCGATTGATGAAGAAATGAAGAAAAAAGCGGAGGAATTTGTCACTGATGGATCAAGAATTTATCGATAATAATGACTCCGATAACATAAAAAGATTAAAGGAAGAAATAGTTGTTTTACAACAAAAGATCCATCACTTAAATGGGAAAATTCATTCCATTCAGTGTGGCTGTAAGCATATATTTTTGGAAACCCCAGGTATGAGGAAATGTCAAAAGTGTAGTTTAACCGAAAGTACGTATTATTAGAGCCAATGAACCCATCCGGAATTTGTCAGATTCCGGATGGGTTCACTTTTTTCTCCATGTTTAGACGCCCATTTGTGGCGTTTTCTTTTTGGGCACCTGTCTCTCTTAGGATTCAAGAATTTCCTTTATATTTTTTAAATCTTTCCTGTTTGCTCGTTTCATCATGGGAGCCATAAACGGGGCAAAAACTTTTGAAAAACCGGTCGGATTCCCTTTGTTCCTTAAGGTCATTCGGGTGTGATGACTGTCTATAGCTTCCCAGGTATAGATCGTCTCCATTGGAAACGGTCCCTGTGCGGTTTTCATCACTAGCTTTTTTTCTGGAATAAATTCTGTTATTTCATAAATATAGGCAAGTTCTCTCCCAAGAAATTGTGCTTTAAAAGCCACTCTTGAGCCCAACTTCAATGGTTTTTCCGTTTGCCATTCCGCCGATTGAATATTTACATACCATTCTGGGGCATTGTCTGGATTCGTTGCATACTTTGCAACCTGATCCACAGGGCAGTCGATAATTATTTCAGTAAAAACATCTACCACTATGTTTAACCTCCACTACCTTCAACTTTTAAGACTTATTTTTTCTACATAATTTTTAAGTAACGTGCCGAGTAAATATTTCCATCCTTCAGTATGTGATGGTTCCCAGTCCTCTTGAAGGATTCCTGAAGCAGTATGAGAAAGCTGAAGTAAAGTAGCACCGTCTTTTTCGACTAATCGGTACGTATAAGAACTATTTACCGCTCCTTGCATCCCTAAGTGACCATGGAGACGAATTTCTTCTGGTGCATTCACATAATAAACGTTCCCCCAGACAGCCCCTTCATTTTCACTCCATCTTTCAATGAATTGCCCGCCCGGAACAGGCTCAAACGTAAAGTGAGATGGTACCCCTTTTGGAGCGATACGAAATTCCCACCAGTCCCCTGCTTGTTCCGTTAAGGCTTTAAACACCTGTTCACGCGGAGCGTTGATTTCTACTTCTTGCTCGATACGAAATGCGCTGCTTTGTGCTTGATCGGTTGTTTTCATGTCTGACTCTCCTCCTGTTTTTTCAATGACTGATCGTAAATTTAATAGTGAATTGGCGGTAGTTTGCATGTATTGCCCTACCCAACGATTATGCATTTCCTGAAGTGGAATGGCATTGAGGAAATTTCGTCGATATTTTCCTTCCCGTCTAACCACTACCAACTTCCCTTCCTCCAAAATCGTTAAGTGCTTCATAATTGCATATCTGGTCACTTCAGGAAAATATTCATTTAGTTCACCAGTTGTCTTAGCTGATTGCTTCAAAATATCCAATATCCTTCTTCGAATTGGATGACCTAAAGCTTTAAATAAAGTGGAAAGTTCGTCTTCCATTGCAACGATCCTTTCGTGAGAAACGTAAATTCTGGTCACAATATGTGAATAGATTGTTTCATTTATCATGTGACCTTATGGTAACATGTATTTCTCAAAAGAGCAATTAGGTGAATTTTCCCATGCTTAGGACCTCTACTCCTAGTGGAATGAAGGCTAAGGATTTTATTCCTCATCCTTTAGTCTGTCCATTTTAAATCTAGAGAATGGATGTGGATGGTATAAAAGTGGTATAGTTAGATAATACAGTTAATTTTGATTTTTAGAATTTCCGCTAAAACAAAGCCTACTTTTATAGTAGAGAATCGACAAGAGGTGTGCCATGAAACAAGAAATTGGATTTATTCAAAGAGAAGTTTTAAAGGAAAAGCCTGATTTTGCTTCACTTGGTTTTGGGAAGTATTTTAGCGATTACATGTTTGTTATGGATTATCATCATGAAGTCGGCTGGTGTGATCCGCGAATTACTCCTTACGAGCCAATAACACTTGATCCTTCTGCGATGGTTTTCCACTATGGACAAGCAATCTTTGAAGGAATGAAAGCCTATAAGACAGCAGATGGAAGTATCCAGCTCTTCCGTCCAGAAAAAAATATGAGACGCTTGAATGAATCCTGCGATCGACTCTGCATCCCGCAAATTGATGAGGATTTTTTATTAAAAGCCATTAAACAATTACTTTTAACGGAAAAAGATTGGATTCCTGAGGGTGAAGGAACTTCACTTTACATTCGACCGTTTATTTTCTCAACAGAGCCCTATCTTGGCGTCCGACCTGCAAAACAATATAAATTGCTTGTCATCCTTTCTCCATCGGGAGCCTATTATGGCGATCAATTAAGCCCAGTAAAAATATATGTGGAAGAGCATTATGT
>Ga0209795_10001737_pt1 | contig 13026 bp, 11 predicted proteins | sample AgamicOrMarz_FD_187166 | JGI IMG/M metagenome (GOLD analysis project Ga0209795, IMG submission 187166) | Agave microbial communities from Guanajuato, Mexico - Or.Ma.rz (SPAdes) (version 2) | ecosystem: Host-associated > Plants > Phyllosphere > Phylloplane/Leaf | place: Guanajuato, Mexico...
TAATTGAAGAATTCCTGGCAGGACCCCATAGTCTACTCGATATAGTGGTTAAGGATTTCTCAGAAAGCGAACTTGCAATAGAGGTTTTTATACCTTATCAAAAAAAATAGGTTAAAGTTAATACACTTTTCGTGACATTTATTGATTCGAAAGGCAGACTGGAGGAATAAGATGTTTGTTGATCAAACGAAGATTTATGTAAAAGGCGGAGATGGCGGTAATGGTATGGTCGCGTTCCGTAAGGAAAAATATATACCAAAAGGCGGTCCAGCTGGTGGGGATGGCGGGAAAGGTGCGAATGTTGTTTTTGAAGTAAATGAAGGCTTACGCACATTAATGGATTTCCGTTATCAACGTCATTTTAAAGCCCAGCGTGGTGAGCATGGCATGTCCAAAAACCAGCACGGTGCCGGTGCAAAGGATATGATTGTTAAGGTACCTCCTGGAACAGTTGTCATTGATGCAAATACGCAGGAAGTCCTTGCTGATTTAGTGGAGAATGGTCAACAGGCGATTATTGCCAAAGGCGGCCGTGGCGGGCGCGGAAATTCACGGTTTGCTACCCCTGCAAACCCAGCACCTGAGCTTTCGGAAAATGGAGAACCAGGTCAAGAGCGTGAAGTCATTCTTGAATTGAAGCTGCTTGCTGATGTCGGTCTAGTTGGATTTCCGAGTGTTGGAAAATCAACGCTATTATCAGTTGTATCTTCGGCAAGGCCAAAAATTGCCGAGTACCATTTTACAACCATTGTTCCGAATCTTGGGATGGTAGAAACAGAAGATGGCAGAAGCTTTGTTATGGCAGACCTTCCAGGGTTGATTGAGGGAGCAAGTGAAGGCGTGGGCTTAGGTCATCAATTCTTACGTCATATTGAACGGACAAGGGTTATTGTTCATGTTATAGATATGGCTGCGATGGAAGGCAGGGACCCATATGAGGACTACCAGACCATCAATCGTGAATTAAGTGAATACAATTTACGTTTAACCGAGCGCCCGCAAATCATTGTCGCCAATAAGATGGATATGCCTGAAGCAGAAGAGAACTTGAAAAAGTTTAAGGAGCAACTTGAAGAGGAATATCCAATCTTCCCGATTTCAGCGGTAACCAGAAAAGGTCTTCGAGAATTAATATATGCTGTTGCAGATAAGATTGAGGAAACACCAGAATTTCCACTTGAGCATGAGGAAGAGGAAACAACGGGTGTGCATCGTGTTCTTTATAAGCACGAGGCAGAACCGGAAGCATTTAAAATTACAAGAGAACCGAATGGCACATTTGTCGTTTCTGGTGAAAAAACAGATAAACTCTTTAAAATGACAGACTTCTCAAGAGAAGAATCGGTTCGTCGTTTTGCACGTCAACTTCGTGGTCTTGGTGTAGATGCAGCCTTGAGGGAAAGAGGAGCAAAAGACGGGGATATTGTGAAATTAATGGAGTTCGAATTTGAGTTTATTGAATAAGAAGGGTTTCTGTCCTGAAGAGAGTAGGGTAGAGTGATAAAAATGGATAAAAAATTTTACTTAGTGCGTGAAGACGTTTTGCCGGAAGCGATGAAAAAAACGCTTGATGTGAAAGAAATGCTAGATCGTGGTAAAGCAGAATCAGTTGCAGATGCAGTGCAAAAAGCGGATTTAAGCAGAAGTGCCTTTTATAAATACAGAGATACTGTTTTTCCTTTCTCAACCATTAAAAAGGAAAAGATCATCTCGCTTTTCTTTCATTTGGAAGATCGCTCAGGTACGCTGTCCAAATTGCTCGGTGTTGTTGCAAACTCAGGCTGTAATGTTGTTACCCTTCACCAAACGATTCCGTTGCAAAGCAGGGCGAATGTGACACTCTCATTAAACACTTCTAACATTATGATGGAAATAGATGAGTTGCTGAAAGAACTAAGGAAACTCGAATTTGTAGAAAAGGTAGAAGTGCTGGGAACAGGTGTGTAGAAATAACTACCACTGGCTCTCAGCTTTCTTTTTAAAAAAATAAGGAGTGGGGAAAGTGAAGGTTGGATACTTAGGACCAAAAGCTACATTCACAGAATTAGCAGTCAAAAAAGTTTTTCAAGGATTTGAACTTGAGCCCTATCAAACAATTCCTGCAAGTATGGATGCCATCGTCGATAAAGAAGTAGAACTAGCAGTAGTTCCAATCGAAAATGCTTTAGAAGGCTCAGTGAATATTACTCTTGATTATTTAACACAGGTTGTTCAAATACCAATTATTGGTGAAATTACCTTGCCAATCAAACAGCATTTGATGGTCCATCCGGATAATCAGGAAAATTGGCAGGATGTCAGTAAGGTATTTAGCCATTCTCATGCCATAGCCCAGTGCCATAAATATTTACATAACCATTTAAAGGGTGTTCCATTTGAAAGTGTGTCGTCAACAGCGGCAGCGGCATTGATGGTAATGGAAAACCCAGAGTTGAAAATTGCTGCGATTGCCAATGAACTGGCTGCGCAGGAATACGGGTTATCCATTGTTAAAAGAAATATACACGATTTTGATTATAACCATACCCGCTTTGTCGTTCTTTCCAAGAAAGAACTCGATTTTCAGTCGATTAGCGGTTCATCCCATTATAAAACGACACTGATGGTAACACTCCCTTCGGACCCAGCAGGGGCTCTTCATCAGGTGTTATCAGCGTTTGCCTGGAGAAAATTAAACTTATCAAAGATTGAATCGAGACCGATGAAAACTGGAATTGGCAATTACTTTTTTATTATAGATTTGGAAATGAAACTGGATGAGGTGTTAATACCTGGAGCAATTGCAGAAATAGAAGCATTAGGCTGTGGTGTCACATTATTAGGCAGCTATCCATCCGTTTTAGTGAATTTAGACTAACATAAAAAGGACCCGTTTTTCGGGTCCTTTTAAGTTCGATTTCGGCACGGAAGCTTTTAGGATTCGATCAAAAAGCCTTCTGCTTTTAAGGCTGCTTCGGCGTGATCTAAGACTTGAATGCTTGAGGCTGAGATGGTATGAAGGTGGATTCCATCCGTTAGCTCAGATAATAATGAAGCACCTGTCTTTTGTATGTTTGCCATGAATTGTTTCACCTCTTGGCGATTTGAAACCATAATCGACGCAGTTAAATCTCCGTAAACCTTGTGTTCAATTTTGACATCCTTCACTAATACTCCATGGTCAACGAGCAAATATAGTTCTTTTTCGGTGTCTTCAGGTGAATGTCTGCATGCAATGGTTCTTTCAAAGGAATAATTGGTGGCGTTCTGATTTAAATATATATAACCTTGGCTGGTTGCAATAATTGGTTCATTTTTTGCTTTAAGAAGCGTGATATCTCCGACAATCACCTGTCTGCTAACATTCGTTCGATTGGCGAGTTCACTTCCTGTCAACGGGACAGGACTGTCTTTTAGCAGCTGTAAAATGAAAGACCTCCTTTCCTCTCCCAATATTTTTTTTTGCTCTACCATAAAATTCCCCCTATTTCTATTGCTGTTTTACTATTTTAGCACAGTTTAATTTTTTTATATAACGGAAGCAGCCTCGAAGGCATGAACGATAGAAACGATACTTTCCCCAAGCTTCACTACATCTTCCAAGCTCGTGGAATGACCAAAAGAGATCCGGATAAATTCTTTTGCCTCCGCAGTGGATAATCCCAATGCTTGAGTCACTTTTGCAGGGGATTGCATGCCAATTTGGCAGGCACTACCCGTTGAAATCGCAAAGCCATGCCGATTACATTCAAGCATCATCCATTGACCCTCAATGCCGGAAATCCCTAGTCCAACAATATTGGCGAGCTGCGAGGCTTCATTTGCTTGGTAAATTTTCACTTTTTCTTTAATTGGTTTAAGCGTTTCAATAAAGGTTTTCCGCAATAATTGATATTTATTAGTATCCTCTTGCAAATTTCCGATTATTTTCTGCGCGGCGATTGTCATTGCCGCAATGGCCGGAACATTTAACGTTCCTGGACGAAATCCACGTTCATGCGAGCCTCCAGGAAAGAATGGCTCCCATTTAAGAATGGGATCGACGTAGACTCCCCCAATCCCTTTTGGACCATATATTTTATGACCAGAAAAAGAAAAACTGCTTATATGTGGAGCAATCCTTTTTACATCAATTTTCCCAAAAGACTGAACAAAATCGCTGTGAAAATGTATATCGGTGTCCTTGCAAATCTTTGCGATTTCATCAATTGGCTGGATCGTGCCTATTTCAGAATTCACATGCTGAAGCACGAATAAAATGGTTTCTGGTTTTATTGAATGTTTGAGCTGTTCTGGGTCAATTAGGCCTTGTGAATTAAGAGGAAGCAGTGTAATTTCATATCCAAATTCCTTTAGTCTATTTAGGATTCCATGGATGGATGAATGCTCCGCCATTCCTGCGATAATATGGTTACCCTCTTTTGGGGGAACGGACAACAAGGCCTCTATTGCTAAAAAATTCGCCTCTGTACCACCACTTGTAAAAAACAGCCCATTTTTATCAATTCCTAAAAGTTTGGCCAATTCTTCCCGGCAATTTTCAAGTAATGCAGCGGACTGACCGCCAGTATCGTGGAGACTGCTTGAGTTACCAAAGTATTCTGTTGCCACCTTTAAATATACTTCCGCGGCTTCAGGGTCAAGTGGAGTTGTCGCTGCAAAATCAAAATATTTCATGATCCTTCTCCAATTCTCATTTTATAGGGTAACGAATTAACATAAACTTAGAAACAATCTAGGTCCATCAGGAGGTGTTTCTACTTTTCTATAAAAATACTTGTTTTTAGTTTAATTCTATGTAAATATATATGTCAAGACACCTGTTAGGTCAGGAGGGTCAACATATGACAAATGATGATGTGTTAATTATTGGAAGTGGAGTAGCAGCTTTACAGTTGGCTGTAAAGTTAACTAACGATTTAAATGTGAGGATAATCACAAAAGAAAAAATAAGAACGGCCAATTCTTATCTTGCTCAAGGCGGAATTGCGGCTGCACTAGGGGTAAACGATCACCCCTCTAAGCATATTGTCGATACGCTTGAAGCGGGAAGATTCCACAACAATCAAGAGGTTGTTCAGGAAGTCATTACTGCGGCACCGGATCTTATCATGCACATAGCACAACAAGGCGATATATTTGATAAAAAACGAAATGGTGAATTGTTCCTTGGAATGGAAGGAGCACATAGTGAGAAGAGAATTGTTCATGGCGGTGGTGATGCCACTGGCAAAAATGTCATGGAACATCTGATTAGTGAACTGGGGCAAAAGCGAAATATCACTATTGAAGAAAATGTCTTCGCATATGAATTACTCCTAAATGCCAAACAGAACCGATGTATCGGCGTTAAAGCTAGAACTTCGACTGAAGGGATTCAAAGCTTTTATGGCAAGCACGTAATCATCGCAACTGGGGGTTGTGGTCAGTTATATACCTATACCTCTAATGCAAAAACTGTCAGTGGTGATGGGATTGCAATGGCTTATCTAGCCGGTGCAGACATCGTTGATATGGAATTTAATCAATTTCACCCTACGCTTTTATATATAAATGGTGAAACAAAGGGGCTAATATCTGAAGCTGTGAGGGGAGAAGGAGCAACTCTAGTTACAGATGATGGGACTCAAATTATGGAGGGTGTTCACCCCCTAAAAGACCTCGGCCCTAGGCATGTAGTTTCACAAAGGATTTATGAATTCCTAAAAAACGGAAAACAGATTTATTTAGATATCAGCAACATTGATGACTTTGAAAAAAGATTTCCTTCGATCACCTCTATATGTGAGGGTAATGGTATCCAAATAGCGGGTGGAAAAATCCCTGTTGCTCCAGGAAGTCATTTTTTAATGGGAGGAATTAAAACCGATTTAATGGGACGTTCTTCGATCGATGGACTATATGCTATCGGTGAAGCTTCCTGTACTGGTTTACACGGTGCCAATCGTTTAGCGAGTAACTCCTTATTAGAGGGATTATTTCAAGGGGAACGATTATCAAAGTGGATAAATGAAACATGTAAAATACCGCAAGAGTTAGAACAGAACAAGTACTTCATTCATCCCAATCAAGAAAGAGTATTGAATTTACCAAATGTCCAGCAAATTAAAGATTTAATGATGGAACGGGTTGGAATTGTTCGAAATGAAGAGAATTTGAAAAAGCAGCTAGCCTGGTTAAATCAATACAAGGCCGAAAGCATCCAATTGGATACATGTTCACCAGAAGATATAACGAAGGTTTTTATGTTGATTATTGCTAATCTGATCACAGATGCGGCATTGAAACGGACAGAAAGCAGGGGCGGTCACTTTCGAAGTGATTTTCCAAAAGAAGATGATCACCAGTGGTTAAGGAAAACCATTATTCATAACTATAAACAGGGAATGGAGAAGTGCAATGAACACATTGAAACTGCGCTCGCAACTTGAGAAGTTTTTTATTGAAGATATCGGGGAACAAGATATTACCACCGATTTAATCTTTGCAGATGAAACGAATGGAGAAATTGTTTTTCTTTCAAAAGATGAAGGAATTTTTTGCGGAGAGGAAATTATTAAGACTGGGTTTCAGCTGCTAAATAATGAAATTTCCACTCGTGTGTTTGTGAAGGATGGTCAAACCATTAAATATGGTGATCAGCTAGCCCAAGTCTCTGGGAAAATAGCTGATTTATTAAAAGGGGAAAGAGTGATCTTGAATCTTATTCAACGGATGAGCGGGATTGCTACACTAACAAGAAAAACGGTTAACACCCTAGATAGCGGCCATACGAAAATCTGTGATACTCGGAAAACAACGCCTGGTCTCCGCATGCTTGAAAAGTATGCTGTACGCTGTGGAGGCGGATATAATCATCGCTTCGGTTTATATGATGGAGTCATGATTAAAGATAACCATATTTCTTTTGCCGGTTCCATTTCGAAGGCAGTTGAGGCAGTTCGCAAAAATGCTGGCCATATGGTGAAAGTAGAAGTGGAAGTGGAATCGGAAGCACAGGTATTGGAAGCCGTAAATGCAGGAGCAGATGTGATCATGTTTGATAACCGTACACCGGCTGAAATTAAAGAATTAATAAAATTGGTTCCAGACTCAATCATTACAGAGGCCTCAGGCGGAATCCAATTGACTAATATTGCTGATTATCGCGAAACAGGTGTGGATTATATTTCCCTTGGGTACTTAACTCATTCATATAAAGCACTCGATATTAGTGTAAAAGTGCAATGGATTAAAGGAGATGAGTAATATGGACATATTAGCGACGTTACAAAAAAATAAGATGATCCCAGAAAAATACAAACAAATGTCAAGAGAAGAACTCGAAAGCCGGGTAATTGAGGTCAAGAAAGAGCTTGGTTCACGACTGTATATTCCTTGCCATCATTATCAAAAAGACGAGGTTGTCCAGTTTGCGGATGCCACGGGTGATTCCTTACAGCTCGCACAGTTATCAGCTGATAATACAGAAGCAGAATTTATTGTCTTCTGTGGAGTTCATTTTATGGCAGAAACAGCAGATATTTTAACGACCGAAAATCAAAAGGTCATCTTACCAGATATGCGCGCGGGCTGCTCGATGGCTGATATGGCCGATCTTCAACAAACCGAAAAAGCATGGGAAAAGCTTCAGGAACTTTTTGGAGATACAATTCTTCCTTTAACCTATGTCAATTCAACAGCAGCTATTAAATCGTTTGTTGGTGCACATGGCGGTGCAACAGTAACTTCTTCGAATGCAGAAACGATGGTTAAGTGGGCATTTGAAATGAAGGAACGTATTTTATTCTTACCCGATCAGCATTTAGGCCGAAATACAGCCGTTGAACTAGGTGTAGGCTTAGACGAAATGGCTGTTTGGAACCCAATTACAAATGAACTGGAATTTGAAGGTGATCCTTCAGTAATTAAGGTCATCCTTTGGAAAGGGCATTGTTCGGTTCATGAAAATTTCACTGTTCAAAATGTTATTGATACACGCTACAAATATCCTAATATGAAAATCATCGTTCATCCGGAATGCCGCCGCGAAGTAGTGGAATTAGCCGATATGGCAGGGTCAACGAGTTATATTATCAAAGCCATTGAAAAGGCAGAGCCAGGAACGGCTTGGGCAATTGGTACAGAAATGAATCTTGTCAATCGCTTGATTCAAAATCATCCTGATAAAAAAATCATCTCGTTAAATCCGCAAATGTGTCCATGTCTAACGATGAACCGGATTGACCTGCCGCATTTGGTCTGGAGCCTCGACACACTTGAAGAGACAAATAATATCATTACAGTAAGTCCTGACGTTGCTGAAAATGCCAAATTGGCTCTTGAGCGGATGTTAATAAATTCATAATAAATCTTAAAAAGATGCAATTCAATCTGATTGCATCTTTTTTATTATTTGATGAAATCATCAGGGGGGATTCATATTCTTTTGAAAAATAGCATAAGTTTTTGTGAAGAAGGATAGCACTTTGCCCATATTCACATAGACTATATGGACTTATGCCATAGGAGGGGAAATCAGAGTGAAGATCCATATCGTACAGAAAGGGGATACTCTTTGGAAGATTGCCAAGAAGTACGGCGTGAATTTTGAAGAGCTGAAAAAGATGAATTCACAGCTCAGCAACCCTGATATGATTATGCCCGGTATGAAAATAAAGGTCCCAACTTCAGGTGGAACTATAAAAAAAGAAGCACCAATGGGAACTAAACCAGGTACAAAAATCACTTTAGGAACGAAGAAAGAACAGCCGCTTGCTGAGCAGCCGTTAGTCAAAGAGAAACCCATAAAAGAAGCACCGATTAAGGAAGCACCAATTAAAGCAATGCCGATTAAGGAAGCACCGATCAAAGAAGCGCCAATTAAGGAGGCGCCAATTAAAGAGGCTCCAATCAAGGAAGCGCCAATAATCAAAGAAGCACCAATAGCACCTTATACTCCAAAAATGCCCCTACAAATAGTCCCAGAAATAGATATTAACAATTATTACATGATGAACATGCAAAATATGACAGTACAACAACCACAATTGCCGCCTAAACCTGCCAATATCCTGCCAGAGATCAAAGAAGTACCAAAGAAAGAAATGCCAATTAAAGAAATGCCAATTAAAGCAATGCCAATTAAAGAAATGCCAATCAAAGAAGCACCAATTAAGGAAGCGCCAATCAAGGAAGCGCCAATCAAAGAGACCCCTGTTGTTCCAGCACCACCACCAGTGATGGAAGCGCCTATAGAGGTAGCACCGCAACAGGATTATTGTGTTCCAATTACTCCAATTATGCCAGGGCCTGGATTCTGTCCTCCATTTGGCGGAGTCCCGATGCCTATGCATTCATTCATGCCTTTCCCACAAGGGCAAGGAGGGGCGATTCCAATGCCGCCTGTGATGCCTAGTGGGTTCCCAGGTAATCCAGGGGCAGCGCCATCTGTTGCAGGAACGTCGTTTGTTGCGCCGCAATTCGATGATGAATCATCATTTATGCCGCAATTGCCTGTTATGAACCCAGCCTATAATCAGGGGGCTGTAATGGGGGCTCAATCACCACAGGCACCAATGGGTTACCCTAACATGGATCCGTCAGCATTCGGTCAAATGCCACAAGGATTTGGCCAGCAAATGCCAGGCGGCTTCGATCAAATGCCACAAGGATTTGGCCAGCAAATGCCGGCAGGCTTCAATCAAATGCCACAAGGATTTGGCCAGCAAATGCCGGCAGGCTTCGATCAAATGCCACAAGGATTTGGCCAGCAAATGCCGGCAGGCTTCGATCAAATGCCACAAGGATTTGGTCAGCAAATGCCGGCAGGCTTCGATCAAATGCCACAAGGATTTGGCCAGCAAATGCCAGGCGGCTTCGATCAAATGCCACAAGGATTTGGTCAGCAAATGCCACAAGGATTTGGCCAGCAAATGCCACAAGGATTTGGCCAGCAAATGCCACAAGGATTTGGCCAGCAAATGCCAGGAGGCTTTGATCAAATGTCACAAGGATTTGGCCAACCAATGTCTGCTGGCTTTGGACAAATGCCAGCAGGTTTTAATCAAATGCCACAAGGATTTGGTCAGCAGATGCCAGGGGGCTTCGGCCAAATGCCAACTGGTTTCCCAATGGAAAGTCCTTCAGGATTTGAGACAGCACAAAATCCAGCTGGCTTTGCACCATCTCAGGTAATGCCTGGAAGTATGTTCGGAAATCCTGCGATGGGAAATCCGTATGGAATGGGTGTACCGTATGGCCAAATGCCATTCGGCTACCCGCAAATGAGTGGTCCAATGGGGGTACCTGCAAATTTCGCATCTCCAGAAATGACTGGACCTGGTTCGTTCATGGAGCCACCACAAGGTGTTCCACTAGGTGGTGGGGGTGATTGCGGCTGTGGAGGAACACCAGCAGGAATGCCAATGGGAATGCCCGCATCAATGGCGATGCCGCAGCAGGCACCAATGGCGATGCCGCAGCAAGCATCAATGGCGATGCCGCAGCAAGCATCAATGCAACAACAGGCACAAATGCTTCAGCGAGAACAAATGACTCCAGACTTTGAGCCGCCAACCCCGCCAATATACAGTGCACCATATACAGGGCCTGTTAATGCAGCACAGCCTCCTTATATGAATCCATATGGTATGGGTCCGGTAGGAACAAGTCCTTATGGGATGCCGGGTTACCAAGATGAGAGCCTTTAATACACCAAATCATAAAAAGGGAGACGATGATTATTTTGATCGTCTCCTCTCTTATTTTCAATCACAGTTCTATGAGCGAATCCTTCAGATGGTTCCGATTCGAAAATCTGTTATTTATTTAAGAACAGATAGAAATACTTACGTTCTAAAAGGGTATCATACCAACAATAGGCTAAGACTCCAAGAAGCCTTTACAGCCACTCTGAAAAAAGAAGGATTTACAAAGACCTATTTATTTTTGACTTCCCCTGTTAGAGAACAGCTGTTTTTTGAAGGAACCTACTTTGGGTGTATGGAGTACATACATCCAAATAAATCGGTATTTTCGTTCCACTCACATAAAAATCGTCAAGAAGGAATTGAGTTATTAGAACAATTTCACCAAACAACGGCATCGTTTGAAGCACGCTATCGAACCTTACTTCCAAAAGGACATCTCATCGAAAAATGGTCGGAACGATTAAATGTATTTTCCAATAATCTTCCCTATATTGACTATTTTATCAATGAGCCAGTAATCAAGGAAATGCTTGCTTGGGCAAACTGGTCACTGGAAGGGATGGAAAATAACCGGAGTTTCTTTCAAACTGAACCCACTCTTATTCTCCATGGGGATGTAGCCCATCACAATTTCTTAAGGGACACAGGGGGACAATTAAATCTTATTGATTTTGATTTAATTAGCATTGGTCCTGCTTCCTTTGATTATTTACAATATGCTAACCGGATTTTACCTTATCTTGATTGGTCGTTCGAAAAACTTTCAGGACTGAAACAAATAAAGAAATATTTACACGAAGCCGCTTTTTTATATGCATTAGCCTATCCAGCTGATATTTTTCGGGAATGGAATCGAATGATTCGTGAAAAATCTTATATGGACCATATGAAATATAAACAAGTAATGGATTTAACAATTAGTCAATTTTATGCTAGGAAAAAATTTATTGATCATTTAATGGAGTTAGTGGAATAAACGAAGTTGGAATTTTCCGTCTGAATGAAATCCCCTCAAAAATAACACCCTATTAATGAGCATGGGGTTTACATGCTCAGGATGTTAATGGAGGGGGTTTTTCGCTTGAACAAGAAACAGTGGATGATTCCTCTTTCAGCCACATTATTGTTGGGTCTGGCTGGATGTGCAAGTAATAATGATCGTGCAGGAGTTAACGATAACAATAAAAATTCTTTAAATCCGGTCGGATATTACTCTAATGAAAACCACCCAACCTCAAATAATGATCTTTTTAGAGATGACGACGGGGCAATTACGGAAATGATGGATCATTCTCTTGGGGATGAGGATCTAGTTACGAATGAAAACAGAAGAAGGCAGCTTCAAACTAAGGATGGAAATGGGAATCCAACGAATCCCACAAAACCTTTAGCTTCTCATGACCGTAATTTCTTCCAACGCGATAATCGCTTTAGTACGAGTGATATGAATTATCACGGTCATCTAAATGTTAATACCAGAAATACTGGGGTGGCTACCGACCCCGACTTTCAAAATAATGTTACAAATAAAATCAGAAATAAAGTAGGTGCGGTTCCAAATGTACAGGCCGTTCGATCCGTTGCCTATGGAAATACGATCATCGTTTCTGTGAATTTAAATAACCATGGTAAAGCTGCAGCTACCAAAAGAGCGATTCAGAAAACAGTACAGCCATACGCAAATGGAAGAACGGTAAAGGTCATCATTGATGAGGGAACCCTTGGCCGTGACCGTAACTTTTATAATGATAGTCAACAGGAAAAGGGCGGAAGATAACTCCTTCCAGGTTGAGGGTAAAGCTATTTAGCTTTACCCTTTTTAACATGTAATGGAGGATAAAAAGGCAAAATAAGGCTAAACTAGTACTGTATAGAATGTTCAATTTTTAACAATAAGAGGTGAGTAGCATGAGGTATCATTGGATGGCATGGTGTAGATATATGTTCGCCGGATTCGCTGTTCTTCTCTTCATGTTTAATTTTAATGCCGAGGAAATGACCATTATTGGCTCGGCCGCTCCTATGGATAACCATCAGAAAGAGGAGAAAACCGAACCTCTAAATATGAAGGTTATTTTGGAAAGGGTTTATTTGGATGGGGAAGTAAGTCAAGAAGTGGTCAATGAAACATGCTGGTCCTTAGAGAATTTTTGGACTAAGTATGACCAATGGCAGCTGATTGACATTGACGGATCGACATTGGTTTTTCAAAAGCAAGTCAATGACATTTCACCATTGCTAAAAGCAAATGGATTCTTTGGAGTGACCGAAGATGGTGTTTTAAGTATTTTTAATGGAAAACCAGGCCAATTAAGAATTATACAATCATTTTTTCAAATAGATATTAAGAAGCTGG
>Ga0209795_10001742_pt1 | contig 12994 bp, 12 predicted proteins | sample AgamicOrMarz_FD_187166 | JGI IMG/M metagenome (GOLD analysis project Ga0209795, IMG submission 187166) | Agave microbial communities from Guanajuato, Mexico - Or.Ma.rz (SPAdes) (version 2) | ecosystem: Host-associated > Plants > Phyllosphere > Phylloplane/Leaf | place: Guanajuato, Mexico...
GTCCGCGCGGGGATAAGCCTCGATATTCGATTCCGCCAGCGTGTTTACCACCGTCTGCTCAAGCAGGGTCACCAGCTCACGTACGCCCAGCTTGCGGCGTTTCAGGTTTAACAGCACATACATGACTTGCTGGCCCGGCCCGTGATAGGTCACCTGGCCGCCGCGATCGCTCTGGATCACCGGAATATCGCCCGGCATCAGCACATGTTCGGCTTTACCGGCCTGGCCCTGCGTAAACACGGGATGATGTTCAACCAGCCAGATTTCGTCGGGCGTGGTGTCGTCGCGGGTATCAGTGAATTCATGCATCGCCAGGGAGACTGGCTCGTAAGGTTGTAAACCCAGGTGGCGGATAAGGATCGTATCCTGAAGCAAAACAGCATCTCCGGAGAGAGGGAAGGGTGGCAGGAGTATATCATAATGACGTGTTACCTGAGAGGTCAGGTAACACGTCGATCAATTACAGCACCATACGCACGATATCGATATTGCCGAGCTCTTCGTACAGTGTTTCCACCTGCTCAATATGCGTCGCGGTGATAGTGATAGAGACCGAGTGGTAGTTGCCTTTGCTGCTCGGTTTTACCTGCGGAGAGTAGTCACCAGGCGCATGGCGCTGTACCACTTCCACCACCTGATCAACCAGCTCCGGTTTCGCCTGACCCATTACTTTGTAAGTAAAGGGAGTCGGGAATTCAAGCAGTTCGTTAAGTTTGGTTTTCATGTCAGCTCCGGCGTTACAGAAAAGAACAACTCCCGCCACAGGGCGGGAGTTTTATTGATGCATAGTATATGGGGATGAAATTCAGACTTTCAAGTGCTGAATTTTTAACCAAACCAGTGGTGGAACATCAGCTTAATATAATCAATGATTTTGCCGAAGAAATTGCCTTCCGGAATTTCCTGCAGCACGACCAGCGGACGCTGTTCAATGGTTTTACCGTCGAGCTGGAAGTTAATGGTGCCGACCACCTGATTTTTTTGCAGCGGCGCGTGCAGTTCAGTGCTGGTCAGCACATAGCTGGCTTTCAGATCCTTCATGCGGCCACGGGGAATGGTCAGGTAAACGTCTTTATCCACGCCGAGGGAGGCGCGATCGCTGTCGCCAAACCACGCCGGTTCAGAGGCGAACTCTTTGCCCGCTTTGATGGGGTTGACGGTTTCAAAGAAACGGAATCCCCAGGTCAGCAGTTTTTTACTTTCTGCTTCACGGCCTTTAAAGGTGCGCCCGCCCATCACGGCGGAAATCAGACGCATCTGGCCTTCTGTTGCCGAGGCCACCAGGTTATAGCCCGCTTTGTCGGTGTGACCCGTTTTGATGCCGTCGACGTTCAGGCTGTTATCCCACAGCAGGCCGTTACGGTTGGTCTGACGGATACCGTTAAAGGTGAACTCTTTTTCTTTATAGATGGTGTATTCGTTCGGGACATCACGGATCAGCGCCTGGCCGATCAACGCCATATCGCGCGCGGAGCTGTACTGGCCATCGGCATCCAGACCATGCACCGTTTCGAAATGGGAGTTTTTCAGGCCCAGCGCGGTGACGTAGCTGTTCATCAGACCAACAAACGCATCTTGGCTGCCCGCAGCAAAATCGGCCATCGCCACGCAGGCGTCGTTACCGGATTGCAGGTTAATACCACGGATCAGCTGTGATACCGGCACCTGCATGCCTGGCTTCAGGAACATCAGCGAGGAGCCCTTGAACACCGGGTTACCGGTCGCCCAGGCATCATTGTTGATGGTTACCAGGTCCGTTTCCTTGAACTTGCCGGCTTTCATGGCCTGGCCGATGACGTAGCTGGTCATCATTTTGGTCAGACTTGCCGGATCGCGGCGGGCATCAGCATTTTGCTCGGCCAGCACTTTACCGGAGTTGTAATCAATCAGGATGTAAGACTCGGCATCGATCTGCGGCACGCCGGGGATCATGGTTTTGATGTTCAGGTCATCGGCATGGGCAGCAGACAGGGTTGCGGCTGTCAGCACGGTGGTGAGCGCGAGGCGCTTCACGAAACGAACGGAAAAAGTGGTCTTCATGGTCAGAACAACGACATCCGTGATGGAGTGAAAAAAAGTGCCTTACTATAGCAAAAGCTATAATGGCAGGCATCCGACTTTCCGCATGATTTGTGAATGAAACTTACACAAACTGACAAAGTAAGATGCCTTGCTGTTTTATTTACTGCGCGCTGGCAATAAATGACTGCAGTTGTGCTTCGCTTTGTAAGCGCGACTGTAACGCACTGGCGTCAGCCTTGCTGCCAAACGGCCCTAACTGAATACGCCATACTGCGCCGTTTTGCACAACACGGCCCGGTACGGAGAACTGCTGCGCCAGACGCTGCTGATACTGCTGCGCACGCGTCTGATCGCTGACCGCACCTACCTGCACGACATAGCCGCTGGTGGTGCCAGTGGTGGCTGGCGCCGCGACGTTCCCCTGGACTGAGCCCGGTGCGGTAACCGGAGCGGCAGGCGTCACCGCCGTGGCAGCGGGCGCAGAGACAGGGGCGGCGGCCACCGGTTCTGTTGGTGTGGCGGGCGGTTCATTACCCTCCAGAACACCGTTGGCGAGCGTGGTTGGCGCGCCAAGGAAACCGCCGCTGCTGACCGGTGCGCCCATGGCGTTATCACTTTTCAGCGTGTCATTACTGATCGGCTGCACGTCGGCCTGAGGTTGTGCAGGCTCCGGAATACTGGACGCGCTGCCCATTCCGCCGGTCAGATCCGGGCGTGCCGGTAAGGCGTAAGTCTGTTTCGCCACCGTGGTACAGGCGGTGCCTGGCCCGGACAGTGTGCCATCCTGTGCCACGACAATCGGATCGATGCGCACTTTGGTGTTATTCGAATTGTTCAACCGGTCAGCGGCAGCGCGGGAAAGCGAAATCACGCGATCGCTGCCGTACGGCCCGCGATCGTTGATGCGTACCACGATCATACGGCCGTTCGCCAGGTTGGTGATACGTGCGTAGCTCGGTACCGGCAGCGTCGGGTGCGCGGCGGTAAGCTGCATCGGATCAAAAGCTTCGCCGGAGGCGGTCAGGTTGCTGCCCGGTTCGGCATCATAAATGGCCGCCAGACCCGCCTGACTGAAACGTGACGGATCCTGGACAATTTTGTAACGCTTGCCATCGCGCTCGTAATCCTGATTCACGGCAGGGTTGAGTGTCTCATAGCGCGGCTCAGCCCCGCCAATCTCAACAACCGGACCGTTACACACCGCAGGCTGCGGCGCAACGGGGGCGGGTTGTTGCTGAATGTCACTTGTACATGCTGCCAGTAATCCTGTTGCTATGCAGACTGCAAGCCATTGCTTACGCATTGCGCACCTCTTATACGCTTTTTGACAACATTTTCCGGTGGGTATGAATAGACATCACAATACCAAACCCGGCCATGAGTACGATGAGAGCGGAGCCTCCATAACTGACCAGCGGTAGCGGAACGCCCACCACCGGCAGAATACCGCTCACCATACCAATATTTACGAAGACATAAACAAACAAAATCAGCATTAGGCCACCGGCCATCACGCGGCCAAAGGTGGTCTGCGCACGGGCGGCAATATACAGCCCACGAATAATGAGCAGTAAATAGAGCGCCAGCAGTACGAGGAAGCCCACCAGACCCAGCTCTTCCGCCACCACCGCAAAGATAAAGTCCGTATGGCGTTCGGGCAGAAACTCAAGCTGCGACTGCGTACCGTGCAGCCAGCCTTTCCCCCGCAGCCCGCCGGAGCCAATCGCAATTTTCGACTGAATAATATGATAGCCTGCGCCCAGCGGATCGGTTTCCGGATCGAGCAGCATCATTACGCGCTGCCGCTGATAATCATGCATCAGGAAGAACCACAGGATCGGGATAAACGCCGCCAGCAGTAGCGCCGCGATGCCGATCAGACGCCAGCTCAGCCCGGAGAGGAACAGCACGAACAGTCCGGAGAGCGCCACAAGGATCGAGGTTCCGAGGTCCGGCTGCGCCGCCACCAGCAGCGTCGGCATAAAGATCAGCACCAGCGCAATCGCGGTATTTTTCAGCGAAGGCGGGCAAACGTCGCGGTTGATAAAGCGCGCCACCATCAGCGGCACGGCGATTTTAGCGATCTCTGACGGCTGAAAACGCACGATCCCCAGATCCAGCCAGCGCTGCGCGCCTTTAGAGATCGCCCCAAAGGCGTCTACCGCCACCAGTAAAATGACGCAGAAAATATAGAGATAGGGCGCCCAGCCTTCATACACGCGCGGCGGGATTTGCGCCATCACCACCATGACCACCAGACCCATGGCGATCTGCCCGATCTTACGTTCGGTCATGCCAATATCCTGGCCGCTGGCGCTCCAGATCACCAGCGCGCTGTAGGTCAGCAGGGCCAGAATAATCAGCAGTAGCGTCGGGTCGATATGGATTTTATCCCAGAACGATTTCTTGTTCGGATTATCCGTCATGATTATTGGTCCTCTGCTGCCGCGGTTGCCGGGTTTTCCGCAGGCAATTCGGTATTGTTATCACCCAGCATAATGTGGTCGAGGATCTGGCGCATGATGGTACCGACCGCAGGGCCGGCACCGCCGTTCTCCAGAATAATCGCCACCGCGACCTGGGGTTTATCGTATGGCGCAAAGGCCGTCATCAGTTTGTGGTCACGCAGACGTTCAGCAATCTTGTGCGCGTTATAGGTTTCATTCGCCTTCAGGCCAAAGACCTGCGCGGTACCGGATTTCGCCGCCACTTTATACGGGGCATTCGCGAAATACTTATGCCCGGTACCGTTGGGACGGTTCGCCACGCCATACATACCGTCTTTGGCGATTTCCCAGTAGCCGGAATGAATATCGCCTACCGGCGGCTGTTCCGGCTGTTTCCACGGCACCTGCTGACCATTTTCCAGCGTGCTCATTAACAGATGCGGGACTTTCACCACGCCGTCGTTAATCAGGATCATCATTGCCTTGTTCATCTGGATCGGCGTCGCCGTCCAGTAACCCTGGCCGATACCTACCGGAATGGTATCCCCCTGATACCAGGGTTTTTTAAAGCGTTTCAGCTTCCATTCGCGGGTTGGCATATTGCCAGAACGCTCTTCCGACAGATCGATACCGGTATATTTACCGTAGCCGAACTTGCTCATCCACTCGGAAAGGCGGTCAATACCCATGTCATAGGCGACCTGATAGAAGAAGGTATCCGCAGATTCCTCCAGCGATTTGGTGATATTCAGATGGCCATGGCCCCACTTTTTCCAGTCGCGATAGCGCTTCTCGGAACCGGGCAGCTGCCACCAGCCGGGGTCAAACAGGCTGGTATTACGGGTGATCACCCCTGAGCTTAAGGCGGATACGGCGACGTAAGGTTTAACCGTCGATGCCGGGGGATAGACGCCCTGAGTGGCACGGTTGACCAGCGGAGTATTCGGATCGTTAAGCAGCGCGCTGTAATCTTTACTGGAGATGCCGTCGACGAATAAATTCGGGTTATAGCTCGGCATGGATACCATTGCCAGAATGCCGCCGGTGCGCGGATCGGTCACCACTACGGCCGCACGACTGCCTGCCAGCAGGGTTTCAATATAGCTCTGTAATTTCAGATCCAGCGTCAGGGTGATGTCATGCCCGGCCTGCGGCGGCACTTCTTTGAGCTGACGGATCACGCGGCCACGGTTGTTAACCTCGACCTCTTCGTAACCGGTTTGCCCGTGCAGCACGTCTTCGTAATAACGCTCAATCCCCTGTTTGCCGATGTCATGGGTTGCGGCGTAGTTAGCCAGCTTGCCATCTTTATCGAGGCGCTTCACATCGCTGTCGTTGATTTTGGACACGTAGCCGATCACATGGGTGAGGGCAGATCCATAGGGGTAATAGCGGCGTTTGTAGCCTTTGACTTCGACGCCGGGAAAACGGTACTGGTTAACGGCAAAGCGCGCGACCTGCACTTCCGTGAGGTTGGATTTCACAGGAATAGAGGTAAACCGGTGCGAGCGGGCGCGCTCTTTTTTAAAGTTGGCGATGTCTTCATCGGTCAGATCGACGACGCCACGCAGCGCATCCAGCGTCTGCTGCACGTTATCGACTTTTTCCGGCATCATCTCCACCTGATAAATGGTGCGGTTGAGCGCCAGGGGGATGCCGTTACGATCGTAAATAATGCCGCGACTGGGGGCGATAGGCACCAGTTTGATGCGGTTTTCGTTTGAGCGCGTCTGGTAGTCGGTGTGACGGAGAATTTGCAGATTATAAAGGTTGGCGATCAGAACACCAGAAAGCAGCAAAATCCCCGTAAAGGCGACCACTGCCCGGCGCACGAACAGCGCGGACTCAGCCGTATAGTCGCGAAAAGAATTCTGTAATTTCATCCGCTGCGTAATCTACCTGGTCTCATTACTCTCGGTGATAAGGATGGTTGGTAGTAATGCTCCATGCACGATAGAGACTTTCTGCCACCAGAACCCGAACCAGCGGGTGGGGGAGCGTCAGTGCAGAGAGGGACCAACTTTGTTCAGCTGCCGCTTTACAGGCGGGGGATAACCCTTCCGGCCCGCCGATCAGCAGGCTGACGTCGCGTCCGTCCTGCTTCCAGCGTTCCAGTTCATGAGCCAGTTGCGGCGTATCCCAGGGTTTACCTGGAATATCGAGGGTGACAATGCGGTTTTTGCCAGCCGCAGCCAGCATTAACTCACCCTCTTTATCGAGAATGCGTTTGATATCGGCGTTCTTACCGCGTTTTCCGGCCGGAATTTCTACCAGCTCGAACGGCATGTCCTTCGGAAAACGACGCAGATATTCAGTAAAGCCGGTTTGTACCCAGTCCGGCATTTTGGTGCCGACGGCGACCAGTTGCAGCTTCACGCATTAACTCCAGAGTTTTTCCAGCTCGTACAGCGCGCGGCTCTCTGCCTGCATGACGTGAACAATCACATCACCTAAATCGACCACCACCCAGTCGGCGACGTTTTCGCCTTCCACACCCAGCGGCAGCATGCCCGCTTTGCGCGATTCCTGCACCACGTGGTCGGCAATGGACATCACATGGCGGCTGGAGGTGCCGGTGCAAATAATCATGCAGTCAGTGATACTGGACTTACCCTGAACGTCAATTTTTACGATGTCCTGGCCTTTCAGGTCATCAATTTTGTCGATAACAAAATCCTGGAGTGCTTTACCCTGCAAGTGTTCCCCCTGGGAGCGTACATATAGTCATTAATGAAGGTATGACAGTATAACTGAACTGTCATTCTGGCGGGACACATGCCGCCAGTAAGATTTTTGAAAGTGGGCTATCATCCCACCCGCGGCAGGAGATTGCATCGCCATTTTTGTAAAACAATTTCTTAAAGACTCTGCATGGCGGGGCAAGTCCGGCAGCGGAGGATAACAGCCTTGCCGGGCGTGTCAATCACGTAATGACGCGCAGGACGATTATCCGGCATCTGGCTGCCAGACCGCGCGGCTGTTCAGCACGCTCAGGGTGGCAAAATCTTCATAAAAATCGATAGCGCTCCACGCCCCCTGTTCGACACGAAAATGCCACAGTGAGGCGGCAGGCATCTTAAGCAGGGTAGCGATAAGTACGCTGATCACGCCCTGATGGCTGACAATCAGCAGGTTGTCGTGATGCTGCCAGTCACGCAGTCCGGCAATAAATTGTTGTACGCGCTGTGAAAAATCCTGAAATCCTTCCCCGTTGGTGGGCACGGCGTTTTGCCAGTCCAGGCACCAGGCGGCGTAGTTTTCAGCATCTTCCCGTTTGAGATCGCGGTGATGGCGCAGTTCCCAGTCGCCAAAAAACATCTCATTAAGCAGGGGCGTGGTATGCAGCGGGATGTCGCGGTTGCCCAATACCAGCCGGGCGGTATGCTGCGCGCGTTCAAGGGCGCTGCACAAGACCTGATCGAAAGGCACGTTGTGCAGCAGCGAATGCAGCGCGGTCGCCTGGGCTATGCCGCGCGGCGTCAACGAGGTCGGCGCATGGCCGCTGTACAGACCGGCGACGTTTGCTTCGGTTTCTCCGTGACGCACAAGCCACAGTCGCATAGGTTATCCTCCTGATCTTTTCTGCATGAAGTCTATCATTGCGCGCTGAGCGCGCACGGTTTTTTGGCTAAGATACCCCCTTTACCCGGAGCTCACCGATGGCTTTATTTACCAGCGCCCACGGCGGTAATATCCGCGAGGCGGCAGACTTACTTGGGATCGCACCCGATGCCCTGCTGGATTTCAGCGCCAATATCAATCCTGCCGGGATGCCCGCCTCGTTGCGGCAGGCACTGACGGAACATTTGCATCTTGCTGAACGTTACCCGGATGTGGAATATCAGCGTCTGCATCAGGCGCTGGCCGCGCATCATCAGATACCCGCGGGCTGGCTGCTGGCGGGCAATGGCGAGACGGAGGCGATTTTCACCCTGGTCGATGGCCTTGCGCCGCGCCGGGCCTTGCTGGTGACGCCGGGTTTTGCAGAATATCGCCGCGCGCTTACGCGGGCCGGGTGCGTGGTGGAGGATTTTGCGCTGCGTGAAGAGGAAGGCTGGCAGCTCACCGGGGCAATTCTGGAGGTGCTGACTGCCGATCTCGACTGTCTTTTTCTCTGTACGCCCAATAATCCGACCGGTTTACTGCCTGATGAAACGCTATTGCTGGCTATCGCTGCCCGCTGTCAGACGCTGGGGATCGCCCTGATCCTGGATGAAGCCTTTATCGATTTTATCGAAGGCCACTGCGGATTTATTCCTTATCTTGCCGCTAATCCGCACGTCTGGGTGCTGCGCTCATTAACGAAATTCTATGCCATTCCTGGGCTGCGGCTCGGCTATCTGATCAACAGCAATGCCCGGGCGGTGGAGCGCTTACGCCAGCGGCAAATGCCCTGGTCAATCAATGCGTTTGCTGCACTGGCAGGGGAGATCCTGTTGCAGGATACGGATTATCAGCGCGCCACCTGGCAGTGGATCGCCAGGGAAAGGCCGCGGTTACAGCTGGCGCTGAGTGCGTTGCCGGGGCTGAAACTCTGGCCGGGGGTGGCGAATTATCTTTTTTTGCGTTGCGACGTGCCGGGGATGGATTTACAGCGTGCGCTGCTGGAGCAGCATATTTTGATCCGCAGTTGCAGTAACTATCCGGGGCTGGATGGACGTTACTATCGGGTGGCGGTACGGAGTCAGGCGCAGAACGATCGTTTGATTGCTGCATTACAGGCGGTGCTTAACGATACAGGCCCTGCTGTTTGATGTAATCCAGCACGCTTTCCGGCAGCAAGTCGTCGCAGGCTTCGCCGTGCGACAGCCGCTCGCGGATCAGCGTGGCAGAGATATTCAGCCACGGCGTTTCCGCAAGGAAAATCTTCCCGGCGGGCAGGGCATGCAGATCGTCGATACGGTGCGTCAGATGCTGCTCAAGCCACTGCTGGTGGGCCTCATCTGCCATCTGCTGTGGATAGCCAGGCCGACGACAGACCAGTAAATGGCAGTTATCGAGGATGGTTTCATAGCGGTGCCAGGTGGGGAAAGAGAGCAGGGAGTCCTGACCGATAATAAAAGCCAGTGGCCGCGTCGGACCCTGCTCCTCCCGCCACGCCTGTAGGGTCTGCGATGACCAGGAGGGCGTATCGCGTTGCAGTTCCCGCTCATCGAGGGTAAACAGCGGCTTATCGGCTATGGCGCGCTGGATCATCGTCTTACGTTGCAGTGCGCTGGCTTCCGGCTGCGGGCGGTGCGGCGGCACGTTATTGGGCATGATAATGACGCGCGACAAACCGATCAGGTTTGCCAGCGCTTCCACGGGTTTAAGATGCCCGTAGTGAACCGGATCAAAGGTGCCGCCAAACAATGCCTGTAACTGATTCATCTCAACCATCAATAAAAATGTCGGCCAGTGCTTTATGACAGAGTAGCAGAGAAAGTCCTTCCAGCTCCGCCCATACCGATTGCCCGAAGTCCTGCTTCACCGTTAATTCGGTGCGGGAGAGCAAATGTACCGCATGGCGCAACTGTTCCTCACTGAGCCGGTTCAGCGCCTCGGTGGTCACGGCCCGGCGGTTCTGCCAGACGCGATGTTTATCAAACAGCGTGCGCAGCGGCGTGCTGGCCGACTGACGCTTTAACGTCACCAGCAGCAGCAGTTCCCGTTGCAGGGTACGCAGCAGGATCACCGGCTCGCAGCCTTCAAGGCGCAATTGTTGCAGGATATGCAGCGCACGTTTGCTCTTCCCGGCGAGCAGCGTATCTACCCAGTGAAACGGCGTAAAGTGCGCTGCGTCATTCACCGCCTGTTCTACACGCGGCAATGTTAGCTTACCATCAGGCCACAGCAGCGCCAGACGATCCAGCGCCTGCGCCAGCGCCAGCAGGTTGCCTTCATAGCAGTAGCACAGCAGCTGGCTGGCGGCATCATCAAGCTGAAGATTATTCTGTTTTGCGCGGTTCGCCACCCAGCGGGGCAGCTGCGCCTGTTCCGGCGTCTGGCAGGTGACCATCACTGAGCGATCCGCCAGCGCGGTAAACCAGGTCGCATTTTCCTGCGCTTTGGTCAGTTTGTTGCCCCGCACCATCAGCAGCAGATCGTCATGCAGCAGACTGATCAGCGTGGCGAGCTGTTCATTGATGGCGGCATTTGGGCCGTTGTCGGGAAGCTGTATTAACAGCGTCTGACGGCTGGCAAACAGGCTCATCGCCTGGCACAGCGAAAAGAGGGTAGACCAGTCGGTGCTGGCATCAATGCTCACGCTGTGATGCTCGTCAAATCCCTGGGCGACCGCCGCAGCGCGCACCAGATCCTGACTTTCCTGCAATAACAGCGGATCATTACCAAGTAGCAGATACGCCGCGCGCAGCCCTTCATTGAGCTGCGCGCGGAGTTGTTCAGGGTACAGCTTCAGCATCAGTTACCTAAAGATGTTGGGGCTCTGGGCGCAACATCGGGTGTGGTCACTGGCACATCGGCATCCTTACTGGCGGTATGCACGCTTGGCAGCTTACGGATCAGCTGCTCCGCTGCTTTTTCGTACATTTCCTGGATGATCATCGTTTGTTCGGCATCTTTTGCCAGCGCGTTTTGCGGGTTATCGAAGAAGGAACGATAAACCTTGGTATTCAGCGGATAGATACCCTGACCCGGAATTAATACCGCAGCTGATACATTCATCAACATCTGATATTCCGCAGTACGTCCATTCTGGAAGATCGATGCTGTATCTTTGGTAAGTGTTGCATTCCCCAGACGTAGCGACGGAATATCCTGACGCGTAGTGTTTTTGTCAACCACCTGAACTCCATTCAGGCGTAACTGGGTGCGCACCGCACGGCTTAACGGACCATTTGGATCCCCGGAGTCGAAAATGATGGTTTTCATTTCGGCGGGAACCTGGGTGGTATTCCGTAAATGCCAGCCGCACCCGGCGGTGACGAGCACCGCCAGAGAGAGTAATACTGTTGCCAGATATCGCACGCTTCCTCCCGCGCTTAGCCAACGACCAGATTGAGCAGTTTACCCGGCACATAAATCACTTTACGCACGGTAACGCCCTCAAGATATTTCGCGACCAGATGTTCCTGACCCGCGCGTTCGCGAACCTGTTGTTCGGTAGCATCGACAGGTACGGTGATTTTACCACGCACTTTGCCGTTCACCTGCACAACCACTAAGGTGGAATCTTCCACCATCGCGTTTTCGTCAGCCTGCGGCCACGGCGCGTTGTCGATATCGCCTTCGCCATGCAGTTCCTGCCACAGCGTGAAGCAGGCGTGCGGTGTGAACGGGTTCAGCATACGCACTACCGCCAGCAGCGCTTCCTGCATCAGGGCGCGATCCTGCTCGCCGTCCAGCGGCGCTTTCGCCAGCTTGTTCATCAGTTCCATAATAGCCGCGATCGCGGTGTTAAAGGTCTGACGGCGACCAATATCGTCGGTCACTTTCGCAATGGTTTTATGCACATCACGACGCAGCGCTTTCTGCTCGTCGCTCAGGCTTGCCACGTCCAGCGGGGCAACGGCGCCCTGCGAGGTATGCTCATACACCAGTTTCCAGACGCGTTTCAGGAAGCGGTTCGCACCTTCCACACCGGATTCCTGCCATTCCAGCGTCATGTCTGCCGGAGAGGCGAACATCATAAACAGACGCACGGTGTCCGCGCCGTAACGTTCAACCATTTCCTGCGGGTCGATACCGTTGTTTTTCGACTTGGACATTTTGCTCATGCCGGTATACACCAGCTCATGGCCGTCGGCGTCTTTCGCTTTCACGATGCGGCCTTTCTCGTCGCGCTCAACGATAGCGTCTTTCGGAGACACCCAGTTACGCTCGCCGTTTGCGCCGACGTAGTAGAAGGCATCCGCCAGCACCATCCCCTGACACAGCAGCTGCTTCGCCGGTTCACTGGAGGTGACCATTCCCGCGTCGCGCATCAGTTTATGGAAGAAGCGGAAATAGAGCAGGTGCATGATGGCGTGTTCAATACCACCAATGTAAATGTCGACCGGCAGCCAGTAGTTCGCGGCTTTCGGATCCAGCATGCCGTCGGTGTGCTGCGGGCAGGTGTAACGCGCATAGTACCAGGACGACTCCATAAAGGTGTCGAAGGTATCGGTTTCACGCAGTGCAGGCTGACCGTTGACGGTGGTTTTCGCCCACTCCGGATCGGCTTTGATCGGGCTGGTGATGCCGTCCATGACCACATCTTCCGGCAGGATCACCGGCAGCTGATCGGCAGGGGTTGGGATCACGGTACCGTCTTCCAGGGTTACCATCGGGATCGGCGCACCCCAGTAACGCTGACGGGAAACGCCCCAGTCGCGCAGACGGTAGTTCACTTTACGCTCGCCGACGCCCAGCGCCGTCAGCTTGTCGGCAATGGCGTTAAAGCCTTCTTCGAAGCTCATGCCGCTAAATTCGCCGGAGTTAAACAGGGTGCCTTTTTCCGTCAGCGCCTGTTCGGACAGATCCGGTTCAGCGCCGTCTGCGGTCAGAATAACCGGCTTGATGGTCAGGCCGTATTTGGTGGCAAA
>Ga0209795_10001749_pt1 | contig 12958 bp, 7 predicted proteins | sample AgamicOrMarz_FD_187166 | JGI IMG/M metagenome (GOLD analysis project Ga0209795, IMG submission 187166) | Agave microbial communities from Guanajuato, Mexico - Or.Ma.rz (SPAdes) (version 2) | ecosystem: Host-associated > Plants > Phyllosphere > Phylloplane/Leaf | place: Guanajuato, Mexico...
GTGCGGCGGCGCGAGAAGTTGCGCGTCGCTGAAGCCGTTGCTGCAGAGCGCGCCGAAAAGCAGGCCGCAAAAGACGCCGCGAAAAACGCGGCGAACCTCGAGGCGAATCGCCGTGAACCGGTTGTACCGGCCACGGCGGGGTTTCCGGTGTATCACGCGGAGCCGGTGGTTGAGCCTGTTATCGGTCATGGCGTCGATCCGGTTGCAAGGCCTGGCGTGGCGCCTGTGGTGCCCGCGGCGTCCGAAGCACCGTCGATCAACCCGGCGACTTCCGCGCATTTGCATGCCACGACGGGCGAAGCGCTGAGCCAGTCGGAGCGGGCGGCACGCGCTGAAGCTGCCGCCGCGCGCGACGATGCCCGTAATGCCGCTGACGACGCCGCAAATGCCCCACGGCCTCCGTTTCATGGTTGACGGGCCGCGCGCGACTCGTTTGCCGAAGCAACCGGAATCCGCGCGCGCGCCGCACCGCAGCCTGGTGACCATAGGCGCAACGAGCGAAGGTCACGCGAACGTAAGCCTCGCGTCTCGCTTTCCCGCCGTTGCGCTTCACCGCCGCAAACCCCGGCCGCTCGTTCTCTCGTGGACCGCTTTGAATTCAACGCCGCGCCGTATGCGCGGCATTCCGTATCCGCTCACTTTTGACATCGTCCGCTGCCATGCATGACAAGATCCTGATCCTCGACTTCGGTTCGCAAGTCACCCAACTGATTGCACGTCGCGTTCGCGAAGCCAACGTGTATTCGGAAATCCATCCGTATGACGTCGATGCTTCGTTCATCCGCGACTTTGCGCCGAAGGGCGTGATCCTGTCGGGCGGACCGAGCTCGGTCACTGAAACCGACACGCCGCGCGTGCCGCAAGTGGTGTTCGAACTCGGCGTGCCCGTGCTCGGCATCTGCTACGGCATGCAGGCCATGGCCGAGCAACTGGGCGGCCGGGTCGACATCGGCCATCTGCGTGAGTTCGGTTATGCCGAAGTGCGCGCGCGCAATCACACGAGCCTGCTCGAAGGCATCAGCGACTTCACGACGCCCGAAGGCCACGGCATGCTGAAGGTGTGGATGAGCCACGGCGACAAGGTGCTGGAGATGCCGCCGGGGTTCGCGCTGATGGCATCGACGGAATCGTGCCCGATCGCCGCGATGGCCGATGAGCAGCGTCATTTCTATGGTCTGCAATGGCACCCGGAAGTCACGCACACCGTGCAAGGCCGCGCGATGCTCGAGCGCTTCGTGCTGCAGATTTGCGGCGCGCGTCCCGATTGGGAAATGGGCCATTACATCGACGAGGCCGTCGCGAAGATTCGCGAGCAGGTCGGTAACGAGCACGTGATTCTGGGCTTGTCGGGCGGCGTGGATTCGTCGGTCGCGGCGGCGCTGCTGCATCGCGCGATCGGCGATCAACTGACGTGCGTGTTCGTCGATCATGGCCTGTTGCGCCTGAACGAAGCCGAGCAGGTCATGGCCACGTTCGCGGATCACCTGGGCGTGAAGGTGATTCACGTCGACGCGAGCGATGTGTTCCTGCGCAAGCTCGAAGGCGTGACCGATCCGGAAGCGAAGCGCAAGATCATCGGCGCAGAATTCGTCGAAGTGTTCCAGACGGAAGCCGGCAAGCTGACCGACGCAAAGTGGCTCGCGCAAGGCACGATCTATCCGGACGTGATCGAATCGGCGGGCAAGGGCAAGAAGGCGACGCAGACCATCAAGAGCCACCACAACGTGGGCGGCCTGCCGGAGACGCTGAACCTGAAGCTGCTCGAGCCGCTGCGCGAACTGTTCAAGGACGAAGTGCGCGAACTCGGCGTGAAGCTCGGTTTGCCGCCGGCGATGGTGTATCGCCATCCGTTCCCCGGTCCCGGTCTTGGCGTGCGGATTCTCGGCGAAGTGAAGCGCGAGTTTGCGGACCTGCTGCGTCGCGCGGACGCGATTTTCATCGAGACGCTGCGCACGTTCATCGACAAGGAAACCGGCAAGTCCTGGTACGATTTGACGAGCCAGGCGTTCGCGGTGTTTCTGCCGGTGAAGAGCGTCGGCGTGATGGGCGACGGCCGGACTTACGAGTATGTGGTCGCGCTGCGCGCGGTGCAGACGCTCGACTTCATGACCGCGCATTGGGCGCATCTGCCGCACGAGTTGCTGGGGCATGTGTCGAACCGCATTATTAATGAAGTGCGCGGGATTAACCGGGTGGTGTACGACATTTCGGGGAAGCCGCCGGCGACGATTGAGTGGGAGTAATTTAGGATCCTCTGCAGTGGTCTGCAGAGGTCCATAAGCGCCTGGATTTCCCCGACGCTTACGGACCTCGGATTGCGGGCGCTCAAGCCGACTGGCAGTATCTACAAGGTGGCCGACCAAAGTGGCCGACCAACGTGGCCTGTATGTGGCCGTTACGTCGTCTGAGGTAGTTAGTTTCCGGTTCGACTATCGCCTGAATGGGCGTCGCGAGACGTTGGTCATAGGTCGCTACGATCCGCGGCTCCCTGCCCGCGGAACGCGTGATGCCGAGGAACTGAACCTCGGTCTGTCATTGAGTCTCGCAGAGGCGAGGCTTGGATGGACCCAGCGCCAGCGCGCGCCATTCCTCTCGATCTGATAGACATTCGGGGGAGAGCCGTCTCGAGGAGACTGTTCTGCGAAGAAGCGTGCCCGGTGCGCACGAACTCTGCCGCCTGATGCCGCTTGTGCTCCCGGAAAGCAGTGTGTGCGAGCGCCACTACGCGTCGAACCATTCGCGGAAACCGCGCAAACATTCTTCAACGATAGGCGCCGCTCGATCAAGCATGACTTGCTCCTGTGCGCAAACCGCGTCTCGCCAGTTTGCCGCCGCGACGATTGCTTCAGCGAGTTCGGCAGCGTCAAGCATGGCCAGATTGACGCCTGCGCCCATTGGCGGCATTACGTGGGCGGCATCGCCTACGAGCGTCAGTCCCGACTTCGCGGGCCATGTCGTCCCAGCAGGAAGACTGCTACGGCAGGTCCTGGCGGTCGGACCTTTGCTCGGAGCGCTGATACAGCGCGTCGCACCGTGCGACCATACCGTCTAGCGGACGCCTGAAGAGGCGCGGGTCGTCTCAGTGCTGATAGACGAAATGCGCGCGGCAGAGCATGAACCACTGCACCTTCCCATACCGGACGACAAGCGCCTGCTGAAGATGGTCAGCATCGTGCTGAAGGATTTGAGCCGGGAACACTCTCTGGAAGCACTGTCGTCAATGGCCGGCCTGTCGGCTAGAACCGCTCGGCGCCTGTTTTCCGTATCGCTCGGCATATCGTTGGCCGAGTGGCGACAGCAGGCGTTGCTGCTGCGTGCCGTGATCTGCTCGCGCAGGGCGAGTGCGTCTCGGCGGTCGCAGACGTCTTGGGCTATGCCAGCCCAAGCAGTTTCATCGCGATGTTCCGCAAGGCTTTTGGCGAGACGCCGGGGAGATATGTCAGGGCTGCTGGGCAGGATGGCTGATATTGACGTTCTGGCGAAAGCGTTTAGTTTTGCCGGCTCGGCAAGTAGCGCCTTTTGCCTGTCGGCCCAAGAATCTGCCGTTCGCCTTCACCTGGCTCGTAGGTGTGACGTTCGTGTGTCGGCTTCGCATCAATTCCCGGTCGCTCGCATACCGAACGTCCGCTATGTCCGTCAGGAACGATCGACTATTGGATTGTCTTCTTCCAGGAGCGGAAGAGATCTAGCAGCACTTTCGCGGGCGTCGGCAGGATGCTCTTTCGGTGCCAGACGGCGCCGACGTCCATGGTCGGGATCGGAATGCTCAGGTCACGCCTCATAATCCGGCTCCCTTCGAGCGACCACGGACGATAGACGAGGTCCGAAAGAATCGTGACGCCCAACCCGAGCGCGACCATGCTTCGCACGGCTTCTATCGACTTGCTCTGGATACGCACGTGCGGTGCGAGGCCATATTTTCCCCAATACTTGCGAACAGTTCGGACATGCTCGTCCATGTCGAGTAAAAGGTAGTCCTCCTGCGCAATGTCCTGCAGCGTGACCTGTTGTGCATCTTGCAACGGGTGATCCGGATGGGTCCAAAGCCGGCGCATGGAGCGCAGAATCGTTTCGTATTTCAGCTCGTCCACGTTGGCCGTATTGGACACAAGCATCAGACCGATATCAAGCTGATTGTCGACGAGACGTTGCTCGATATCCTCGCGCGCGTCTTCGATGACCTCGACAGTCAGGTGCTCGAAGCGCTGCGAGACGGTAGCAAGCATTGACGGCATCAGGTAAGCCGAGACGGTTTCCGTGACGCCCACCCGAACGTGCCCCGAAATCTGTTCAGGTTCCTCCTGGGCCGCGACCACGGCGCGCCCGACGGACACATTCGCGTTCTGCACATGCCGAAGAAATCGCTCGCCTGCTCGGGTCAGGCGGACGCCCCTTGCGTGGCGCTGCAGCAGCGGCACCCCCACGGTGTCTTCGAGATTCTTCAGCGCGATCGTCATCGACGACTGCGAAACGGCGCAGAGATTGGCAGATCTGGAGATCTGCCCGGTATCAGCCACCGAGATGAAGTATTCGATCTGGCGAAGCGTAATGTGTGTGGCCACGTTGACGTACTCCGCTAGGTTGTGGCGCCGTGCAAACCGACGGCGCGAAGCGACGACCGAACTGAGGTATTGAAAAATTATATATCGCGAGGCAAGAAATATGAATTAGGCAGGGCAATTTCGGCTGCATAGCATCCCGTCATGAAAGGAAACAGTGGAACGATGATGGAGACGCAGGAGAAGAAAGGGTACTGCACGTTATGCCGGTCAAGATGCGGCACGATCAACACGGTCCGCGGCGACTTGTTGCTGAAGGTTCGTCCCGACAACACGCACCCGACGGGCAACGCGATGTGCATGAAAGGCAAGGCCGCGCCGGAACTCGTACACAGCCCCGACCGGGTGTTGTATCCCATGCGCCGCACTGCCCCAAAAGGGGCGGCCGATCCGCGCTGGAAACGGATCAGCTGGGACGAGGCGCTTGACGAGATCGCGACCACGCTCGCGCACGTCAAGCGGGAAAACGGCGCTGAATCGGTGGTGTTCGGCGTCACCACCCCGAGCGGTACGCCGATGAGCGACAGCATCGACTGGGTGGAGCGATTCGTGTGGTCTTTCGGGAGTCCGAATATCTGCTACGCGACCGAGATCTGCAACTGGCACAAGGATTTCGCGCACGTGTTTACGTTCGGCTGCGGCATGCCAACGGCCGATTACCGGAATTCCGACGTCATCGTGCTTTGGGGTACGAATCCAGCCAACACGTGGCTGGCCCAGGCGGACAGTATCGCAGCGGGTCGGCGCAACGGTGCAAAGCTGATTGTCGTGGACCCAAGACCCACGGCGCTTGCGCGCGATGCGGATGTATGGCTGCGCGTGCAGCCAGGCACGGACGGCGCGCTTGCTATGGGAATTGCCCGGCAAATGATCGCGACGGGAAATATCGACGATACATTTGTCCGCGAATGGACGAATGGCGCGTTCCTGGTTCGTCGTGATAGCGGATATTTTCTGCGTGAGCGCGACATCGATCCGGAGTCGTCGAACAATCGATATGCGGTCTGGAATGGCGCGCTCAATCGACTCGAACTCGTCGGAGAAGAGGCGCGCACGTCGCCGTCCGATCTTTCGATTTCAGGCTCGTATCAGATTCGCGTATTCGACCTGACGGGCCGGGTGATAGAGGTCACGTGTACGCCCGCTTTCGAGTTGTACCGCGGTGCGCTGTCTGATTACACGCCCGAACACGTGAGCAGAATCACCGGTGTCGACGCCTCGGCGATCGAAATCGTGGCGGCGATGCTCGGCCCACGCCAGCGTATTGCCTATCACGCGTGGTCTGGCGTGGGACAACATACGAACGCGACGCAAACGGAGCGGGCGATCGCTACGCTGTATGCACTGACAGGTGCATTCGATACGCAGGGTTCAAACCGCGAGTTGCTGAAGCAGCCAGCAAATCCTCTCAGTAATTACGCCATGCTGAGTCCTCAGCAGCGAACAAAGGCGCTCGGACTTGACGAGCGACCGCTCGGTCCGCCGTCCCAGGGATGGGTGACCGCGCGCGACGTTTATCGTGCGATTCTCGAGTCCAGGCCTTATCGGGTGCGCGCGCTTGTCGCGTTCGGCACCAACATGGTGATGTCGCAAGCCGACAGCGCATTGGCGCGGGACGCGCTGTGCGCACTGGATTTTCATGTCCATTGCGACCTGTTCGAAACGCCATCCGCCCGCTATGCGGATATTCTCCTTCCGGTCAATACGCCTTGGGAACGGGAAGGACTGCGTCTCGGCTTCGAGATCAATGAGCGGGCCGTCGAATTGGTCCAGTTGCGGCAGCGGATGGTGACGCCTCGCGGGGAGAGCCGGGCGGACTACAACATCGTGCTGGATCTGGCGGTCAGGCTCGGGATGGGGGATCAATTCTTCGGTGGCGACGTCGAAAAAGGATGGAACCATGTTCTCGAACCGTTGGGCCTGGACGTCGCGACGCTGCGTTCGCATCCCGAGGGCATTTACCGGCCGCTCGAGCAGCAGGAAAAGCAATACGCTTGCGCCACGCCGAATGGCCCGCGAGGCTTTGCGACCGAAACGCGGCGCGTCGAGTTCTATTCGGAGAAGCTGCATCGGTACGGTTATCCGGCCGTACCTCACTATGTACCGCCGAGCCGCGGAGAAGTAGCACGCGCAGCTGAGCGTCGACGCTTTCCCTATACGCTCACTTCCTTCAAGAACGGCTACTACTGCCACAGCCAGCATCGTAGCCTGCCAAGCCTTCGTCGCCGTGCCCCTTATCCCGTCGCGGAACTGAGCGCCGATCTGGCGGCCGTGAAGGGCATTGTCGACGGCGACTGGATACGCGTCGCCAGTACCAACGGCACCGCGCGATTCCGTGCGCGAGTGGTCGCCGAACTCGCGCCGGATGTCGTAGTCGCGGAGTATGGCTGGTGGCAGGCGTGCGACGAAATCGGCATGGAATCGTCGGTGGCACTGGGAAGCGCAAACAGTAACTACAACAGCATCGTGTCCGGCGCCATCGTCGATCCGCTGAGCGGTTCATCGCCGCTTCGTGCCGTGCCATGCGACGTCACGCTCGACGCGTCGGTCGATCCCGCGCGACGGGCATGGCAAGGATTCCGGGACTTTGTCGTGTCGGCCGTACATGGAGAAGCCGAAGGCGTTCGCACGGTTACGTTCAGCGCAGCCGACGGTGGACCGCTCCCCGACTATCTGCCCGGACAGCATGTGACGATCCATATTCCGGAGCTGTGCGAAGGAGGAACGACGCGTGCCTATTCGCTCACTGGCCATGCGATTGAAAGCGATCGGCGGACATACTCGATCTCCGTGCGCCATCAGCGAGGCCGAGATGCCGATGGTGAGCAGTTCGAGGGCGTCATGTCCTCGCATATTCATCGCGAGTTGGCAGTTGGACACAGGGTCTTGCTTCAAGCCCCCAGCGGCACCTTCGTCGTACCGCCGGCTTCGAAGCGACCGGTCGTCATATTCGCGGGTGGGATTGGAATAACGCCCTTCATTTCGTGGCTGGAAACGATCGGGGAACTGGGCACACAAGCGCCTGAATCCCATCTGTTTTACGCGAATCTCAATAGCTCGACTCATGCGTTCCGGAAACGAATTGCGCAATTGCAGCGTGCGTTGCCAACGCTCAAGGTCGTGAATTGCTATAACCAGCCGCGCGACGAAGTACTCGGACGCGACTTCGAGATGCAGGGCTACCTCACTGCGGACGTCGTGGACGACGCATTGATACAGCACCGCGCGCGATTCTATTTATGCGGCCCGGAGCCGATGATGAACGCCATCACGGCAGGCCTCGTCGAGCGCGGCGTACCGCCGTTCGATATCTTCAGCGAGGCCTTTCGGTCTCCGTCGAAGCCGGCCCGCGATCCATCACAGCGCTTTGCCGTCGAATTCCGGCGGTCGCGGATCAAGGCGGCATGGGCACCCGAACGGGGAAGCCTGCTCAGCTTCGGCGAGAGCCTCGGCATCAGCATGCCGAGCGGCTGCCGGGTCGGGCAATGCGAGAGCTGTGCCGTCAAGGTCCTGGCGGGCAAGGTGTCGCATATGACGGGGCATGGGCCGGATGAAGCCGATATGTGCCTCGCCTGCCAGGCGATCCCGGCCACTGATATTTCCATTGAAGCGTGAATGACCTACGAGGAGCCAAATCGAGCATGAAATTTTTCGACACGCCAGCGACACGCGAAGCGCTGGACTTCGCCACGCTGATTCCGTCGCTGAAGAAGGCGTTCATCAAGGGGTGTGAGGTTCCACTCCGGCACTCGCACACGATCAATAGCGGCGACGGCAATAGCGGCACCGTATTGATCATGCCGGCGTGGGAGGCGGACGGATATCTCGGCATCAAGACCGTGAACATTTTCCCCGGTAACCAGGGCCGCGGAATGCCCGGCTTGCACTCGACTTACGTGCTGTACGACGCCAGCACGGGTGAGCCACTCGCGCAGATGGACGGCAATGAAATCACCTCACGCCGGACCGCCGCCGCCTCGGCACTCGCTGCAACCTTTCTGGCGCGCGACGACTCCTCGCACATGGTGCTGTTGGGCGCCGGACGCGTGGCAAGCCTGGTGCCGTCAGCGTATCGAAGCCAGCTCCCAATCACGCATGTCGAGGTCTGGGACATCTATCCGGAATCGGCCGCGCGACTCGTGCAGCAACTGCGAGGCGAAGGTTTCAATGCGGCCGTTGTCGCCAGTCTGCCGGACAGCGTGGCGCGCGCGGATGTCGTGAGCTGCGCGACGCTCGCCACCGAGTCGATCGTACGCGGCTCGTGGTTGAAAGCGGGAACGCATCTCGATCTTATCGGAAGCTTCACGCCGCAGATGCGCGAGGCTGACGACGATTGTTTCCGCCACGCACGCGTGTTTGTCGATACGGACGAGGCACCGCGGAAGTCCGGGGACCTGATTGGGCCGTTGTCGCGCAACGTGATTTCGCCGGCGGACCTGAACGGTACGCTCGCCGCCCTGTGCCGGGGCGACGTCGGTGGGCGATTCGACGGCAGCGAGCGCACGGTATTCAAAGCGGTGGGGACCGCACTCGAAGACCTGGCTGCGGCAGTGCAGGTTTATGAACAGCATGTTTAATCACTCGAAGCGTCGGAGACCATGATGAAGGAATTGAACCGTCAGCAAGACCTGGCAGCCTCGACAGCCGACGATGCAGTCGGACTCGAGCGTATGGCCGCAGCAGTGACCCGTTGGTCGGAAAAGTGGTTTCCCGACGCATACATATTCGCGGCGATCGCGGTTGTCGTCGTCGCGGTCGGCGCGCTGGCGACGGGCGCGCCTGCACAACGTGTGGGCATTGCCTTCGGAGACGGATTCTGGAGCCTGATTCCCTTTACGATGCAGATGGCGATCGTGGCCATTTCAGGCTACGTGGTCGCGGTATCTCCGCCTGCCGCCAAATTGATCGCATGGCTTGCCCGCTTGCCGTCGAACGGCAAGTCTGCGGTGGCATTCGTTGCGCTGGTCAGCATTTCGGCGTCGCTTTTCAACTGGGCGATCAGCCTGATCTTCAGCGGCCTGCTGGTTCGTGCGCTCGCTCGTCGCACCGGGCTCCGTATGGACTACCGAGCGGCGGGTGCCGCCGCCTATCTGGGCATGGGCGCGACCTGGGCGCTGGGATTGAGTTCGTCGGCATCGCAATTGCAGGCGAATCCGGACAGTTTGCCGAAAGCGCTGCTGGCGATCACCGGTGTCATTCCGTTCTCCGAAACGATTTTTCTTCCCCAGTCGTTGCTGATAGTCGCCGCTCTGACCGTCGTATCGCTTTTGATCGCGTATCTCTCTGCGCCGGGCGCCGAACGCGCCAAAACCGCGCAGCATCTGGGCATCTCGCTGAACGAGGCGGAACTCGAAGTAGCAGCGCCTTCACGCCCCGGCGACTGGCTCGAGTACAGCCCGTTGATCACAATCCTGATCGTCGCACTCGGCTCTGTTTGGGCATGGCACGAATTCACCGCGAAAAATCCGGTGCTGGCGATCTCGAATCTCAATACCTACAACTTCGTGTTCCTGTTGGCCGGGATGCTGTTGAACTGGCGCCCCCGCCGCTTCCTGAACGCCGTGGCGAAATCGGTGCCGTCCGTGGCTGGCGTGTTGATCCAGTTTCCTCTCTACGGAGGCATTGCGTACATGCTGACGAAAGCCTCCGCGCCGTCGGGACTACCGTTGGCCGATCATCTTTCGCATTTCTTCGTTGCGGTGTCGTCGCATGCGTCGTTTCCGGCGCTGATGGGCATCTACTCTGCCGTCCTTGGATTCTTCGTGCCGTCGGGTGGCGGGAAATGGATCATTGAGGCACCGTACGTGATCGCGGCAGCCAGGGAACTGCAGGTTCATCTGGGCTGGGCGGTAACCGTCTACAACGCGGCGGAGGCGTTGCCGAATTTGATCAACCCTTTCTGGATGCTGCCGTTGCTAGGCGTGCTGGGATTGCGGGCTCGCGACGTGGTGGGCTTCACGTTTACCCAGTTCATCGTGCATCTTCCGCTCGTGATCTTCATGCTGTGGATTCTTGCGGGGACGTTGACCTTCCATCCCCCCGTCATGCCCTGATCCGTCTGTGGCGCCAGCCCGGTGCAGCAGGTTGTCAGTCTGGTCTGCTCGTCTCAATGCGCCGCCGCAGCAGCCGCGCCCGCATCGCCACCGGCTCTTTCCGGCTTCGTGATCCAGATCAGCGCAATCAGCGCGACGAAGATGCCGGCCGAAACGAAGAACAGGTCGTTCACGCCCAATTGCGCGGCCTGTTGCGTCGCCATCGAATTGAAGAGCCCATACGCTTGCGGTTGACTGAAACCCGCCGCGCCCATTTGCCGGATCGACTGATCGAAGACCGGGTTGTAGGCGTTGGCGCGCTCGGTCAGTTGCGCATGATGCATGATAGAGCGATGGTCCCACGCCGTCTGAAAGATCGACGTGCCGATGCCGCCGCACATGATCCGCACGAAGTTCGACAAGCCCGAGGCCGCCGGAATCCGGTTGCCCGGCAAGCCCGACAGCGTGATCGACACGAGCGGAATGAAGAACCCGGCCATGCCGATGCCCTGAATCAGCGTGGGCAACAGCAGCGAGTACGTATCGACGCCGGTCGTGTAGCGCGAGCGCATCCAGAAGCACAGCGCGAACACGAGGAACGACAGGGTCGCGATGTAGCGCGGATCGGTGCGTGGCAAGACCTTGCCCGTGATCGGCGACAGCAGCACGGCAAACAGTCCGACGGGCGCCATCACGAGACCGGCGTCGGTCGCCGTGTAGCCGATGTCGGTTTGCAGCCACAGCGGCAATAGCACGAGATTGCCGAAGTAAAGGCCGTAGCCGATCGACAGCGCGACCGTGCCGCCCGTGAAATTGCGCTTGCTGAAGAGCGAGAGGTCGACCACCGGATGCTCGGCCGTCAATTCCCACACGATAAAAAACGCGAGCGCGATCACGGCGACGAGCGCCAGCACGACGATCGTGGTCGACGAAAACCAGTCGAGGTCCTTGCCCTTGTCGAGCATGACCTGCAACGAGCCGACCCACAAGATCAGCAGGCCCAGGCCGACACCGTCGATCGGCGCCTTTTTCACGACGGAATCGCGGTTGCGGAAGATCATCCACGTCGCGGCCGCGGCGACGGCGCCGACGGGAATGTTGACGTAGAAAATCCACGGCCACGAAATGTTGTCCGAGATCCAGCCGCCGAGAATCGGGCCGGCGACCGGCGCGATCAACGTGGTCATTGCCCACATCGACAGCGCCATCGGCGCCTTCGCGCGCGGATAGCTCGCGAGCAGCAGCGTTTGCGACAGCGGAATCATCGGGCCGGCCACCGCGCCTTGCAGCACGCGCGAGGCGAGCAGGAAGGGCAGCGTCGGCGCGAGGCCGCACATCCATGACGAGATCACGAACAGCACGATCGACGCCATGAAAAGCCGCACCTGGCCGATGCGGTCGGTGAGCCAGCCGGTCAGCGGCACGGAGATCGCGTTGGCGACCGCGAACGACGTGATCACCCACGTGCCCTGATCGGCCGACACGCCGAGGTCGCCGGAAATGGACGGGATGGAGACGTTCGCGATCGACGTGTCGAGCACGTTCATGAAAACGGCGAGCGACACCGCGATGGTGCCGATCACCAGTTGCGCCCCCTCGAGCGGCGGATGAGGGGCTTGCGCCTGAGCCTGAGCCATTCAAAAAGCCTTGTAGGAGTCGCCGCGCGGCTTACATCAGTTTTGCGGCCGCAGCCGCGGGCTTGCCGGTTCCCGACTGCACGGCTTTCTGCGCGCCAGCGTTCGGACCTGCGTTTTCCGCGATGATGCGGGCGATTTCGGCGTCGGCTTCGTCGCCGTATTTCGCGAACACGTTCGTCTGATAGACGGTGTTCTGCGCGTTGCCGAGCTGGCCGCCGTTCTCGTCCTTGATGCTGACGTCGGCTTGCATCGACAGGCCGATACGCAGCGGATGCTTTTCAAGCTCCTGCGGATCGAGCGCGATACGCACCGGCAGGCGCTGCACCACCTTGATCCAGTTGCCCGTCGCGTTCTGCGCGGGCAGCAGCGAAAACGCCGAACCCGTGCCCGCCGAGAAGCCGACCACCTTGCCGTGATAGACGACCGACGAACCGTACACGTCGGCGGTCAGTTCGACCGGCTGGCCGATGCGCATGTGCTTGAGCTGCACTTCCTTGAAGTTGGCGTCGACCCAGACGGCGCCGAGCGGCACGATCGCCATGAGCGGCGTGCCCGGCGAGACGCGCTGTCCGACCTGCACCGAGCGTTTCGCGACATAGCCGGTGACCGGTGCCGGCAGCGTGTTGCGCGCATTGTTCAGATACGCGTCGCGGACCTTCGCGGCAGAAGCCTGCACGTTCGGGTGATTCGCGATCGTCGTATTCGCGGTCAGCGCGCGGTTCGACGCGAG
>Ga0209795_10001751_pt1 | contig 12951 bp, 9 predicted proteins | sample AgamicOrMarz_FD_187166 | JGI IMG/M metagenome (GOLD analysis project Ga0209795, IMG submission 187166) | Agave microbial communities from Guanajuato, Mexico - Or.Ma.rz (SPAdes) (version 2) | ecosystem: Host-associated > Plants > Phyllosphere > Phylloplane/Leaf | place: Guanajuato, Mexico...
ATGCAAGTAATGCAATCCCCCATGCCCCTCCCTCTCCTGCTGTTTCCATAACCGATACTGGAACATTGAGAGCAGCGGCCATAATTCTTTGTCCAACAACTTCTGTTTTAAACAAGCCACCATGACCTAGAATATTATCCAATTTCACTTCTTCCTGTTTGAGAAGTATATCCATCCCAATTTTTAATGCTCCTAAAGCAGTATATAAATGAACGCGAATGAAATTAGCCAGGTTAAATTTGCTCTCAGGTGAACGGACAAATAATGGCCGGCCCTCTTCGAAATTCGTCATATGTTCTCCAGAAAGATAGCCATAAGCTAGTAGACCGCCACAATCTGGATCCCCTTGAAGAGCCATGTTATACAGAATTCCATATAACTTATTCCTATCAATATCCTTGTTTATTAGTTTTGAAAATTCATCAAACAAACTAATCCAAGCATTGGCAAACTTCGAGCATATGTGCACCAAGAACCATTTCATTTCCCGGTTCAAAATGATAGGTATAGTCTTCCATAAAAGTATGCAACTAAAGCAGTGCTTTAGATGAAGAAGATTACTAGTCGCAAATGTGGTTTTTTTATTGAACAAAATGGCAGTTTACTTGCATAAGGAATGATATAATAGAGTTAATAACTTGGAGAAATAGAGGGTCGGTTCTTCATTAATTGACTTAATTGAGGATTTAAAAAAATATAAAATGTTTATTGCTGTAAATAAACAACTGGAATACCAAGAGTTTATAGATAAAATATCCAATCCACAAATTTTTAAAATATCAGTTGGAAGTGATTAATTGATGTTTCTTGTTCAACTAAAGCAGTACGTTAGTTGGATAACAGAAAGGACTGCAGTTCATTTTTGCAGTCCTTTTAATATGAAAAAATTTATACTTTTGGTACATATTGATCACTATGAAACAGTCCAAGATCGTCCTGCCTACCTTTTGGGACCAAATCGAGAAACTGATATGTGTTATTCATCATGTCAATGCCACGTGCGTAAGTGGAGTATGTATGAAATATATTCCCTTCATCATCTTTATAAAAAACACTCGTCTGCTGTGTAAGTTCATCCCTTAACTTAGTGAAATCTTTTTCTTTTTGCAAAAGTTCCTTCCTCGATTCAAGCCATTCTTTTCTTGGCAGAACTTTGTGATCCATTACAACACCTCGTTATATATTTTTACTCATATGTTCTTTTTTTGAGTTGAATATAATAGTCAAATTAAGACTTAATTCAATTCTCTCACGCGTAAGGTCGAGTATTAGTTTACCATATTGTATAAGTACATATCCCTCACCTTTATACTTTTTGGATGTATGACTAAAACCGGGTTTTAATTTTAAAGGAATCAAGGAATCCAGATGTTTAACTTCTGTCTTTGTTCAACAACCCATGCGTATGTTGTATATAAAAACGGCAAAATAGTCGATTTTTTTAATTGTCCTAAATGGCAGTTTAGTTGAACAAGAGGATTTAAATAATTACAAAATATATCCCAAAATATGGTAAAATTAATTAGTCAGTAATTAACTTTTAGGAGTTTTCTACCTATGAAAAATAAATACACCGTACTATTTTTACTTTTGTTTATTGCCTCAATTACGGGTGGCTTAGCACTTAAAAATGTTCTTAAGTTTTCGATGATATTTGGTGTGGGATTAGGTCTTATAGTTTTAGCTTGCTCTTTTTATTTTGTAGGAAAAAGTCAGAAGAAAATAAATGCACAGTAAATTTATTCTTCAACTAAAGTAATGAGTGAGTTATTTAATAAGTACTAGAAAATGATTTTAGGAGTCTGCTATGGAAATTTCATTGATAAGACATGGTAAATCTCTGTGGACTGAAGATAAACCAATAACAAGTAGAGAGTTTAAAAATTGGATACAAAAGTATGATGAGAATGAGGTCTCAGAAGAAAAGACTTATCCATCAGAAACTCTAAAAATAGTAGCTAATACTAAAGTAATCATTACGAGTGATTTGATAAGAACAATTAAATCAGCGGAGTTTTTGAATCCTTATGATATTTCAACTAAAGCAGATCCATTGTTTCGTGAAACGGAATTACCTACTCCTTATACAAACTTGTTTGGATTGAGGCTAAAACCCAGTTTTTGGGCAGTAATATTGAGATGTCTATGGTTTTGTGGTTATTCAAGTAACTGTGAGTCATTGAATGACGCAAAAATTAGAGCTGAAAAAGCATCAAAATTATTAATAAAATATGCCCAAGAACATACTGATATCGTATTGGTCGGACATGGATTTTTTAATCTGTTGATTGCTAAAGAACTTAAAAAGACTGGTTGGAAAGCAAATAAAAAAACAAGTTCGAAACATTGGGATATAACCACATTTTCAGTTGATGGTTAAAATATTTTACTTTTACTTCTTATGCAACAAAAGCATGCTTTTGTTTAATTAGAATATCGTTGAATCTTTAAAAAAAAATAAATTTATAGAAGCGAACGGTGAGATTGAACGCTAATAACATAGAATTAAATTTAATATCAAATATTACTGGAATTGACCAGCCTTCAATTGAGATAATAAAGAAAAAATATTGTTCACCTAACGCAATGCGTTAGGTGAACAACAATTAGAGGATGATCACACGATCATCCTCTATTTTATTTAAATTGCAGGATAGTCGAATAAACTTAACGAATACATAATTACCTAATTAATTCTAATAATACAGAGTAAATAAACCTAATAAAATATTCTTAAATAGTAAGGAGATTTTAAATAATGTCTAATTATGAACTTAATAATGTGATTTTAAATGAATTAAGAGAAATTAATGATAAACTTGATAAATTAAAAGTTTAACAAAATAAGGGTCTATCTTCTCCTCGCTTACGTCAGACAGCTGCATGCAACACCAGCCGTTATCCGAATGTATTTTTTGCATTGGCTACATTTCACCTTTCTACTTTTCGTGTGACTTGGCCTCACAAACCAAATAGATCAAACGAAAAAAGCACACTCCCTAGCCTGTCCATCCGTACAACAAGGCTAAAAAGTATGCTCTATTATCTAAACTCATAAACTAGTAATTGGTATATTTTACTGTTGCAATTACTACATAAACTCAGCTATACTCTATGTATAACTTAAGTTTATGTTTTTTCTATGGGTCGATCATAGATTAAACAATTTTAGTCTTGTGTTCCCGCACAATGATTAAGAAATTAGTCATATATATTAAAGTTTCCCGACTTTAATATATATGGCTTTTTTCGTTTCCGTACTATTTAATTACTCAAATTTTAACGCTATTCAACAAGTTAAACTAGCATTTTTGATCAAAAAACAAAGAAAAAACAAAGATTCTAAACATCCAGTGAAAAATATGCCTGTCTCAAACATTGCTTATATTGTAATTTATTTATATTCATTACAAAATCCGCATCAGCAACTACTAATGTACCGTCTACGTTTTTCAATAAAGAAAAATACGTTCTTGGATCATACAATGCTATTAATAAATTCTTTGAGACCGGAAAAAATATCACAGTCTCTCTAACACCTAATCCGTTATCAGCGTAAGTTGTAGATTTAGAACTAAAATTATACATACAGACTGGATTATCACTAGTAAGAAATGGATACTTTTTACTTGAAGGAGTTTTATACAACACCCAGTGTTTTTCTAAAAGTATTTCAATAAATTTATCCAACCTTTCTGGAGAAGTTATTATTGGAAATGTTATTTCTTTGTGAAAATTCTCATTGTATTTAAAATCATTTAAGTATTTACGTTGTTCCATCGATAAGTACTTATCAAGTTCGTTTTCTACAGAAGTTAAAACCTCAGTAGCAACTTTTTCTCCTAATCGAAACTGCATTTTTCTTGCTTTTTTTGTTCTTAGTTGTTGAAAACATATAATTTTAGCTAGTTCTCTTTTAAAACTTTTATCCAAAATAACGGATCTATTATTTATAATATTTGAAACAGCAATAAGATTATCTAACACTTTAGGGATCATCGGTTCAACTTTACTCGAAAAAAAATGTTCCCAGTAAAATTCCTTTTCTGAGTCCCATATTCTATTAAAATCTTTTTCTGCAGCAATATCCTTGATATTTGCAATGTAAGGTTTATTTTTATCTTTATCAATTACCTTAACCCTATATTCATTTTTATGATTAGTTGCAAAATATTTTAGATAGCACCTAGGAACATAGTGATGTTTTCGCGGTTGTTTCACTCTCCATAGCCCTCCAGTTTAGCAATTTTATTAATTAAATTATACAGGATTTTATACAAAAACAAGAGAATACGATTAAGGTAGATTCCCCTACAAACCCTGTTAGATCAACAATGTATAAAAACATGCATAACGTGAGAAAAAAAGAAAAAGCCAACCCCTTACCGTAGAAGGGATTGGCTTTATTGTTACTTCCGTTAAGAATGTTTATGTAAACTAGCTTTGTATATAATATTCATACTTAAGCTTTAAAGGCCTTCTCATTTTTTGTTATGGTCCTATTGGAACAACAATAGAGTTTAATACATTTTGCTTAGTAGCATCTTTTTGAAGAAGAATTAACTCATAAGATCCAACATCTTTTTGATTGCTTTTCATTTCATAGCTAAAATCAAATGACTGTTTCTGTTCACCAAAATGCGATTTTTCTTTTATAATAAAAGGTTTTTGTTGATTTTTATTGGCATTTAATAATTCAATAGAATCTTTTATATATGCTTTCCTTGAAAACTTAGACTCTATCCTGAAGGAAAATGAATCTTCATTTGTATGAAAACCATCTAATTGCCAACGGTTATTTTCATTAATTTCATTTTTTATATTAATTTTTTCAAATGTATAATTTCCTGTATGCAGCTTAAAAAGTGGACCATCGGAATTTTCAAATTCAACCATATCAAATGATTTAACGTAACTCTTTAATTGGAAATTAAACTTTCCACCATCATGAATACTATCATCCAATATTAAAGTATTATTTGAAACTAATTGAGTACCTTTGTATAGGTTAATTTTTGTTATTTTTTTCTTGTCATAGTTACCATAAAAAGAAAGTGTAATTTGTTTTACTGGTTCAGCTTCGTTAAAAAACAAATAGTTATTTTGCTTTTCATTTGTACCTTCTAATTTTTTTACAATAGATTGCGTTGTATTTACTTTATGAGTATTTACCTTATGAGTATTTGAATTACATGCACTTAAGATGAGTAATAATGACGCAAAAAACACACCCAATATTTTTTTGTTTTTCAAAAATTGACCTCTATTCATTCTTTATTTATGTGACCAAAACCATTTTTCTGTTCCATCTTTATCATTAGCCTGACTTTTTAAAGTTGTATACGTAGTACTTAAAAAAGGTTTGTATTTATATTGATACTTTTCAACTTTTACTCTATTTGCACTCCATAATTCATAAACATTACCTTTAACAGCAGAAAATTGTACAGAATACGATTTTCCCCAAGTTTGTCCAAATGTTCCATTTAGATTAGCTTGAGCAATTTTTTTTATACCAAATTCAGTTGAACCTGACAAACTATATTGTGTTTCTGATTGAGCTGTTACTGTAACTGAGGAATTTGAATTAACAGCATTATATATATCTTTATCCCAATTAGAATATTTATAAGAATAAGCATAGTAATTCCATTTATCATTTTGCCATGGCCCCATAAATTCTTTATAACCAAATTCAGAAGTCGATCCATATGTCACATTTGGTTTTGTAGTTGAAGCTGTATCTGCAAAAGCAGGTTTTACAGATCCTATAACACAAGCAACAGTCAAAATAATAGTTAAAATTTTTTTCATAAATTACAACTCCTATTTCTTCAAAATTTAGAAAAATATTCCTAAATTAAGAATACAAAAGAAAACCTTTCCAAAAATTTCAATAATCGAATAAAACGTTTCACTTTTGAAAATTCATTTTTATACCGTAGCCATTTAGACCAAAGGTCAAAAATTTAATTAGTTAAACTACTCTCTTTTTGTGATCCACACAAATGCAATTGTGTGACGCCAAAGGCGAAAGAATCCCCCTCAAGCATGAGGGGTTAGGGGAACCCAAAACCAGGGTTACCCACACATCCAAAAGTAAACTTATCATCCACTACCACTTAACCTCTATCCCCGATTCTAATATTCTTTTTATCTTTTTGTTTTTATGTTCTTGACTTTGACCTTAAAGACTTTTAAACTCAGCCATCGAGGAATGGACAACGGCTGGAAGGCAGACTAACCCCTTGTGAAAAAATGAGGTTAAAATCTGCCTTTCCATACAAAATAAATTTCTCAGCACTACTGAGTTATGGTATCCGTATGTATAGACGTTGCAACGACCGCCAGGAGTTCTCTACTAACACATAGCTTATAGACTACTGTCTTACGGTGCGTCTCCACGCCCTACACCGTTCTCTTTCGAGTGATTCGCTATGTAACCTACTTAATCTAGTAATCTATGAAAGCATTAAAGATCAAGCCGTGAATCAGTGTCATAACCGCCGTCTACGAGTAACTGGTTAACTCCAATCGTACAATTATGTCTTGTTTGAACCCTTCAGTACTTTTTGCCATGAATGTCTTGGTTATCATCATTACTAGGTAACTCATTACCCTTAGGCTTTCTCTATGCAAGGCCTGTACCCTTTACATGGAAAATTAGTTGCGTTGAGTTTTGGTTTCTTATCTCTTCCAATAATATTCGGTATTATCATTCCGTTAATCAACAAAATTTTTGGTTAATAGATATAATCATATTCAACTAATTTCCCCTTTAAGAAATATAAATAATCAGTACCTAAGGAAGTAATTTTTGTGCCTGCTCTTCCTTTACCTTTAATAACAAATCCTTTTTGTTCCATTGTATTTAATCGGAGTCTAATTTGCTGTGAGGTTAAGTATCTACCAATCTCCTCACTTCCAGCTGAAATGGCTTCTCTACTTGCTATCTTTCCTATGTCATTTAAATTTTTTATTGACTCTAGTATTGTAATGGATTCTTGTACCTCAAGGACACTACTTGGTAATTCATATTCCGTTTTTTCTATCATCTTTAATCGATTAGTTTTTGTTTGAATATGATTAGGAAAATCTTTTAGCGTAATAATCCCTCCTTCACAGACAGTGAGCATGTAATCAAGTACTCCTTTTAGTTCCCTAATGTTTCCGTTCCATTCATGATGATATAATTTTTCTAAAACGTCTTTATCGATCATCACTTTTTTACCACTTTTTGTAACAAAATGATTTACTAACAAAGGTATATCCAATTTCCGAGATCGCAACGGTGGAATGTATAAATTTAAAACGTTTAATCTGTAAAACAAATCTGACCGAAATGAACCGTCAGCCATTTTAAGATGAAGATCTTTATTAGTTGCAGCAATTATCCGTACATTAATTGGAATAATTTTTCTACCTCCAATTCTGCGAATCTCTTGTTCTTGAAGTACACGCAATAAATGTGACTGTACGTTTAGGCTAATATCACCAATTTCATCTAAGAATAATGTCCCTCCACTTGCAATTTCAAACAACCCTTTTTTCCCACCTTTTTTAGCTCCTGTAAAGGTACCTTCGTCATAACCAAATAGTTCACTCTCTAATAAACTCTCCGTAAAAGCACTACAATTAACTGCTAAAAAGGGTCCATTTTTCCGATTAGATTGTTGATGCATAGCATGAGCAAAGAGTTCTTTACCTGTACCTGTCTCACCTTGGATTAATATCGGGTGCTCTGTGATTGCAAGTTTTTTGGCAATATTTTTACATGCTGATACGGATTGATGCTCGCCAATTATATCTTTAAAATCGTATCTAGCAAAAAAACCTTGATTTCTAAGCTCTCTTTGAGCAGTTTTTTCAATTTCAGAAGCTCTGTTTACACTTTTAAAAGTAGCTACAACTCTTTCATCATCTTTTATATAGAATCGATAGATGACTAAATCAATGTTATTGATGGAAAAAAATTTAAATTCTTCAAATCCATTAAAAATAAACTCCTTAACATTTTGCAGTTCAATAACATTGTCTACATGTTTTCCTAACGCATTCTCAATAGGTACTTGAAAAAGTAAAGAAAGTTTTTCATTAAATACCGTTATGTTTCCATAATTATCTAACGCTAAAATACCATCATCAACCGTATCTACAACATTTTGTAAATGCCTATTTACTTTTTTCTCATTTTGCTCTGCATGTAAAAGTTCTCTTTGCAATTCAATAATATTTCTAATATATTTTTCCGAAATTAATGATGAAATGTTTTTATTAAGGTTACAGATTTCAACAATTTGAAGTATAGCGGAGATATCAAAAAGACGAACTCCTATATCAATTACTTCTTTAATATAGGAAGGACTTAAATGAGTTTCACCAGGAGATACTGCAATGCTTATATTTGGATAATATAATTGATCATTTTTAAATGGGAAATATTCTACATGGTCGATTCCTAATTGGTAAAGGGACTGTATTAATTCAACCGTAGAATGAAAATCATCATTAACAACTAATACATTTGTCCCCTCCTCAATCCTTAATAGTTTTTCAACATTCTCATGATTAAGTGTTCTCTTTCCTACCATGACATGCTTACCACTCACTGTTGCTATTTTTTCAGTTTCATTCTTTGCTTCTTCAGAAGAAAAAAGAATTATATCGTCTTTAAACTCTAATAACTCACAGTCCTCAATTGCATAGGATTTAATATTTAAATAATCTTCTAGTAATAGAATTAACTGATTAGACAGAGCTTGTCTTGTTTTTTTACTCCCTGTAATCAAAGTAAGTGAGTTTTTCTTCATCTAATTCCCTCCAATCAGTTCTTTTTGGTTCTATTATACCACCCAAAAGAACCAACAAATCCAGAAAACACATAAATTTTCTTTAAAATTAGACTTTAAAACTTGGCACGCTATTTGCTTATAGTAGATTGTAGTAATTTTAATAGTTATTAAAATTCAAAAAGATAGGAGGGAATTTCGGATAGCGTTTAATCATTTTTTACTACTAATTCTAGAATATTAAGTCAGATTATTCTAGCACTCTAATTTCAAAGGAGATGAAATGATGTCACAAATTCAGGCTAATAAAATAGCACAACAGCGAAATGTTATGAAAGAACGTAAAATTAATATCTTTGCACTTCTATTAGTAATTTTACTTATTGCAACAATTCTTACTTATGTTTTACCAACAGGTGAATACGCACATGTAGAAATTAATGGCCATTCAACAGTTGATCCGAATTCATTTAAATCAATCGCAGCAACACCAGTTGGATTCTTTGAAATGATTAAAACCATTCATTTGGGCATGGTAGATGCAGCAAATATTATTTTCTTTGTTCTAATAATTGGAGGTTTTTTCGGTGTATTAAGTGCAACTGGCACAATTGAAGCATTAATCTCTACTTTGGCTAAAAAACTAGCTAATAGAGAAAAGTTATTAATTCCAATTATGATGCTTTTCTTTGCAATTGCAGGTTCTTTAATGGGAATGGCTGAAGAATCTTTAGCTTATATCCCACTTCTGATTCCATTAGCTCTTGCTTTAGGTTTCGACACAATGACAGGAACTGCAATCGTATTAGTTGGCGCATCAGCAGGTTTTACAACGGCAATCATGAATCCGTTTACAGTTGGTATTGCTCAAGGAATTGCAGAACTACCTACTTTTTCCGGAATGGGATTTCGACTTGTATTGTTTGTAATTGTTTATTTAATATCAGTTATTTTTATTTATCGATATGCCATGAAAGTAAAGAAAAATCCGGAAATGGGATTTTATGGTAAATATTCGGTAGAGCAATCTAACGTTCTATTATCTTCTAAAGTAAAATTATCTTCTAGACATAAATGGATATTCTTTGCTTTTCTTATAAACTATATAGTTTTAGCTTATGGTGTTATTAAATTTCAATGGTATATTAGTGAAATTGCTTCTTTGTTTATTATTTTAACGATTGCTATTGGGATAATTGGAAGACTATCAATCGATGAAGTTGTTAAATCATTTACTCAAGGATCTGCTTCCTTAATTAGTGGTGCCCTTATAATAGGTGTTTCCCGTGCAATTTTAGTCGTTTTAAATCAAGGACATATTGTTGATCCAATGCTTCATGGAGTAACTGAAGTCATTAAACATATTCCTGCTTCTTTAAGTGTAATTGGAATATATAATTTCCAAGCAGCTATACACTTTATTTTAGCTTCAGGTAGCGGTCATGCCATGTTAACAATGCCCATAATGGCTCCGCTTGCTGACCTATTAGGAATTACTCGACAAACTGCTGTTCTATCATTTTCTTTTGCAGATGGAATCGGGAACATTATTTTCCCAACTGCTGGAACTTTAATGGCAGGATTAGCTATTGCAGGAATACCTTGGACAAAATGGGCTCGATGGATTTTCCCATTAGTAATCATTCAATATTTAATCGGTTTAATTGCCGTTGTAATCGCACACTTAATAAATTACGGTCCTTTTTAAACAATTAGCAAAGGTAATAGGAGGAAAAAAAGTTGTTAACTTTAATAAAAAACGGTCATGTATACACACCACATTCTATCGGCAGAAAAGATATACTTTTAGCAGGAGGAAAAATTGAAATGATTGCAGATCATATCACCATTCTACCAGATTTTCTATCCTGCGATGTCATAGATGCCTCCAACTCTTTTGTTGTACCAGGTTTTATTGATTCACATGTACATATCATTGGAGGTGGCGGAGAAGGAGGATTTAAAACACGCACTCCTGAACTAATGCTTACGAATGTTACAACCGCTGGCGTTACTACAGTAGTCGGTGTACTAGGTACTGACGGTACTACAAGAACTATGGAGAATTTACTTGCAAAAGCACGTGGATTAGAAGAAGAAGGCATTACTTGTTATATTCATACTGGTTCCTATCAAATCCCTGTAAAGACACTAACAGAATCGATTCAGAGAGATATTATTCTGATCGATAAGATTATTGGTGTTGGTGAAATTGCTATAGCAGACCACCGTTCCTCGGAACCAACAATTGAAGAACTTTCAAAGATTGCATCAGCTGCGCGGAATGGAGGTATTTTATCTGGAAAGGCTGGCATATTAGAAATTCATGTCGGTGATGGAAAAGATAAACTATCCCTTCTTCATCAAGTAATCGATCAGACAAATATTCCAATTCGTCAGTTTCATCCGACTCATATTAATCGGAATGAAGAATTATTTAGAGCCGGAATTGATTTTGCGCTTAAAGGTGGATTTGTAGATTTTACTACAAGTACAACACCTCAGTTTTTAGAAAAAGGCGAAGTAAAATGTAGTAAAGGACTAAGAGTAATGATTGAAAAAGGAGTTCAGATTGAGAACATAACTTTTTCATCAGATGCTCAGGCAAGTCTTCCTTTTTTTGATACAAATGGTGACTATTTAGGACTTCAAATTGGCAAAATTTCATCTTTATATCAAGAAGCAAGAGATGCAGTAATGAATGAAGGGATCCCATTAGAAATTGCATTACAAGTAATTACTTCAACCCCTGCACAAGTGCTAAAACTATCTCACAAAGGTAACATAACATCCGGTAACGACGCTGATATTGTTTTATTAAATCAAGAAACTTTAGAAATTGAAACAGTATTTGCACTTGGAAGAAAGATGGTTGAAAATGGTATTCCAATTGTAAAAGGCACTTTTGAATAACAATTTAACTAATGTTTCAATAGAAAAGGTATATCCCCCAAAAATGGAAAGTCGCATTAAATTTAGGCGTTAGTGCAAAAAATTGACCTTAAAAACAATAAAAAAGTAACCCTCTGTACCATCTGGAACGAAGGGTTACTTTTTGTTATAAAATACCTATATTAATAATACCTTTTTATCTTAATACACATCACGTTGATAACGCCCTTGCTTCTGCATATCTTTAAGATGCGCTTCAGCAGCATCGCGTTCCATCGCACCTTCTTTTTCAAGAATCGTAATTAGCGCTTCGTTGACGTCTTTCGCCATATATTCTTTATCTCCACAAACGTAGAAATAAGCTCCTTTTTCAATCCACTCATACAATTCTTTGCTATTTTCAAGCATTTTATGCTGCACATAAACTTTTTGATCTGTATCACGGGAGAATGCAGTATCAATTTTTGTCAATACTCCATCTTGTTGATATTTTTCTAACTCGCCTCTATAAAGGTAATCTGACGCTTCATGCTGGTCTCCAAAAAATAACCATGAACGGCCAGTGACTTTATTGACTGCTCTTTCCTGGATAAACGAACGGAATGGCGCAATACCCGTCCCAGGTCCAACCATAATAATATCTTTGTCCCCAGACTCTGGCAAATAGAAGTGTTTATTTACTTGAACAAAGACTGGAAGAGTATCTCCTTCTTTAATACGTTCTGAACATAAAACAGAACAAACACCTTTACGATCACGTCCGTGTGCAGTGTAGCGTACAGCACCGATTGTTAGATGAACTTCATCTGGATTTGCAGCGATACTGCTTGCGATTGAATATAGTCGTGGAGTCATTTTTCTTAATAATGAAACGATCTCTTGAGCAGATGCACTCCATGGACCAAAATCACGTAACATATCAAGTAAATCTCGTCCATAGCAATATTCCTTAAGTTGAATTGCATTTTCAACCAACACAAGGTTTTTCAGCTCTTCGTTTTCGGTAAATACAGCTGCCTGTTGTAAGATTTTCTTCGTCAACAGTGTAATTTCACAGTACGATGTAAGCGCTTCTTTTAGAGATAGTGTTTCACCTTGCTTACCAACTGTTACATTTGTTTCTTCATCCCATTTCATTTCATTAATAAGAGCAGCAACTAGCTCTGGATCATTTGAAGGAATCACGCCAAGTGCAGCACCTGGTACATAAGAAAGTCCTGACCCTGTCAATGATAATTCAATATGCCTTGTTTCCTTGTTTGAGTCTGTT
>Ga0209795_10001755_pt1 | contig 12938 bp, 11 predicted proteins | sample AgamicOrMarz_FD_187166 | JGI IMG/M metagenome (GOLD analysis project Ga0209795, IMG submission 187166) | Agave microbial communities from Guanajuato, Mexico - Or.Ma.rz (SPAdes) (version 2) | ecosystem: Host-associated > Plants > Phyllosphere > Phylloplane/Leaf | place: Guanajuato, Mexico...
TCTCTAAGATGTCACATATTTGTAAATTATCTTACAAATGTTACAGTTTGTAAAGATTTTAGTTTAGGGATCTAAATGACTGGGGGTTAAGTAAAGGATTTAAGAAAAGCGTTAAATGCTTGAATAAAGGCAATTCTATAGGTAATGAATGGTATTGCAAAAAAGGCATGAAAAAGAAAGCTATAAAGAAGAAGATCGCCATCCTATTCCTTATTATTTTTCATATTCCTATACTGATTGTCTTTTACTATAGCCATATATCGGTTGTTACTATTATCAATCACTTCGAAGCCATATTTACGATATAAGTTGTGAGCATCTCTTGTTCGAAGCATAAATGTTCGTACAGTTGATAGTTTTTCATAACTCATGATTTGTTCCATTAGCCATTTTGATAAGCCTTGTTTACGATATTCAGGGAGAATAAATACGTCTGCTAAATAAGCAAATGTGACCCCATCTGATACTACTCTTGCGAAGCCAACTTGGGTTGGTTCATTTTCTTCTGGATTACCTTTGTAAACACCAAAACAGATAGATCCATTGATAAATCGATCAATGTACTCATAAGGAATTTCATTTGCCCAATATGAATCTTTGTCTAAAAAGTTATATATTACCTCTCTGTTTAATAATTCTATATTAGTTGATATGTAATAACCGTTTTGTTTAACTAGCATAAATTCACACCCCTTTTGTTATAAAATACAGAATTTCATAATTATTCTATCATAAAATACAAAAAAACCTTACTCCGTTGTTTTGGAGTAAGGTATAAATTTATTAATATACGTTCGTATTTTCTTTTGTAGTATTTTCTAAAATTTCTTTTACTCGTCCTAAGAATTTACCACAAATGAATCCGTCAAGTACACGGTGATCAAGTGATAAGCATAGGTTAACCATATCGCGAACACCAATCATTCCGTTTACAACAGCTGGACGTTTTACGATACTTTCAATTTGTAAAATTGCAGCTTGTGGATAGTTAATGATACCAGCGCTTTGAACACTACCAAATGATCCAGTGTTATTTACTGTGAATGTGCCACCTTGCATTTCGTCTGATTTTAATTTACCAGTACGAACTTTTGTAGCTAATTCAGTAATTTCACGTGCGATACCTTTGATTGTTTTCTCATCAGCATTTTTAATTACTGGAACAAATAATGCATCGTCTGTTGCAACAGCGATTGATAAGTTAATATCTTTCTTTTGAATGATTTTGTCTCCAGCCCACATTGAATTAATCATTGGGTATTCTTTAAGTGCTTGCGCTACAGCTTTAACAAAGAATGCGAAGAATGTTAAAGAGAAACCTTCTTTTTTCTTGAAAGAATCTTTAAGGCTGTTTCTGTAATTTACTAAGTTTGTAACGTCTACTTCGATCATCATCCAAGCATGTGGAGCTTCATGTTTACTACGTAACATATTTGAAGCAATTGCTTTACGTACACCTGTAACTGGAATTTCAATATCACCAACTGCTGTTGGGAAAACAGGTGCTGGAGCTGAAGCAGGTGCTTTAGCTACTTGTGCTGCAGGAGCAGTTTGGGCTACAGCTGGTTGAGCAGGAGCTTCAACTGCAACAGGTACTGGTGCTGCTTGAGGTACACCATTTGCAATTGCATTTAAAACATCTTTACGAGTAACTCGACCATTATTTCCTGTACCTGGAATTAATGAAAGATCAAGATTATTTTCTTGTGCTAAACGAAGTACAGCTGGAGAAAAACGTACTTTACCAGACTCATCAGTTTTAGCAATCGTTTGAACCGGTGCAGCAGCTACAGGAGTTTGTGCTGGTGCTACAGGTGCAGCTTTTTCAACTGGTTTTTCTTCGATTGTTGTAGCAGCTACTTCACCAGAAGCTCCTTCAACTTCAATCGTACAAATGATTTCACCAACAGCTAAAGTTTCACCTTCACCTGCGATTAATTCCTTAATCACACCAGAAAATGAAGATGGTACTTCAGCATTAACTTTATCTGTCATAACTTCAGCAAGTGGATCGTATTTATTTACACGGTCTCCTACTTTTACTAACCAAGTACTGATTGTACCCTCAGTTACACTTTCACCTAATTGAGGCATTTTAATATTTTCGATCATCATTATGTCCCCCTTTTTCAAACAGTGCCATTAAAATGCTGCAAGTTCTCTAGCCGCTTTTTCTACTTTATCTGGATTAACCATGAAGAATTTTTCCATTGTAGGAGAATAAGGCATTGCTGGAACATCAGGGCCAGCAAGGCGTGCGATTGGCGCATCTAATTCAAATAAGCAATTTTCAGCAATAATTGCTGCAACTTCACTCATTATACTTCCTTCTTTATTATCTTCAGTTACTAATAAAACTTTTCCTGTTTTAGAAGCAGCTTCGATAATAGATTCTTTATCTAATGGATAAATTGTACGTAAGTCTAAAACATGTACAGAAATGCCATCTTGAGCTAATTTTTCAGCAGCTTGAAGAGCAAAATGTACACATAATCCGTAAGTGATGATTGTAATATCTTCACCTTCACGTTTTACATCAGCTTTACCAATTGGAAGTACATAATCAGTTTCAGGTACTTCACCTTTAATTAAACGATAAGCACGTTTATGTTCAAAGAAAATTACTGGGTCATTATCACGAATTGCTGCTTTTAATAATCCTTTTACATCATAAGGAGTAGAAGGCATTACAATTTTTAAACCTGGTTGACCTGCAAATACCTTCTCAACAGATTGAGAGTGATAAAGTGCACCGTGTACACCGCCTCCATAAGGAGCACGAATTGTAATAGGACAAGTCCAGTCATTGTTTGAACGATAACGAATTCTTGATGCCTCAGAAATAATTTGGTTAACTGCAGGCATAATGAAATCAGCAAATTGCATTTCAGCTACTGGTCTAAGTCCGTACATTGCAGCACCAATACCAACACCTGCAATTGCAGATTCTGCAAGTGGTGTATCTAATACACGATCCTCACCAAATTGATCATACAGACCATGAGTCGCTTTAAATACTCCACCTTTTAATCCAACATCTTCCCCTAATACAAATACCTTTGGATCGCGTTCCATTTCCTCTTTTAACGCTAAAGTTACTGCATCTATATAAGAAATTACTGCCATATTGTCCTACCCCCTCTTATTTCTCTTCGTAAACAAACTTCAATGCGTGCTCAGCTGCAGCATATGGAGCGTTCTCTGCATAGTCTGTTGCTTCATCAACTGTTTTTTTCATTTTAGCATCTATTGCTTTTTCGATTTCTTCAGTAAGTACCCCAACTTCACGTAAATACGTACCAAAAGTGAATAAGCAATCTTTACTTTTAGCTTCTTCTACTTCTTCGCGTGAACGGTAAATGCGATCATCATCATCACTAGAGTGTGCAGTTAGACGATATGATACTGCTTCAATTAAAGTAGGACCTTCTCCACGACGAGCGCGCTCAACCGCTTCTTTCGTAACACGGTATACTTCTAATGGATCATTCCCATCTACAGTAAATCCTGGCATTCCATATCCAATTGCACGATCTGATACTTTTTCACAAGCTAATTGTTTTTCTATAGGTACTGAAATAGCATACTTATTATTTTCACAGAAGAAAATTACTGGTAGCTTATGTACTCCAGCAAAGTTAGCTCCTTCATGGAAATCACCTTGGTTAGAAGAACCTTCACCAAATGAAACCCATGATACGATATCTTTACCTTCCATTTTAGCAGCTAAAGAAACACCTACTGCGTGTGGAACCTGTGTAGTAACTGGTGATGAACCAGTAACGATACGATTTTTCTTTTGTCCAAAGTGACCTGGCATTTGACGTCCACCAGAGTTTGGATCTTCAGCTTTCGCAAAACCTGATAACATTAATTCTGTAGGTGTCATACCAAATTGTAAAACAACACCCATATCTCGGTAATAAGGTAATACATAATCTTTTGTGTTATCTAAAGCATACGCAGATCCTACTTGTGCTGCTTCTTGACCTTGACAAGAAATAACGAACGGAATTTTACCAGCACGATTTAATAACCACATACGTTCATCAAGACGACGTGCTAATAACATTGTTTCATACATACTTAAGACGTCATCATTCGATAAACCAAGTTGTTCATGACGGTTTGAAGTTGTAACCTTTTCCATAAAATATCCCCCTAAATTTTAAATGTGGAATCTTTTGTAACAGCTCCGTTTGGCATATGACAATTATCTGTTATGGTTAATTTAAAACCTTTTATGATAATTGAAATATGACACATGAAGCTAAAAGTATATAAAACTAGACATATTGTGAACTTAAGTCGCGATCAACCACGACAAGCATAAGTCGAATACCGATAAAGGCTTTAGAAACCTTTATTGGTATTCGGCTTATAACATGGCTTTAGCGAACATCTGTAAAAAAACACCACAATATGAGTTAGTAGAGATGAAATGTAGAGAATTAATCTCTACATTCCAATATTTTAAATTAAGAATGAATTGCTAATCCTTCTACAGCAAGTGCTGCTTCACCAATAGCTTCTGATAATGAAGGATGTGGATGAATTGTATGAGAAATTTCCCAAGCAGTTGCATCTAATACTCTTGCTAAACCTGCTTCAGAGATCATATCAGTTACGTGAGGTCCAATCATATGGACACCTAAAAGATCATTCGTCTCTTCATCAACAATTATTTTTACAAACCCATCATGCTCACCGTAAACTAAAGCTTTACCGATTGCACGGAATGAGAATTTACCTTTTTTAACTGTATAACCTTTTTCTTTTGCTTCACGTTCAGTTAAACCTACAGATGCAACTTCTGGATTACTATAAACACACTTACTAACCATTGTTGGGTCTAATGGAAGTGGTGTTTTACCAGCAATATGCTCAACTGCAATAGTACCTTCTCTTGAAGCAACATGCGCTAATTGTAATCCACCAATTACATCACCTATCGCATAAATATGTGATTCTTTTGTTTGGTAATTAGCATTTGTTTGGATAAATCCATTTTCAACTACGATATCAGTATTTTCTAAACCGATTCCTTCAACATTCGCTTGACGACCAACAGATACTAACATTTTTTCAGCAGTGAAAGATTTCTCAGTATCTTTATGAAGAGCACTGATTCTAACACCATTATCGATTACTAAAGTTTCAGCTAAAACTTTTGCATCAGTAACTAATTTAATTCCTTTTTTCTTTAATAATCTAGTCATTTCTTTAGAAATTTCTTCGTCTTCTAAAGGTAAAATTGTTTTACTGTACTCGATTACCGTTACCTCAACACCAAAATCTGCTAACATTGAAGCCCACTCGATACCGATTACTCCACCACCTACGATAATAATTGACGCAGGAAGTGACTCCATTTTTAGCGCCTCATCAGATGACATTACATGTTCACCATCAATAGTTAATCCAGGTAAAGACTTTGGTCTTGAACCAGTTGCGACTAATACGTTCTTAGGAATTAGCATTTCGTTCTCGCTACCATCGTTCATTTCTACTGAAATTGTTCCTGGCATCGGAGAGAAGATTGAAGGTCCTAAAATACGTCCTAAACCATCGTATACATCTATTTTCCCTTGTTTCATTAGGTGTTCAACACCTTTATGAAGCCCGGCAACGATATTTTCTTTTCTTTGTTGTACTTTGCTAAAGTTTAATGTTACGCCTGATGTTTCAACACCAAACTCTTCACTTTTCTTAGCAGTTGAAAAAACTTCTGCACTACGTAATAATGCTTTACTTGGGATACAGCCTGCATGTAAGCAAGTTCCACCTAGTTTATTTTTTTCTACTACCGCTACTTTTAATCCTAATTGAGAAGCACGAATAGCAGCTACATAGCCGCCAGTACCGCCACCGAGTACGACTAAATCATATTCTGTTGCCATGATGAAATTCTCCTCACATTTATACTAAAGATTTAACTGCAAATTCTCCAGGATAGATTTTTGCTTCTTCTTCTTCTCGAAGTACTCGAAGTGCACCTTCACAAAGAGCTTGAAGTTCATTTTCACCTGGTAAAACAATTACACGTGCCATCCATTTAACTCGTTTTGTTATTTCATTAACAATAAAATCACTATAAGCAATTCCACCTGTTAATATAATTGCATCAATATTGCCTTCAAGAACTGCTGCTGCACTTCCAATTTCTTTAGCCACTTGGTAAGCCATTGCTTCATATACTAAAGCAGCTTTTTCGTCACCATCTTCAATCATGTTTTCGACTTTTATTGCATCTGCTGTTCCAAGATAGCTAACTAATCCACCTTGACCAACCATCATTTTTTGAACTTCGTTAATATAATAGTCACCAGAGTAACAAAGTTTTATTAAATCACCAATTGGTACAGTTCCAGCTCGCTCCGGACTGAAAGGTCCTTCACCATCTAAACCGTTATTAACGTCAATTACGCGTCCTTTTTTATGTGCGCCAACACTCACACCTCCACCCATATGGGCAATAATAAGGTTCAAGTCGTTATATGACTGTTCTAACTGTTTTGACACTTTTCGTGCGACAGCTTTTTGGTTTAAAGCATGGAAAACACTTCTTCTTTCCATAAGTGATTGTCCGCTGATTCTTGCAACCGGATCTAATTCATCAACAACTACTGGATCAACGATAAATGCTGGGATGTTTAATCCTTGTGCAATCTCATTAGCAATAATTCCACCAAGATTTGAAGCATGCTGGCCACTATAACCAATTTTCAAATCTTCTAACATGATTTCATTGACTGCATAAGTTCCACCTTCTATTGGTCTAAGTAGTCCACCTCGACCACATACAGCACTTAATTTAGAAATGTTAATGCCTTCTTTGTGTAATACCTCTAAAATAACATTTTTTCTAAATTCATATTGATCAATTATTGTTTTGTATTTATTTAATTCTTCATCGTCATGGCGTATTGTTTGTTCAAAAATTGGTTTTTCATCATCAAATACACCAACCTTTGTGGATGTGCTGCCAGGATTAATTACTAAAATACGATGCATTGTCAACACTCTCCCTTCTAAGTTTACCTTACCTTTATACCTAGAAAGAAAGAGGTACTATTACTTCACTCTTTCTTTCCATCTAAAAAATAAAGGAATTTTAATTAAATTTTATTTGGTCAATTATCTTCTGCTTAAGATGTTGTGACCATTTGATAAGAATTGGCTACGAGATTTTGCCATTGTAGCAATACGCTCTTCAGCTAAACGGTCTGCAGCTAAATAAGTTGGAATACCGTCACGTTTTGAAATTTCAATAACTTTTGCAATGTTATCGTATAAGCCTTCAACTTTTTTCATTGCACGGTCGTAGTTATATCCGTATAACTCATCAGCAACGTTGATTACTCCACCAGAGTTGATTACATAGTCAGGAGCATAAACGATACCTAATTCATGGATTAAATCACCATGACGAGTTTCTTTTAATTGGTTATTTGCAGAACCTGCAATAACTTTCGCTTTTAATTGTGGGATTGTTTTATCGTTAATTGTTGCACCAAGTGCACATGGTGCATAAATATCACATTCTACTCCATAAATATCATCTGGATCTACTGCTGTAGCACCAAATGCTTCTACTGCACGTTGTACAGCTTCTTTATTAATATCTGTTACGATTAATTGAGCACCTTCTTCATGTAAGTACTCGCAAAGGCTGTAAGCAACATTACCAACACCTTGGATTGCAATTTTTTTACCTTCTAAGCTGTCAGTACCGAATGCTTCTTTTGCTGCAGCTTTCATACCACGATAAACACCAAATGCAGTAACTGGAGATGGATTACCTGAAGAACCGAATGATGGTGAGATACCAGTTACATAATCAGTTTCTTCGTGGATTAAATCCATATCAGCAACAGTAGTACCTACGTCCTCAGCAGTAATATATCGACCATTTAAACCTTGGATATAACGACCAAATGCACGGAACATTGCTTCGTTTTTATCTTTACGTGGATCACCGATGATTACAGTTTTTCCTCCACCTAAGTTTAAGCCAGCAGCAGCATTTTTATAAGTCATACCTTTTGCTAAACGTAGAGCATCTTCAATTGCAGCTTCTTCTGATTCGTAAGTCCACATTCTTGTTCCACCTAAAGCTGGACCTAATGTAGTATCGTGGATCGCAATAATTGCTTTTAATCCTGATTCTTTATCTTGGCAGAAAACAACTTGCTCATAGTCATAAGTTTCTAAGTATTTGAAGATTTCCATGTAATAACAGCTCCCTTAAAATGTGTAAGTTTAGTTTTTAGAATTACATATAGCTAATGCTAATGAATATAATTTTGTCATTGCAGAGTCTGAACGCGATGTTAAAACAATCGGTGCCTTTGCTCCAGCAATAAGTGCAGCCACTTCTGAGTTAGCCATAAAGACTAAAGATTTATATAAAATATTTCCAGTTTCTATTGTAGGTACTAATAAAATATCAGCTTGCCCTGCAACTTCTCCAGTTAAGCCTTTATGTTTAGCTGCTTCAACAGAAATGGCATTATCAAGCGCTAATGGTCCATCAACAATACAATTTTTAATTTGTCCTCTTGTATTCATGACAGTTAATGATGCTGCATCTAGTGTTGCTTGCATTGCAGGATTTATTACTTCAACAGCTGCTAGTACAGCAACTTTAGGGGTTTCTATTCCTACTTCCCTTGCAATTTCAACACTGTTTTCAATAATTTTCACCTTTTGATCTAACGTAGGTGCTATGTTCATCGCAGCATCTGTTACGATTACTGCATTTTCTCTACCTGGTACGTCGAATATTGCAACATGTGATAAAACACTTTTATCTCTTAAACCATATTCTTTGTTCAATACTTCCTTTAGAAGAACTGAAGAAGAAAGATTACCTTTCATTACAATTGAAGCTTCACCAGAGCGAACAGCTACAACTGCATTTTTAGCAGCCTCTTTGTTTGAATGAGAATGAACAATTTTTAGTCTTTCTTCAAATTGTTCGTTTTTTAATAAATCTTCATACATTTCATAGATCGCTTGCTCGTTTCCGAAAAGTAAAAAGTTTGCTAAATCATTATCTAACGCAATTGAAACTGCTTCTTTTACTTCGAAGTCCTCAGCAACAGCTACAGCAACAGTTTGCCTAGAATGATTTTTCGCACGTAACATTATATCTGTTAAATTCATTGAAAGCCCTTCCTTTCATCCCCCTGCACTATATAAAGCAATTTGCGTGCCAACTTTTAAAAAAGGATAAAACTATTTTAAAAATAGTTGAAAAGCCTTACATTACCAACATTATAGTACCAGGTACTAGTAACACCAATAAATCTATTCTACAACAATATTTTGAAAAATGACAGTAATTGTATGCAAAAATATTCATAGCACGCAAATTATTGCGTGCTATTTTTTGCAGTGTGGTATTTTTCCAATTTATAATACAAATTCCTTACTGATATTCCAAGCTCTTTTGCTGACCTTGTTTTATTGCCATTATTTTTCATTAATATCTTTTCAATAATTTCACCTTCATAATTTATAACCATTTCATCAAGGGAGCTTATTTCTTCAGTATGAACTTCATTATGATGAACAGATTGTTCTTGCTTAACTTGTACAATCGCTGATAAATGTTCCGGTAGGATTTGTTTTTCATTAAATTTCATAAATATAACAGCTCTACCTAGCACATTTTCCAATTCCCTAACATTACCAGGCCAATTGTAACTTTTTAATTTACTTAATGCTGATAATGAGATCCCTTCAACATTTCGACCGTAGTCTTGATTAATTTTCCCTAATAATCTTTCACCAATCGGTAAAATATCTTCAATTCGATCCTTTAGCGCAGGAATAATAATAGGAAGTTTATTTAATCGATAATAAAGATCTTCTCGAAATTTTCCTTCAATGATTGCTTCCTCGAGATGAACATTCGTCGCAGCAATCACTCGCACATTTATAGGAATAGACTTTGTCCCACCAACACGTCTTATTTCTTTCTCTTGTAGGACCCTTAATAGTTTGGCTTGCATCGCAGGTGATAATTCTCCAATTTCATCTAAGAAAATACTACCATTATTAGCTTCCTCAAAAAGCCCTCTTTTCCCACCACGTTTCGCGCCAGAAAAAGCACCTTCTTCATAACCAAATAATTCACTTTCCAATAAAGTTTCAGAAATCGCAGCACAATTCACTCGAACGAATTTATTATATTTGCGATCGCTTTCATTATGAATCGCGTGAGCAAACAATTCTTTACCTGTTCCAGATTCCCCACGAAGTAAAACGGTAGCAGGAGTGCTCGCAGCTAATTTAGCCTGCATGATCGCTAAATTGATCCCTTCAGATTCACCAGCTATATCCTCAAATGAATATTTTGCTTCTAATGTTCTAATAATTTGACGTGCTCTATGTAATTCATTGGTTAACTGTGAAATTTCAGAAACATCATGAATTACTCCAACACTGCCTTTTAATTTTCCGTCTACAATTACTGGAGCTACATTAACTAGTACATCACGATTTTGCTTTCCGACTTTCATGCGTACTCCACGAACTGCTTGTTTTGTTTTCAACACTTTTAAATGAACACTTTCACCTTCAGTAATATCAATCGTTGCATGTTTACCTAGTACTTGTTCACTTGATAGTCCAGTCAGCCTTGTGTATGCCGGATTAATAATAATTCCATTTCCTTTTTCATCTACAACTGAAATTGCTTCATCCGAACTTTGAATGACTGCTTCAAGCATGCTATGAACTTCTTTTAAATTTGTAACCTCTTCTGCTAAATCGATTACCTCAGTATCATCTTTAAAAACAGAAATTGCACCTTCAAGTTCACCATCTTCTCGAAAGATTGGAATTCGAGTCGTAAAAATCTTACTTCCATTAATTAAAATATGCTCTTGATTAATTTCCTTCTTTTTCGTTTGAAGAACTCGAGGTAATTTACTAGTCGGGACAACATCCAATATATACCTACCAATCGCAGCATCTTTATCAGTTTGTAACATTCTTTCTGCTGAGCGATTAAATAAAAGAACTTTTCCCCATTTATCAACCACAATCATCCCATCGTGAGTGTTGTCCAATATGAGTTCTTGTTGTCTTTTTTTATTATTGATTAAATTAAAAAGTGATTCTTTTTCTTGAACAAGATCAGATATCATTTTTGCAACAGAACCTGGGATCACTAAAGTATTTTTAGATTTATACTCGATTAATTCCTGGTATATGGTTTCATCACCAGTAGTATTTATGACAACATCAATCTCTTCGTTTAAATTAGACTTCCAATCCTTTAGTATTGGAATGTGTAAGCTTTTAGCAAATTCTAATCCTTTAGCCTCTTTTATCATATCTACTACTGCAACAACATGAAATAAATCAGAATGTGATAGAAGCTTTAATACAGCTGTGCCTCCTGTTCCCATTCCAACGATCATTACGTTTTGTTTCATCTTAGTTCACCTACTAATTTCAACAAATTATTAAACACATTAGACTATTATATATATAAAGTCATTCTTTCGTCTATTTCAAATGTTTTATAAGTCTTGACAACACTATCCTTGTATAAGATTATGAAGAAAGAGAATTACGTAAATTTTTGTTACTTTTATCGGAGGAATTAATAAACATGAAAGAATCATTTACACGTATGTTAGCATTCGTTGTGATTGTTGTACCAATAGCTTTAGCAGTTATCGGAATTAAATTACTTCGTGATTCGGTATTTCTAATCCATTCTTTTGGCATTCCAAATCTTCCATTGCAATTATTAATCGGACTTGTTTCATTAGGAGTCGGTTTTTATTTAGTCGGAAGCTTTGTATTATTTAGAGATCGTAAACGAAACAAAGTTCAAGGCAGATTTTTAAAAAGATAATTTTTGCGGGAGGCCTCTTCATCACATCCGCTTACTCGGGGTCTCATTAAAACCAAAAGATAAATAACAAAACAAAAAAAGTGCTAAAGAGAGCACTTTTTTTATTTACTAAGAAGTTGACTTCTGACTTGGAAAGCTAGCTCTGGATAGTCAGTAATAATCGCTGTACAATTGACTTCAAATAATCGTTTCATAACAGCCGGTTCATTGATTGTATACGGTCTTACGGCAATGTGATGTTCCATCGTTTCTTCTATTTGTTCATCAGTAATAATGCGATAATTCGGATGAATTGCATTTGCTTTATAATCTTCAGCAATCTTCCACGGTTCTTTACTTCTTCTATTAAAAAGAACTGCTGTTTCAATATCCGGTGCCATTAAGTGGAATTTAAGCATACTTTTATGGTTAAAGGAAGATAAAACGATTCTTTTTTCATATTCATATGAACGGATTAAATTTATTACTCGTTCCTCAAGTCCATGGTATTCGATTTTATCATTTTTTAATTCAACATTGATACTAAAGTTATTTCCTTTTGCCCATTCAAATACTTCTTTTAAGGTTGGGATCGTGCATCCCTTAAATTGACGTTTAAATCGATAACTAGCATCAAATTGCTTTAATTCAGCTAAAGTATAATCTTTAACAAAACCTTTACCGTTAGTTGTACGATTTATTGTTTCATCATGAATAACAACGATTTCACCATCTTTTGATAAGTGTACATCTAACTCTATTCCGTCTGCCCCTAAATCTTCACATGCCTTAAAAGAAACCATTGTATTTTCTGGGTAGGTTCCTGCAGCACCTCTATGACCAATAATATCAACCACTCAAATTCCCCCCTTGTTGAGAAAATATGTACTATCTACTTTTTCTTATTGTATACTAATTTTACGAAACTAAGGAGGATTATTATGCGACCATTGCAAATTTCGCCTGAAACGGCAATTTTACTTTCTAAGAAATTAAACGTTCCTTTAGAACAAATTATGCATATGCCACAGCATATATTAATGAAAAAGTTGATGGAACTAGATTTGTCTAAAAGCGGAGA
>Ga0209795_10001758_pt1 | contig 12914 bp, 19 predicted proteins | sample AgamicOrMarz_FD_187166 | JGI IMG/M metagenome (GOLD analysis project Ga0209795, IMG submission 187166) | Agave microbial communities from Guanajuato, Mexico - Or.Ma.rz (SPAdes) (version 2) | ecosystem: Host-associated > Plants > Phyllosphere > Phylloplane/Leaf | place: Guanajuato, Mexico...
TTATATGACTAATGACTTCTTTCTTTGATGTGGCTTCAAATTTTAATTCCTTTGTTCTGCCGTTTATAAATTCAAAAACAACTTTAAATTTAAGCATATGTGTATCACCTCTTCACCTACTAGTTCGACAAAGAATGACAAATCACCTGTTTTTAATAAAAAAGGACACTGATGAATCAGTATCCTTATGCTTATTACTTCAATAATAACCCCTGAAACTGAAAGGTATGGCAGGTCCCGAAATAGGCGACTGTCCTCCACCCCCAAGTTTTGGAGCCTTGGCAGGATATCCCAATGGATAATTCCCCCACCAACTGTCAACTTCACCACTAGAATTCAGTACATATCCAGTAGGACGTCCAAAGGAAGGCATGAAATAGGGGTAGAAAGTATAGTTAAAAGGCGTATAGAAATTAGAATAAAACATTTAATCACCTACTTTGTTTCAATTTGTAAAAAAGCCTTCATTAAAATATGAAAGCTTTTCTTTTATTGTGAATCATCGTTTCCAACAACTTTTTATTACTCGAACAAAATAAAAAGCCACTCTAATTTTTAGAGCGACTTAACGTTAAGTATTAAAATGTTGAATGCGTAAGCTCATTGTAAAAAACAACAACTTTAATTGTTTTTTCCTTTCTGAGTAAGCATGTTTTGAATGCGTAAAAGCAATCCAATTATTACCCCAGCAAATATAGTTAAAGCAATATATGGAGTCCAATCTCCATTAAATAAGGCTTCCATTACTACGAATATTACTACACAAACTATTACACTTGCTAGAATGTACAATAGGTTCTTCATTAAACCACTCCTATATAACAATAAAATTCTAATGAGCTATAACAATAGTCATAGCTCATTGACTAACTAATTAATAGTAAAATAAAATCATTGGGGGTGTCATCTCTTTTTTAGAAAGATTTCCTCCCACACTAATGCTACCAGTTTTTATCGTAATTGAACCAGTAAGTCCAACTGTTACGTGTGTATAATGTCCATACGCATTAGCTCTTACATCATTTTTGTTACCTTTTTTCACTTGTATAGAGATATAGCCGTGATGGTTGTATGGTGGTTTATTTGATCCACCTTTTTTCAGGTTGAATTTTTTAGCAATACCTGTTGCGCTATTAGTTGTAGAACTAGCTTTAAGAGAATGAGTTCCTACACCATCTGTATACTTGTATGAAAACCCGTCCGTGCCTGGAACTTTAACTGCACTAGCAGAATGTGTAATTCCAACTACATCTGTAAGGGCAAACTCAGGACTCTTTATCCAAGTAAATGAGTTTTTAAGTAACGTATTTCCATTTGATAACTTTGAAGAAGTTAAAGTCATTTTAAGTAGGCCTGTAGTTTTAGTTGAACTCTGACTTTTAGCTGCCATTGTAGAAAATACAGGTTTTTCTTGTTGTTGAGCTTGATTTACTGCTTCACTCTCAGTTATTTCCTCAATATCTGTTACATTACCATCTTTGTCCGCTGTAACCTCATAATAATTCTCTTCAGAAGACGTGAGTTTACCATCTAAATTTTTGTATTTGTTGTATTCTTCAATCGACATGCTATCTATATCATCTTCTGTAAAACCTAATTCCTTCATCTCTTCTTTTTGCTGTTCATTTAAAGAGACCGGTTCAATGAGTTGATCTGTTCCTGCATCTTCTTCAATTACTTCAGTTGTTTCAGCTTGTTCACTATCTGTTGACTCGGCTTTTGCTACACTAGGAATCACTGATCCTGCTACAAGCATAGCTATAAGTATACTAGAAAACTTGTTTTTTAACATAAAAGTACTCCCTTAGTTTAAATAGTATTAATAATGCGCGCTATTATTAATCTTGCAATTCCATTTAATTTCCAACGGAATCACGCATCCTATATACTAAAATACTATTCTAAACTTTTCAACCCTTTTATTACAAAAATGTTAAAAATATTACTTTTCTGTAATAAAATCGGGAGTTTAATATTAACTTCTAAAACTATACCAATTAGAACATATTTGAGTAGAAATGTAAAATCCATGAAAAATAAAATTATTTCTCTTATAAAACTTATTTAGTAATTTAGACATAAAAAAAGCCACTCGCTCAGAGTGACTTAAACTTATAACAATAATAATAACTTCGCCTATTTCACTAGCCCGTCTATACATAATTGACGAGCTAAACATATGCTAATGTATATTCTGTTTTCTTCATTGATGAAAGGCGGAAAGCATATGTCAGCTAAAATCAATTCACTTAAAATTGGTAATATGTCAGGTGGAATTATTATTCTCGGTAACGTAGGTCAAGTATGTCCCGTTACAAGTGCAAATTCCAATTCACAAACAAGTTTAGGATCAAATCCAAGTCCTAATTCATCAACGAGCTCTCAACACACTTCTACTCCCACGTCATCTAGTTCAACGCCTACTACAACGCCTAGTTTTGGAAGCGGAAATACCAATCCACTTTGAAAAGCACCCTTGTGTACAAGGGTGCTTTTTATACAATTATAAAGATTAACTATTCTAACCTGTACACCTAGGAGCGCACTCAACTACTAACTTAAAAACACAAAATTATCTATGTAAGTAGTCTTACTCTACTTTTTCACTTTTCTCATTTCTCATTTTTCATTATGAAATTAGCTAATTCAATATCAATAAAGGTTCGATTTAGAGCTGGTATGTCCCAAAATTGTGATGGTAATCTGGTATATATACACTCCCATCATATTGTGCTTTAATAACCCGTCGGAAATTCTCGCCTAAGCATCGCACAATGTAGGATTTTACACCATTTTTTTCTATAACATTTAGTACTTTAAAATCAAATTGAATTCTCATTCTCTAATCACCAACTTTCCGCCTATAATTTCGACAAAAAGTGTAATAATCCTTCTCACTATATGACTATGATAATATTTTTATTCCACGTACTTGAAAGCAATTTGATAAGCTTCATACTTGGTTAACCCTTGTAAACTCATTAAGTACTCAGCCAACATTATTCTTTGATTATCAGTTAAAGGTTCATTACCTTCTTCATTGATACTTAATAACTCTTCGTCACTAATTTTTCCATCTAATATTTTCTGATAAAGTTCATCGGTCATTATATAACTAGCCTTTCTAGATATTATTAAAAGTAGATACTGTGTTCTAATTTCACAATGGGGTTAATATCATTTATTGTATTTAAGACAACGGGAGATGATATTAATGAGCAGATTTGATATTAAGACATTAAAGAAAATTCAAGATGACTTGCAAGAAATTCACTCTACTGCTGTATCTAACTACCACGACTACCCCGAACTTATGGACACAATTGATCATTTAGCAAGGGTTGCTAATATGTTTGCCGTTAATAAAGTTGAAAACTTAGAAAACGATAAAACTTGTGCTGATCCACAAGGATATATTGTCAGCAAATTATACTCAGCATCCGCAAGGATGGAGAATTATCAAAAAGGGATTGGCAAACGTAAAGAGGATTAATGCTCAACCAGCAACTACCCAAACAAACTATAATTCATATTCGGTAAGTTATACTCGTTACTTAGATACAAAAAAGACACTAATTAGCCAGTGTCTTTTTTGTAGGGTATATCACTCATTAACTCTCTTTAAATTCTCCCACGGTGTTATAAGTTTTTTATCTACAACGTCATACGAGAGTATTGTGAGTATATTTGACTTATCCAATTCGTTTACAAATTCTAACCCTGTAAACCAAATCCACTTATGAATGTCAACATCTCTTAATCCACATGGTGCATTTACAATTGCAGTGCCAGATACTCTTAGCTCCAACAGTAATTTATCTTTATCTTTATCTTTATCCCAAAACGAAACAGACTCGTAGTCACCTTTTCTAATACCTTTGTATGCAATAATATCGTTATTTTGAAAATCTGGCTTAGGAAATATAGAATCTTCTCTTAGCTTTTTATCATACTCATCTCGTTGCCTTACAATTTCTCGTTGTTGAGGAGTTTTATTTTTCATATCATGTCTAAATGACATTTATAGCACCCTCTTTTAAATTTAGTCATTTTGAATAGTTAGCTCACAGAATAAAACGAGATTCTTTTTATCGTCAATAACTCTTTCTAAGATTTGATAAGCATAAATAGATTTATTATGATATTCTACATAAACATTAACGTTATTTAGATCTGCTTTAGTTATACTTATTTCCTTATAACCGTTGGGACCATTAACATCAATCACAAACACACGGTCTCTATATTGGCTGATACCTTGCCAATCACATTTAGAATAATCCATTATGTATTCCACCTCCTCTCCATCTACCAAATTCGACAGAGAGAAACGTAGAACCTGCTTTAAAACCTAAAAATATGTATTATTATGTTATTTTGTAATTCTTAATAACTAAATCAAATTATGTATTGTATTTTTTAATGCTCAATCCGTAATTTCTACTTCATATAAAATCATCGCTTGATATAAATCTTCAGGTATAATATTTTTATATTGATAAGCTATTTTTTTGATAAGCTTTTCTTTATAACTCTTATAAGCATTAAAAGCAGCCTCAGGATTGTTGTAGTTACCTAAATAAACTTGTTTCCCTCCACTACAACACTTAGCCATATACGGATTTTTCTTTGATGAAGGGTCTAGTCGAATACCAATATAAAGTCCCCCTCTTCTAGCATCACACTTAACAAAAAGTGTATTAATCGACTTAGGTACAATCAAGCAGGTTTTGGGACCATACATTTTATTTCCTTTAATTTTGATATCCTTATCAAGTTCCATTCTTTCATCTTCTACACTATAATAATTATCTTCCCACCATTGTGCGAATACCTGGAAATTATGCCAGCTAGGATCACAAACAGAGTCTTTGTATGTAGGGTGAGCTTCTTTAAATTTAGCTGAATAACAACGCATCAACATCGATACCCAACGTTTATAAATTTCTATGTCTTTCTTAGGATCAAACGCCCCTTCTCCAATAATTCCGACTCCACATACTGAAGGCTTATTTACATCTTTTCGATACTTTCTTGTTCTTTTTTGTCTAAAAGCAATATCTTTCTTTAAATCTTTTTTCATCATTTAATATCATCCATTCTATGTATTAGTAGCATACGAAAATTCGTATACTCTGATTAAGATTTCATCTATACCATTTATAATTTATTAGTTTTAAAAAAGGTGGACTAGAAGTTCCCGCACCTCTAGCCCTGCATACTACTAATAAAAGAATGGTTTCGGGATGATGAAGTCCCAATCACAGTAAACGAAAAAATGATTATGAGGATACCTAGTTTGATGACGACCAAGCTAAGCACCCCCACGATTTTAAGAAAAGGGGATTATTTATCATGCTTTGATAGAAGGAAAACATGAGTAAAAAAAGTTTATTAAAAATAGTTGACTCATAATGATTAATCATATATACTGAGTATATAAATTGATAATCAGGGGTTTTTCGACCATTTTTAAGGTTAAAGAGAAAGAGTAGTCCTGTTTAGTGTACTTTAACTATCCCCTTCCTCTAAAGAGGTATTATCTTTTAACCTCTCAAAAACACCTATCAGCCTTACAGCCATAAGGGTTTCATAGAATAAAATAATAGTTAATAAATTATAAAAAGCCTGTGAACCCTTATATAATGGGGTTCACAGGCTTTTTTCAGCGTGACACTTTTTCTTTTGCTTTCTTTGCACGACTTCTTTGTTGACGTTCTCTTGCTAATTTAGCTTCATGCTTCTTCTTACACTCTGGACATCTATCTTGACGTTTAGTAGTTGGAATAAACTTCTCATCACAATCCATACATACCTTAGTTTTCTCTAAATTCTTGTATAAGCTATTTAGAATCTCTCCACCAAATGATTCCCATAATGTCGTTTTATGAGCACTATTTTTAGTATTGAAAAGGTGCTTAACAAGCACATCAGCTACAAGATATGGATCACTATTGATTTTAAGTAATTCCTCTCTGATATGTTCATAAATCCAAAGCTTACTATAAGATTTAACATCAGCTTTCTTTTGGTCTAACATTAACCATTTCTTACTTCTATCCAATTTAGTGTATAGATTAATGATTTTATTGTTAGTTCTGCGCTCAGGGTCATTCATTAATAATTTATAATCAACTTCACCTACAACTTTCTTAAAGAAGATATTAGTATTTTTGATTACAGTTTCTAATTGATTCACTACACTATCATTGATTGCTTCAACTTCATGTTCCTTTTTCTTTTTAGCATATTGAAAGAAATATGGTGCTTTAACTTTATCAGGTGCATTAAGCTGTTTCTTCAATGCCTTAGTAGGAATAGTTGGCTTAAATAAAGTTTTTGCGAAATCTATCTCATGGTTATTGGTCATACAAAGTAAACGCACAGTATCTAAATTGATATCTTCTTTTTTAGCACTGTTAAAGATTTTCGTAATTTTATTACTTATTGTTCCGATATTAGCTTTATGTGCAGCCTTTAAGCTTGTGTAGATTGTTTCAGGCTTAATTGTATCAGCTTCAGCCTTTTTCATTACATAATACAGTGGATTGATACCTTTCATATGTTCTTCGGCAATGGCGATGAATTTCGGGCAACTAATCGTCAGTAAAGAATCACCATCATTATCGAATTGAAGGATACGACTGACAGGATCTTTTACAGATGAGTAGATTGCATTAGACACAAGCCATTCTTTTTTCTTACCATCAATTACATTATCACGTAAAGCATGTTCTAAAAATAAGTGTGGTGATCGCTCTAAGCAAAGTCTACCTTCTTCAAATAACGTACAATATACTTCGCCATTTTTAAGTAGTCCATCAGGATTCTTATTACCTTGAAATAACCATTCACAAAAAGCAAAAGTATCTGGTGACACGAATGTGTATTTCCCTTGCACTTTAAGTTTTCCAGACTTAGCTCGCTTAACAAAACTTGCTTTAGCTGATTTGATTGTTTCTTTTACATGTTTATCACTTAATAATTCAGGATAGATTGAGATAGCTTCTTGCATAGCATTCTTTCTTGTGTTTGTATCATTAGCACCCATAAGAGTTAACATTGCATCCTTTTCACGTCCAATTGCTTTAATGAATGTATTAGTCTCTTCTGCAATGCCTTCTAATTCCTCAGTAGACATATTGTAAAGAGTTTGAAGGATTTGATATGTAGTTACTGCTTCACTGAAATTGTCTTTTGTTTCTTCTTCATTTAATTTACCTGCTTGACACTTATAGTCTTTAAATGCTTGTTTGTAATTATCCCAACTATTCTCTTTATTCTCATTGTCAATGTAGTATTGGTGCATTTTGAACTGACTTTTTGTAAAAATAATTTGCACGTCATCTTCGATTATGTCCCACTCTTTGTTATAGATATCAGTTACTTTATTATTAGCTACTTCTTTAGCAAACTTATCAAATGGTGTCGGGATTAAAAGACCTTTCATCCACGGTAAACGTACCATAAAGGCTTTATCAGATAGACTAGGAAGAATTAAACCCGAACCATCTGTATGTTCAATAGGTACACTTTTACGTTCATTATGTTCAATTGTAAACTTCTCAGTGTCAATTACATCAAAGATTGCTGATACTTCTGTTTCCATATCATCTACAACAATGCAACGATCAATATCAAAGTCTTTCCAATGAGTTGTAGCGCTGTTTGAGAGACTTAAATAGGCTAAAAATTTATTGATATTACAGCCACCTTTTGCATTGATATCATCTACAGTTAAACCACACATCAATGATAATTGATGTTTATCCCATACTGATTTCTTTAGGAAGACGTTCTTTTTTTGTCTGATTTGTCCTGCACTTGAGCTATAGTATACGAAGTGCTCTCCGTCTTCATTAACAAAACCTTGAGTAATCAAATCTTCTAACACTTTTTCATAATAAGACTGTACAATAATCATATCAGTTGTAGTTGATTTCTCTTTGATCCCTAGTGTACGACTTAACACACTTTCAAATAACCCTGAGCGTTTCTTATCAGATAATGAAGATGTACGTAAAGTACGCATTCCTTCACTCTCATTTAATACATCTTTTAATTGTGCTTTAATTTTATCAATGCGTTTAGTTAAATATTTGATACCGTTTTTGATTCGTACAATACGATTAACTTTCTTCTTATCCATTACTTTGACAAGAGTCTTACCATTGATTAATTTCACTTTACCATCAATCTTCTTTTTGCTACCTTTAACATCAATATCATTCTTAATTAATTCATTAAGCTTATTACGTAAATTGTAAGTGTTTAATTCTTTATTATGAATTGTTTGTTCAGCTCCAGCATGATAAAAAGCAGCAGTATCAATACTGTACACATAGAATTGTTTGTTTAAGTTTTTATTTGATTTTTTCATAATTAATTACCGTCCTTTTGATTAATTTGATTTAGTTTAATAAACGTTCAATATGTAAAACTGAATAACACTCGAATATGTAAGAAAAAAATCAAATCGAAAAATGATAAATCCGTTCTTTGGTTTATCATTTTTCAAATACTGTATCTGAATTATGTATCTAGTTATGTATCTAATTATGTATCTAATAGTTAATCTATATAGGGTGTAAATTATCCCCGATAGTTTGATTTTTATCTCCGATGAATTGGTTTATTATCTCCGACGTTTTGACAATTATCTCCGATGAATTGGACTTAGTTAGAAACGCTCATTCAATGGGCTTTCTCAAGCTAGTGCTGATACCTTCTTTTTTGTGTGTAAACACACTTTTTCCTCGGATAAATACACATGATTATTGTATTTGGTAAATTTTAAGCTTTCATTTACGTTGCCTTTTTTAACCTCCCATTCACCCGTCTCTTCAAGTTTGTGTTTCTCAATTTTGATGAATTTATATTTTTTTAGTGTGTCGTTGTGCTTTATAACTGTGTTTTTAGTAACTCCAGATTCCTTGGCAATTGTTTCTTCGCTTGCAAATGAGTAATGTCTATTTAAATTTGTGTAATTAATGTGTGATTGATAGACGTACAACATTCGAATACCTGTATATCCAATTGCATCAATGATGTTGGGGTTTATTACATCACTCACAAACTGCGTAAACCATTTTACATCTTGATTCTTTGGTATGTACTTTTCATTTATTGTCATTAAGGTCGAACCTTTTCTAGGAAACTTATCTAATTTGTTTAACATGTACCCTTTCTCATAAAGTTTGTTGTAGGATTTCTTCAATGTGTCATTATCCTTAATCCTCAAGATACTTTTGAGCCTAGAATGATCAATCTCCATTTTTACTTCTTTAGTGTAATTATGATGATTTACTAATCTAGCGTATAAAACAAAATCTAATGGTTTTAAATCCGTATCCCTTACAATTTCTGTTGCAATTTGAATCCTGCTAATTTTCTTTATCATTATGATGTCCTCCGATTATTTCTAATTTAATTTCGCATATGTATTGATTGTTTAATTTTTATTGCTTCATTTTTAAGTATGTATTGACTTTGGAAAGTACATGGCTGTTGTTAGGAAAAAAGTAAACAAGCCTATTTGTACCATTGTTATGTTCTTTAACTTTTAACAGCTTACAACCATTCATCATGAGATAACCTGCCATTCGTTGACTAAAGACTACATAATCCTTCTCAGATTCTTCATTAATAACTATCATTAATCTCACCTTTTCGTTTTATAGTTTTTCATTATTAAGTTGTCAAAGATCATGAGTTTAATTAATAAGATTTACATTACAATCACCCCCTGCCTATCTAAATAAAATTACAATTTTAAAGAGTTTAATATTTAACTAGCCTTCGTTTTTACTTGGCCATTTAACAAATAGTCATAGCTATCAAGTGTTTCGCCCCAATTGTCATCTAAACCTAAGTTGTCATATACATCCTTCATCTCGTGGAATACTTCAACAAACTCCCATATGTTTAATTTCATCGTTATTTCCCCCTGTTTGGTTTCAGAATGATAAACTACTTGAAATAGTAGTTAAGTGATTATTTATAATCTATTTATTACGTTTTTAGACTCAAACAGGAAGTTAAGTAAATTAGTTGTTGACTTACAGACAACACATCACTTATAATAAACGTAACTAATAAAAGGTCTTTTACCTTGAATAGGGATATTCCTGTTTGAGCGTTGATAAATAAGCTTATTTTTAAGCACAGCAATGTAGAGTTGCTGGTATAACTAAATTAGAGTACACGGTTAGTGCAATTTAAATGAGGGCGATTAGTAAGCGTTTGGCGACAATTACTAATCTATTACCTAGAAAGTTTGGCGACAGACTGGGTAATTTTTCATCCTTCTTTTGATTGTACTATTTGTCATTTTATTTGTAAATGAAATTTCTGAAAATTTTTAGCGTTTTCTTCTTCCTCTACATAAACTTCTTCAATACTACCAACTTCGATTTCATAGTTTGTTATTGAAATTTTCACATCTTTGAAATCATGATTAACTACTGTTACATTACCCATTGATAAAAAGCAGTCATTGAATGTTTCTTGTGCATAATCTTCTGCTTTTTCATATGATACTGCTTGAATATCCTGCATCATCACTAGATTCATATTTCCACAAGCCTTATACTCATTCTCAAATTCATTGTAGATTTCCTCAATTTCAAAATCATTATCACACCATCTGAAGCTCATTCTCTCACCTGTAACTGTCATAAACTCGATATCAGTATTAAAACGTGTTGTAAAGCTGTTAGTGTTGATTATAGCTTTCTCCCATGCTTGCTCCATGTTTGCAGCGAAGATTGTGTTCACGTGCTCAGCTTTTACTTCTACAACTACGTTATAAGTTTTCATCATTTCCAAACACCTCTTTCTAATTTGTTATCCGTATCTCAGATAACTTATCCTTATATTACTAGCTAATTTATTCCAAGTCAACTCTTTTTCAAAAGTTTTTTCAGTTTCAATCATTTATATAACAACATTTAGTTATATCTAACTCAGATAACATGGTGTATAATAAAACAGAGGTGAAAAAGTGATGATTAAATTTAAGTTGAAAGAGATATTAGCAAAGGAAAGTATGTCCCTAAATCAATTTGCTAAATTAGCTGGAATTCGCTATGAAGCAATATGGAATATGTGCAACTATGAAGAGCTAGCAGCTCAAGGGAAACCAGTGAAGTTAATTTCTGTAAAAGTACTTGATCAGATTTGTGAAACACTTAACTGTAGTTTAGAGGATGTTGTTGAGTACATACCAAACAAAAAATAACCACCCCAAATTTAGGAGTGGTTATTTTAATTTATACATGTAACGGTTGATCAAGCTCTCTTTGAATTACCCTCATTACTCGTTCATAAGCCTTCACTTCACCCTGATAAAAACATGCACTATTCCAATCTTCTCTTTTCTCTGCGTCTTTTCTCCACGCATCAGATTGTTCTATTAACTTATCAATGTGTTCAATAAACTTTTTTCGTTCCATTTAATCACCTGCTTTTATCATAATTGGAAATATTTATATGAACCTTTGATAAGTAATATTTCTAGAAATCGTTGAGATACCCTGTTAAATTTTGTTATAATGTCCGAATACTTTTAGGAATAAGAGAAATGCCTTCCAGTAATGGAGGTCATTTTATTTTCAACGTGTTTTATTAAGATAATCCTGCGAAAATTTTTCGTTTTCTTTTTTACTCATTGTAATCACATCCTAAACAATAGCTTTATTGTTTACATTCTTGATATTTTTACAGAGAAGTTCCTTATTGTGTGAAAATATGAATTGGTCTGAATTCAGATGAATACACTGATTAATTGCCTTAACCTCTTTCAAATTTACATCTATATATCCGTAGTTCTTTCCCATCATTAGTGCTAGTCGTTTTGTTAATACAAAAATATCTCCTTCTAATCTTCCAATAGGTATTTCCGAAAAATCTTTAGGACTAAAAATAGGGTTATCCGAAGTTATAAAAGAACGTTTATTAGGAGCTAGTAAGAAAGTCCATTCTTTACTTTCTATTTCCTCAGCCAAATTGCTAATTTTATGAGGTAAATATTGAATATAACAATCATCACTAATGTCTATAGTTATCTTAATATCATCATTATCTTTATTTTCAAGATATTCTTCATAGGAGATTTTTCGATCATCCGCAGAAAAAGTTTGCTTGAAAATATTTAAATATTTAGAGTCAAAAATATTCCCTTCTATTCCATTTCTAAAAGACACTTCTATTTCTTCTAACACTTGACGTTTAATTTTAGGACTTCTTAATAATTGGGCAGCAATAAAAAAAGAGAAAGCTTTCTTATGAGCATCATATAGTATTTCCTTTTTTTCAATTAAATCAATAATGGGATTATAGAAAGGTTCAATATCCTGACCAAGTAAATTTTCCATATCGTACATTTTTTCTTGAGTATCTGTATCCGTAACAGTGTAAAAATCTTTGATAATTGAAACACTCTTTATATTGCGCTCTTCAATTGTTTTTTTATTTTTATCATAAACAAAGATATTTCTTCCATTATGTGAAAAGTGCTTAAGGTATGTTTTAGGAACTGTATGTTGTTTTACAGGATTATTTCTCACTAAAGTTTCTCCCCTTATCTGTCTAGTCGAAAGGTAACTTGTACCTTATATAACTAAACTTACCACACAACTCAGACGAATTCAATATATAGTATTTGACACTTATACAAACATCTACATATAGAATGTCGTCAAGTATTATTTTTCGACATACTTCATCATACTAAAGAGAAAAAAGCTACAGAGAGAATATTAGTTCAACTTGAGTTACATTAGGTTCCTATTGATAGTTGAACCTAAGTTGAATATGCATATTTGTGCATAGTGTCTACTCAAAACATAAATTCCAGTCCTTAAATTGAATGTCCAGTTTCTTTTGGATAATACCGTAGTAATAGCTAAAGATTG
>Ga0209795_10001760_pt1 | contig 12898 bp, 11 predicted proteins | sample AgamicOrMarz_FD_187166 | JGI IMG/M metagenome (GOLD analysis project Ga0209795, IMG submission 187166) | Agave microbial communities from Guanajuato, Mexico - Or.Ma.rz (SPAdes) (version 2) | ecosystem: Host-associated > Plants > Phyllosphere > Phylloplane/Leaf | place: Guanajuato, Mexico...
TAGAACATGAATGTCTTGGGTGTCAGGATGGACAGGAAAGATCATAAAATCTGGTATTAGTTGGAAAGTTTTTTTATTTCTTAAAAATCTTTTGCACCCCCTTAAATCCCGCATTTTCTTAATCTATCTATTTGAATGTTCGTGTTTTGGTATATAAATATTATTTTAAAGTAAGAAAAAGGAATTTTTTTAAAAAAAACACAAACATTGTTCTGTTATTTTATTTGATTTTAAGTTAAAATGTAGAAAACAGTTTAAAGTATTGAGTTTGCTTAGAAACGTTAATAATAATAAAAATTAGAGTTAATACAGACAGTCGTTGGAACTTATTAAAAAAAATGGTAAAATAACGTGTTACTATACAAAATTAGAATTCGTTATTACCTATGCAACGAATGATGAATTTAGCTTAAAGGAGTTTATTATTTTGATGAAACGTAGAAAAGCAAGGGAACTTGCATTACAAACATTATTCCAAATGGATTTAAGTGAAGCGAATGCTTCAGATGCATTAGAGCATGTATTAGAAGAAGCTGAAGAAAAACAAGATGCATTTTTAGAGGCAATTGTAACAAATTTTGTTAGTCATAAAGAAGTGATTGACGAGCAATTAGCTTCAAATATCGAAAGCTGGACGATTGATCGTTTAGGCAACGTTGATCGCAATATCCTTAGAATCGCACTAGTAGAAATTAATTACTTAGAGGATGTTCCGAAAAGTGTAGCAATCAATGAAGCGATTGAAATTGCTAAAGTTTACGGTGATGATGATTCTAGTAAATTTATCAATGCGGTATTATCAAAATTCTAAATAGATAGATTGTTTATATGCATAGGGGGAAACTAAAATGGTAGCAACATTAATTAATGGTAAAGAAGTTTCAGTAGCAATTCGTGAGGAATTAAAGAATGGTGTTTCAGAATTAAAAAATCAAGGTGTTACACCAGGTTTAGCAGTTGTTTTAGTTGGAAATAATTCTGCTTCAAGAACATATGTGAATTCGAAGCATAAAGCATGTAATGAATTAGGAATGTATTCTGAAGTAATTGAATTACCTGAAACAGTTACTGAAGATGAGTTATTATCCGTTGTAAACAAATTAAACGATGATGAGTCAATTCATGGTATTTTAGTTCAATTGCCATTACCTGCTCATATCTCAGAAAAGAAAGTAATTGAAACAATTTCTCCATTAAAAGATGTTGATGGATTTCATCCAATTAATATTGGAAGAATGATGACGAATCAAGATTCATTACTACCTTGTACTCCTTTTGGTATATTAAAATTAATAGAAAATACAAATATTCCGATTAGTGGAAAACATGTCGTTGTTATTGGACGTAGCAATATTGTAGGGAAACCAGTTGGACAACTATTCTTAAACGAAAATGCAACGGTTACTTATACACATTCACGTACAACAAATCTAAAAAATATTACAAAGCAGGCTGATATTTTAATTGTTGCGATTGGTGTAGCAAAATTAATTACAGCTGATTATGTTAAAGAGGGAGCAATAGTGATTGACGTCGGCATGAATAGAGACGAAAATGGCAAATTATGCGGAGACGTAAATTTTGAAGATGTAAAAAATGTTGCTGGTTATATTACTCCTGTACCAGGTGGAGTAGGTCCAATGACAATTACAATGCTACTTCATAATACGTTAAAAGCGGCTTCTCAAATTGATAGTAAATTAAATTTGAGTACTAAACTTTAATCTTATTGCTTTGTAAGAATGAAAGAAGGTCTATGCATGACGGAAAAGCTACCAGTTACTGTTACCGCATTAACTAAATATTTAAAAGCAAAATTTCAAGCGGATCGTAATTTGCAAAATATACTTCTCCGTGGAGAAATCTCAAATTTTAAACGTCATTCATCTAGCGGTCATTATTATTTTACGTTAAAAGATGATGGTGCTAGAATTGCAGCGGTCATGTTTCAATCCTATAATGCAAATATCGCATTTCAACCAACCGATGGTATGCAGGTTATTGTACAAGGTGAAATAAATGTATACCCAGGATCTGGTAGCTATCAAATCTACATAAGAGACATGCAACCTGATGGGGTTGGCGGTCTCTTTGTAGCTTATGAACAACTGAAGAAAAAACTATTAGAAGAAGGACTCTTTGATCAGAAATTTAAGAAAAAGATTCCTTCTTTTCCTAGTGTAATCGGGGTTGTTACTTCACCAACCGGTGCGGCAGTTCGCGATATCATTACAACGATTCAACGAAGATACCCGATTGGGAAAATAGTTGTAATTCCGACTCTTGTACAAGGTGAAGGGGCGAAAGCGTCGATTGTAAAATCAATTGAAACAGCGGGTAAAATGAAAGAAATAGATGTGTTAATAGTCGGACGAGGCGGAGGATCAATTGAGGAACTCTGGGCGTTTAACGAAGAAAAAGTAGCAAGAGCGATCTTTGAATCAAAAATCCCAATCATTTCCGCAGTGGGTCATGAAACGGATACGACAATTGCTGATTATGTCGCTGATCTAAGAGCACCTACTCCAACAGCTGCAGCAGAATTAGTTTCGTTAAGCCAAAGAGAAATACTTGAGCAATTTGCAGTTCGAAAATCAAGACTTAATAAAGCGATGGATACGATTATTGAACGAAAACAAGCGCAATTAAAGGCTGTTCAAGATGCTTATGTATTTAGATATCCAAATTCACTATTCCATCCTAAACAAGAGCAATTTGACCGGATTAATGAACGTTTACATACATCAATAAATGAAATTGTTAAATCTAAAATAAACAAGCATAAAGAACTGAATTCTTCACTACTTATTCATCATCCAAGTAATAGAGTTCAGCTTGAAAAGCAAAAGCACCAGCAATTACATATAGCTTTACAAAAAGAATTTAATCGCCTAATAACCCAGAAGAAATTTGAAATGGAAAGAGTAGTTCATACACTAGATGCACTAAGCCCATTAAAAGTTATGGCCAGAGGTTATTCATTAGCATATAAAAATGAAAACGAATTAATGAAATCGGTTGAACAAGCAAAAAGCGGAGACCGATTCCAATTACAAATGACCGATGGGAAACTAAATTGTGAAGTACTTGAAGTAAAGGAGAGTGAATCAATTGTCACAAAAAGAGCGTTCTTTTGAAGAAGCAATAAAAGAAATTGAAATGATCGTACAAAAATTAGAGCAAGGTGACGTGCCACTTGAAAAAGCGATCGAATACTTTCAAGAAGGTATAAAACTCTCTCAAATTTGTCAAGAGAAGCTTACTAAAGTTGAAAAACAAATGACTTCTATATTAAATGAACAGGGTGAACAAACTCCTTTTACTGTTGAGGAGGAATAATATGAACACTTTCAAAGATTTTATGGAGTATTCCAGTAGAATAGTAAATGATGAAATGATTAAATCGGTTGAAAGATTAAAAGCACCGGAAAAATTAAAAGAATCTATGTCCTATTCATTGCAAGGTGGAGGGAAAAGAATTAGACCTCTTTTACTTTTTGCAACTTTAGATGCATTTGGTAATGACCCATTAATAGGGATAAAACCTGCATGTGCTTTAGAAATGATTCATACTTATTCATTAATTCATGATGATTTGCCATGTATGGATGATGATGATTTTCGAAGAGGAAAACCAACAAATCATAAAGTATTTGGCGAAGATCTTGCGGTATTAGCAGGTGATGGTTTATTGACATACGCATTTAAATTAATTACGGAAATGAATGATTTTCATGTGTCTGATCAAGTGAAACTACAATTAATTAGTGAATTAGCGATTGCTGCAGGTCCTGAAGGTATGGTTGCCGGTCAGGTAGCAGATATGGAAGGTGAAAGTAAAGAGCTTAGTGGAGAAGAATTGCAATATATCCATGAAAGAAAAACGGGTAAAATGCTAATGTATCCTGTTATTGCAGGTGCAATTATTTCAAAAGCAACAGCCGAACAATTATCTCATCTAACGCAATTTGCTTATAAACTCGGTATCGCATTTCAAATACAAGATGATATTTTAGATGTAATAGGTGATGAAGAAGTACTTGGTAAGCCAGTTGGTAGTGATATAGAAAATGATAAAACTACTTATGTTAAGTTATATTCGGTCGAGGGTGCAAAAGAAAGGCTTCATACATTTATTACTGAAGCTAAACAACATGTTCGAGCATGTGGGATTAAAGATGACTACTTAATCTCAATTTGTGATTTTGTTGAAAATCGCAGTTTTTAAACTTTGATTATGTAATTAATTCCATGTCCATTGAATAGATTTATTCATTTATGTATAATGTAACTACTTTATAATCGTATCGTTAATGTTGTTAATAAAATATACAGAAATGTAGGCCGTTAACACATATGTGCTAGCGGCTTTCTTTTCATTTTGCAAAAATATTTATTATTTTGTTCTATAAAAATAAAAAACATTAAACAGATTTTAATAAAAATGGTATTATGATACATGGTGTTAAGAGTTAGTCATTTAAGAAACTAGCGTTTAACTACAAGTATGGTAAAATCATTTTATAGATAAAATTACATAATAATGAATTATTTATATAGATTTAACATCTAGGAAGGTGAGTGATCCAAGATGGATCTTACGACAATTGAAAATCCGAGCTTTTTAAAAAATAAAACGAACGGTGAATTAGAAGTATTAAGTGAAGAAATTCGTAAATTTCTTATTCAACAGCTTTCTGAGACAGGTGGTCATATTGCACCAAATTTAGGAGTTGTTGAATTAACGATTGCATTACATAAAGTCTTTAATTCGCCTAAAGACAAATTTTTATGGGATGTAGGACATCAATCGTATGTTCATAAAATATTAACTGGTCGCGCAAAAGAATTTACAACACTAAGACAATTTAAAGGATTATGTGGCTTTCCTAAGCGAAATGAAAGTGAGCATGATGTATGGGAAACTGGACACAGCTCGACTTCACTATCTGCGGCAATGGGGATGGCTATTGCTAGAGATATTAAAAAAACTGGTGAATACATCATTCCGATTATCGGAGACGGTGCATTAACAGGTGGGATGGCTCTTGAAGCAATGAATCACATTGGACATGAGCAAAAAGATATCATCGTTATTTTAAATGATAATGAAATGTCTATAGCTCCGAACGTAGGTGCTTTACATAGCATTTTAGGAAGACTGAGAACAACTGGGAAATACCGTTGGGCTAAAGGTGAACTTGAAGGTGTGATCAAAAAAATTCCGGGAATCGGGGATAAACTATCAAGTACATCAAAAAAATTAAAAGATAGCCTTAAATACTTAGTTACACAAGGAATGTTTTTTGAGGAAATGGGATTCACTTATTTTGGACCAGTTGATGGTCATAATTTTGAAGACTTATTTGAATCTCTTGAATATGCTAAGAAAACTAAAGGCCCGGTATTAGTACATGTACTAACGAAAAAAGGAAAAGGATATAAGCCAGCAGAAAGTGATGATATTGGAACTTGGCATGGCACAGGTCCTTATAAAGTAGAATCTGGGAAGTTAATTAAGCCGGATAAAGCACCACCAGCATGGAGTAAACTTGTTAGTGATACTGTATTAAAATTAGCTCTAAAAGATGAGCGAATTGTAGCGATTACTCCCGCAATGCCAGTCGGTTCAAAATTGGAAAATTTCCAAGCTCAATTACCTGACCGAATTTTTGATGTCGGTATTGCAGAGCAACATGCGGCAACAGTAGCAGCTGGTTTAGCGACGCAAGGAATGAAGCCGTTTTTAGCAATTTATTCCACATTCCTTCAAAGAGCATACGACCAAGTATTACATGATATTTGTAGACAAAATTTAAATGTATTCATTGGAATCGATCGTGCAGGATTAGTAGGTGCTGACGGTGAAACTCATCAAGGTGTGTTTGATATTGCCTTCCTACGACATATTCCAAACTTAGTTTTAATGATGCCTAAAGATGAGAATGAAGGCCAACATATGGTAAACACTGCAATTCAATACGAAGATGGTCCTATTGCGCTGCGTTTCCCTAGAGGGAATGGTATCGGCGTACCAATGGATGAGCAATTAAAAGAAATTCTGATTGGATCATGGGAAGTATTAAGAGAAGGTTCTGATGCAGTTATCTTAACATTTGGTACAACAATTAAAATGGCAATGGATGCAGCAGAAGATTTAGAGAAAGAAAATATTTCTGTTAAAGTAGTAAACGCAAGATTTATTAAACCAATGGATACTGCAATGTTAAATGATATCTTTAAGGACGGAAAGCCGATTTTAACGATTGAAGAAGCAGTATTACAAGGTGGTTTTGGAAGTGCTGTTTTAGAATTTGCAAGTTCAAATAATTTTCAAAACGTCCGTGTAGAACGTATAGGTATACCGGATTTATTTGTTGAACATGGTGATGTTGATAAATTACTTGATGAAATTCATTTAACAAAAGATGAATCGGTTAAGAAAATCCGTGAAATGGTTTGTAATAAATAAGAGGATGACATTTAAATGGCAAAAAAGGAACGAGTAGACGTACTTTTAGTAGATCGTGGTTTAATCGAAACACGTGAAAAAGCTAAACGAGCAATTATGGCAGGACTTGTCTATACAAACGAGCAAAGATTAGATAAGCCTGGAGAAAAAATAGATATCGAACTCCCTTTACAAATTAAAGGTGAAGTTATGCCTTATGTGAGCCGTGGAGGGTATAAATTAGAAAAAGCTATAAACACATTCGATCTATCAGTTAAAGATAAAATTATGATTGATATTGGATCTTCGACAGGTGGATTTACGGATTGTGCACTTCAAAATGGGGCAAAAAAATCATATGCACTGGATGTTGGATACAATCAACTTGCTTGGAAATTAAGGCAAGATGAACGTGTTATTGTAATGGAACGAACAAATTTCCGCTATGTTAAACCAGAAGATTTAATTGAAGGTTTACCTCAATTTGCTTCAATTGACGTATCCTTTATTTCGTTACGTTTGATTTTACCAGTCTTAAAAACATTATTAGTACCTTCAAGTGATGTTGTCGCGTTAATAAAACCACAATTTGAAGCTGGTAGAGACCAAGTTGGTAAAAAGGGTATTGTACGCGATCCAAAAGTGCATGAACAAGTTATCGAAATGATGATTGATTTTGCGCTTCGCCAAGGATATGATATAAAAGCTTTAACTTTTTCTCCTATAACTGGTGGAGACGGTAATATTGAATTTTTAATTCATCTTCATTGGGAAGGTTCAAAGGAAATTGGAAATAGCAATTTAAATCGATTACCAATGGAAATTGTAAATGAAGCGCATACTGAATTAAAGAAGGTAAAATAATAAAAAGGAAACCAAATAGGTTTCCTTTTTCTCCTTTTTTCTAATTAAGGTAAAAAGAAAAAAATATGCTATAAAATGCATTTTATGAAAACGTTTAAAAAAATATATACAATAACGAGTAGATTAGATAAGATATTCTTTAAGTAAGATATTTGTCGGAATTTGCAAAGAGGTGTATTATGAATAAAGGTCAGCGTCACATAAAAATACGAGAAATTATCGCAAAAAATGAAGTCGAAACACAAGATGAATTAGTACAATCACTAAGAGACTTAGGGTTTAAAGTAACCCAAGCAACGATTTCACGTGATATAAAAGAACTGCATTTAGTAAAAGTACCGTTATCTGATGGTCGATATAAATATAGCTTACCTGCAGATCAACGATTTAATCCGTTACAAAAATTAAAAAGACTTTTAATTGATTCATTTATTAAAATTGATAGTTCAAGTCATTTAATTGTAATGAAAACATTGCCTGGTAATGCAAATGCAGTTGGTGCATTAATTGATCATTTAGAGTGGTCAGAAATTATGGGTACAATCTGCGGTGATGATACGATCTTAATCATTTGTCGTACACCTGTAGATGCTGAGGATTTAAAAGAAAAATTTATTGACATGCTTCAATAGGAGAATGGTTTTAAAAAGAGGAGAGAAACTCATTGTTATCTGAAATTATCATTAAAAATTTTGCAATCATTGAGGAAGTTTCCATTTCATTTGAAAAGGGTTTAACTGTACTAAGTGGTGAAACAGGAGCGGGGAAGTCGATTATTATTGACGCTATCGGTCTGTTACTTGGTGGTCGTGGATCTGCAGAATTCGTAAGATATGATACTGAAAAAGCAGAAATTGAAGGCTTATTTCATATCGAAAATGAGAATCATCTAATTTATTCAAGATGCAGAGAATTAGGCTTTGACATTGAAGATGAAATGATTATTTTAAAAAGAGATATTACTTCATCTGGTAAAAGTGTATGCCGTATCAATGGAAAATTAGTGACAACTTCTATACTTAAGGAAATTGGTGGTTTACTTGTTGATATTCATGGGCAACATGAGAGCCAAGATTTGATGGACCAAGAACATCATTTACCGATGTTACAACAATATGATGAAAAAGCAATTGCTCCTTTGTATACTGAATATCAAAGTATTTTTAATAACTATACAGACTTAAAAAAACAGTTAAAGCAATTAACTGAAAATGAACAACAAATGGCTCATAGGTTGGATTTAATTCAATTCCAGTTAACTGAAATACAAAATGCGAATTTGCAAGAAAATGAAGACGATCAGTTGATGGAAGAAAGACTCAAAATTTCTAATTTTGAACGCATTTATAAGTCTTTAGTTGAAGCATATCAAGGTTTATCACAGGATGGTTCAGGATTAGATTCGGTCAGGTCGAGTATGTATTCTTTAGAGTCAGTAACGAATATTGATAATGACATTAAAGAAATGCATGAAGGAATCAGTAGTAGCTACTACTTATTAGAGGATATATCGTATCGATTACGTGATTCTATCGAACAAATGGAATATGATCCAAATAGATTAAACGAAATTGAAACTCGTTTAAGTGAGATTTCTATGCTTAAAAAGAAGTATGGGCACAGTGTTGCTGATATTTTAAAATACGCAGAAGATATCGAACAAGAGTTGGATACCATTCAGCATAAAGATATGCATATCGAGAAGTTACAAAAAGACTTAGATAATGTGACAATCAAGCTAATTAAAGCTGGTAAGGCTCTTTCAAATAAAAGAAAAGAATTAGCAATCAAATTGACTGCTGATATACATAAAGAATTAAAAGAGCTTTATATGGATAAAACAACCTTTGAAATTATGTTTGATGTTGAAGAAGGACAAGAATCAGATCCAATTATGGATGAACAACATATTAAGTTTAAAAAAGATGGCTTTGATTTTGTAGAGTTTTATATTTCAACAAACCCAGGTGAGCCTTTAAAGCCTTTAGCAAAGGTTGCATCTGGTGGCGAACTGTCAAGGATGTTCCTAGCCTTAAAGAGCATTTTTACGAAGCATCAGGGGATTACGTCAATTATTTTTGATGAAGTTGATACAGGGGTTAGTGGAAGAGTAGCGCAAGCAATAGCGGAAAAAATACACAAGGTATCCATAGATTCTCAAGTTCTATGTATAACTCACTTACCACAAGTTGCTTCTATGGCAGATACGCATTTATTTATCGCCAAATTAATTGATGGAAATCGAACGAAAACTTCTGTTACGCCATTACGAAATGATCAAAAGATTAATGAAATTGCAAGGATGATCGCTGGAGTTGAAATTACAGATGTAACAATTCAACACGCTAAAGAATTGATCGATCAGGCAGCTTCTGCAAAATACCAATCACAATGAACATAAAGAGAAAGTTTAATGATGGAAATTTTTTTCTATACATTAAATATTCTCTTTTTTTTATGGGAATTATTGATAAATTAGTAATTGGAAAATGCTAAATGAAACATACTAATACAACATTATACGTTAAAGAATCTATCATATTTTTACAATCATATTTTGCTTTTGCAAAGCTAACATTAACTACATAGCCACGAATTAAAAAAATGAAATTTGGCGCTAAGGAGAGTGATTCGCTTGTGAAAAATATAAATGTTCATCGAATAATAAAAATTCTTCTCCTTTTATTTATAGTTGGTATTGGCGTGTTTAATATAAATCAAAATAATGTGTTTTCATCTACCATAAAAAATAAAGATCAACAAGTAATTGTTAATGTAGCACTTGGTATGAATGAATTACCAAGTAAAAAGGTAGATGTTAAAGTATTAAACAGTTTAAGAATAATACCAGGGGGACAGTCAATAGGAGTAAAACTTAACTCAGTAGGTGTCTTAGTCGTAGGACATCATTTAGTAAATACTAGCTCAGGTCAAAAGTCTCCAGGTGAAATTGCCGGGATTAAAGTTGGAGACATGATAATAAAAATGAATGGTAAACAAATCGAAAAAATGTCAGATGTATTACCGTTTATTCAAAAAGCAGGAAAGTATGGAAAGCCTATAAAAATCACTGTAAAACGTGAGGGTAAGTATTACACAAAAATGTTACAACCTATTCGGGACCAAGGTCATAATAGCTATCGAATTGGATTATATATAAGAGATTCAGCTTCTGGTATTGGCACGATGACATTCATTGAACCTAATTCATTAAAATATGGTGCACTAGGGCATGTTATCTCTGATAGCGATACGAGAAAAGCCATTGAAGTAGAAGATGGGCATATAGTCTATTCAACTGTTACTGCAATTGAAAAAGGAGCAGATGGCTCACCAGGAGAAAAAATAGCACATTTTGCTTTAGATCGTGGAACGATTGGTAATATTACTTCAAATAGTCCATTTGGCATATTCGGTAAAGTTAACAATAAAATAGACAATGGGATCATGTCACAACCATTACCAATTGCATTATCAAATGAAGTGAGAAAAGGTCCTGCTAAAATACTTACCGTAATACATGATAATAAAGTAGAAGCATTTGACATAGAAATAGTAAGCAGTATTCAACAAAAGTTCCCTTCCACTAAAGGAATTATTTTAAAGGTTACTGATAAACGTTTACTTAAGGAAACTGGTGGGATTGTACAAGGAATGAGCGGCTCACCAATCATTCAAAATGGAAAATTAATCGGAGCAGTTACACATGTTTTTGTAAATGATTCGACTAGTGGGTATGGGGTTCATATTGAGTGGATGCTTGATGAGGCTAAAGTACCAATTTATGATTATCAAAATAAAAAGGCTTCTTGATTTTAAAAATACACCTATCAAATGATGTAGGTGTATTTTTATGTTTATTTGTACTTCGAACTCGGTTTTTGTTATGAGTTATCTTCCTACTCGTCTCTTCTGTAAGAGATCTCAAAGAGCCACACTGTATCTCTCATAAGTGTTAAGTATCCTTTTGAAGTAACACGATGGATAGCACAAAAGATACTCTAAATATCCTTTCCCTTTATGAATTGACTTCAACACTTATTAAATATTTTGTAGTGTATTTTGTTAAAAATAAGTCAAAATAGGAAAAAAATGGTAATATACTAGTAGGAACATCGAAAAATTAAAAAAATTTTAATGTAGAGGATGGTTGATATGACGCTTAATCTTACAGAATTGTAAATTTATATTAAAAATTATAAATTTACATACTATTTCATTTTTTATATAATGAATTATATGTATAATTCGACTTAATACATAGTGGTTTTTACGCAATCGTCGAATGCTAGAAGAAATTGAAGAAAACTATCTATATTAATAAAAATATTCAGAATTTATAATAAAAACAGGAAATAAATTTTTATTGTCGAAATTATCGGTAATAAGTAATGAAAATTCACTATAGAGGATGTAGGGAGGAACGGGCGTGGAGAAAATTAAAGTATTATTAGTTGATGATAATAAAGAACTTGTTATTATGTTAGAAAACTACATTAACGCACAAACAGATATGGAAGTGGTTGGGGTTGCGTTTAATGGACAAGACTGCTTACCTCTAGTGAAGGATAAAAAGCCAGATGTACTAGTCTTAGATATTATTATGCCTCATTTAGATGGATTAGCGGTTTTAGATCGTTTACGCGCTGGCTTAGTTGAAAAAATTCCAAACGTTATTATGCTAACAGCATTTGGTCAAGAGGATGTTACTAAAAAAGCTGTTGACCTAGGTGCATCATATTTTATCTTAAAACCATTTGATATGGAGCATTTAATCAGCAATATCCGTCAAGTAGTTGGAAAGGGTAGTGCGGTAACTAAACGTAATTCAACTTCTTTAGTTTCTAATTACGAAAGCAAGCCACGTAACTTGGATGCTAGTATCACAAGTATCATCCATGAAATTGGGGTACCTGCACATATTAAAGGATATATGTACTTACGTGAAGCGATTTCGATGGTGTACAACGATATTGAGCTTCTAGGTTCAATTACAAAAGTTTTATATCCAGATATCGCTAAAAAGTTTAATACAACAGCTAGCCGTGTTGAAAGAGCAATTCGACATGCGATTGAAGTAGCTTGGAGCCGTGGCAATATCGATAGTATTTCTACATTATTTGGTTATACAATTTCAATGTCAAAGGCAAAACCAACAAATTCAGAATTTATTGCAATGGTAGCTGATAAATTACGTTTAGAACATAAAGCTTCTTAATTTATTATTAATAATTCAAGAAAATTTAATCCCGATTAACTTCTAATAGTGATTCCACAGACATTACTCTTAGCGAATAACTTCTTATGAGATCTTCGGTACTTTTTCGCATTAGCAATTATATTATTTGTAAAAAGAAAACGTTGTCTATTGTAGACAACGTTTTTTGTTGTTGAAAACAATCTTTTCAATTAATTATCATATTTTCGCAAAAGGAGTAGAGTGATGTTGATTTCCATTACAGGATGCTCGCTTTCCATGGGGCGAGATTCTTAAGCCTCCTCGGCAAGCCTGCGGGGTTTCAAATTTTACTTAAGGACAGTGTAAGATTCCGTTGAATTTATAATTTAAAAAAAATAGTTTGC